>Ga0210059_1007099_pt1 | contig 17864 bp, 7 predicted proteins | sample Ectturendosymbi2_FD_188042 | JGI IMG/M metagenome (GOLD analysis project Ga0210059, IMG submission 188042) | Ecteinascidia turbinata endosymbiont from Florida, USA - Sample 2 (SPAdes) (version 2) | ecosystem: Host-associated > Tunicates > Ascidians > Unclassified | place: Key West, Florida... | reverse complement strand
GGACGATGAACCGAATTTCTTAAAACTAGTCTTTGTATCATTCTCGTAGCCTTAATCTACCTTGAGTCCGCGAAGATTTATACTGGTCCGAAAATAGTCCGTGGCTTGAAAAGGTTGAGAACCACTGGTTTAGTGCATTGAATGATTGGTTTTACATGGTCATAAAAATTTTTGCTCAACACTTGAATATTTGCAGTCCAAAATTGGGGAAACGATGGGGCCTTTTGCCCCCACCTGGCTACGCGTCAGGCAACAGTTACTGATGGCTGTATGGTTTTGAACCTTTTGTTGCAATTGCAAACCCGTAGACAATTCACACTGACCATGAAAAGACAAATTTAGCATGGTTAGCGAAATCTGCAACCGACAAAAAAATGCTTAGCTTATTGGTTGTTAGATCATTCCGCTTGCATCATATAAATTTGAGCAAAAAGCAATCTTCTGGTGAAAGCTTTAACTTTTTTACTGGTGACTGTGGTGTTGGCCAAAGTTCGTGGTTTTAAATTGATGATAGCTTATTCTCTGTGTTTTGTGGCCTGGCTGGATAGAAGCAGATCCATCGCCAGATCAACAGCACTGGGGATGGCTTTCAGCTTCTTCGGGGCCTTCGTAATAATATACCATGAATTGAAAAATGACTTCATTGGGAGACTAAAGCTTAACTTTGGAAGTATTGATTGTGAATTTGGGGGGCTCAGCCCGCTTGCTTCCACTTCTGTTGAAAAGTGTCACAACTTTTTTTAATAACCTGGCCTAGTGCGATTGATGTTTTTTTCTTCACATCAGCAATCCAATGTCGAAAAATGTGAAACGGTATTTAAAGACTTGATTGAAAATCTACCTTTATAAGTGACGTCAATGTATTTTAGGGAAATATGCTTTAAGGCCCAGTGTAAATCTATTATGCGATTATGAGATAGTTTTTTACGATAGCCAGCAAAGCTACCTGAAATGGGAGTAATGTCCTGGCAAATGCCTTTCATTCACGTGTTGTTTTTGAATTGTCGCTTCATCAATAAATAAGTCTTTAATGTACATGAAAATGCACAAGCTTCGCTTAGAAACGCGATTGTCATTTAGCTTTTCATTTGAGTCCTATTGTGGGAAATGAGTTGTCATGTCCAAGTCTAAGCAGAACCGTTCTGCTTCTAACCAGGTCGGGAATGCGTTTCAGACATTGGTCTTCGATGCTTTCGCTAGGATAGCCAAAACAGTGGCAAATGTTTGCGCGCAGCATGCTTTTGTACCTTGTAAATACATTTTGTAGATATACGAGATTTGTGTAGCTTGTGAAAAATGAGGACCACTGATTGTGACCCGTTTCAAACGTTTTCTGAATTAATGATAAAAAGCACTTTCAAACTATGGTTATTCCCTGAAAAACCGCATAGTTCGACCAACAAAAATAGATACTTTTTGGCCTAGAAAAAGTAACCTCTTATGTGTGAAACACCTTTGGTATTTAAGCAAGTGAAGATCTTTTTGGCGCCCCCCTATTTGACTGCCTCCCCCAAACGCTTGGTCTGGATCCGCCACTGACTGGCTTTATACAACAACGGATTTCTCATCAGGGAAACGCGACCGCGATGATTTTTAAACGAACATCAGTTGCGGTATCACGAGTTACCAAAACATTTTTTTCAGCTTGTACACTTATCATTCATTAACGTTATCAAAATAATTCGCATCAATGTCAAGTTTTTAGGAAGGTTTTTCAAAGGTGTGGTTTCCTTTCTTCTGTGTCTACTGCCTGAACTCTGTATTTGATGCAGTGCATAGTGTCAAAATTCCCATTGTTGACTCCGCGGCACTTCGTGAGAATATTGGCAAGTTTATTGTTACAAAGCACCTGAATAGGACCACTTGCCAGTCGAGCTTTGCATGAACCTTGTTCCATCTTAGTTATCTGCAACGTTGTTTTTGTTTTCCCCGACGCTTTGCGCTTGATGGATTGCGTAGTGCTAAGACTCCCATGATGGCGGTGCAAAGTCTTTAGAGCTTTGGCGCTTTTACTTTCGCAGAACACCTCTTGCTTCGGCGCTGTTTCTCAGAAGCTTTGTCTTTCCCAAGGAAGTGAAGTGTTAAGTTCGGAAATGAAGCTAATTTGGAAACGCTTGCCCTGGCGGAGGTGACTAAGCCATAGCTGTATAAGAACAAGCTTGGAAACATTGCTCATTATTGCGTTTGGTGCAATTGACGAAGGAGGTATCGCAAACATGGATGGCTCTAAGTCAAGTGATGATGTTCTTTGTTACAAGGATGCTGTGCAATTTGTTAAATTTTCTAAGCGTAAGCTCAGTTCTACTAATGTGCACAAAACTAGGAGGAGGTTTGCTAGGGACGAGGTGTATCGAAAGAAGGTAAGCAATTTGGTGTTTTCAGTTGTTTTGTTGCATTTAGTTGTTTGTTGTATCAAATATTACCTTAACAAATCGCCATTCATATTTGAAGATAGGTAAGATCGTGTTGTTTGTTCAAAAACGAAATATGTGCTCTGATTGCGCTTCGCAAGGTTGAAGATGCTTGCGCGCAGTAGGCAAAAAAAATACTTTATCTGTATCACAGCATCAAATATTCCTGGCTGTTCAATGGTTACTTTCAATGGATCCAGCAAACCTTTCGCTACTACCATGTTTCCCCGACAATAAGACCTAACCGATAGATACGACCTAGCGTTATTTTCGAGGATGATTTTAATATAAGCCCTACCCTTAAAATAAGCCCTAGGTGACTGGTGGGAAATTGAGTTAAGCGAAAACTCCGCTGGAATTCTGGAAACCGATGACCTGCAAGACATTCCAGAGGATGATGATATGATTGTTTTTGAATAAATTGTTGTTAACGAGTTTCTGAATAAAAAACATCTTAATAACAAGCAGGGGCGCAACCAGGTCTTCGGGGGGGGCAATTTTCATGAAATTTCATTCGATGACGTCATCGTGCTTATTCAACCGTGGTACAACTTTTTCGCAAACGGTCACAGATAAAGTTCTCTTCGCAGCATTTCCGAAAATGAGAACTTTTCCAGTTTTATCAAGATGCAGACCGAATGATCAGGACAGAGTAAAAATTAGTAGTCTTATACAAACCCTGGTTCCATATTCAACTAGTGCAGTCATGGCTTTAGTGTGCCAGATGTACAGGCTACTGGTAAACTTGGCTAACGTTTCGTCTTGTTTTAGCAATTTCATCAAATCCATTATCTAGATCAGGGGTGGGGAACCTGCGGCCCGCGTGAACATTTGATATGGCCCGCATCAGAATTTTCGCTACGCAAGAGTGCAACATCATTTCAAAACGAAGCTCCATGATAAGCAGGTACTTGGATGGTAAGTCAAAAGAATTCACTCTTCATAGTTAGAAAAGGGTAGAATTTTAGGATAAAGTTAATTGATTTTGCAGCCCGCCAGCGATAATGCACAATTCATGCGGACTGTGATAGTAAATAGGTTCCCCACCCCTGATCTATATTTTTGAACCTTCAGTTGAATATACAGCATTTGCTGTGAGATAATTTCTGAAGACGATATTGCGAGTGGTGAAGTTGTCAGACACAAGAGACTGGTATGAATGTTAGGGTATAGGTCTATTTAATCCTTGATGCTACTGTTCCAATCGTAGATACGATACTTCGTCTGCCAACTGAAAAACTCTTGAAAGGAATGCAGGCAGGAACACAACAACTTTAGTATGAATACAGCCAGGCTCGCCAGCAGATGTTGGTGGGCCTCGCCACTTTTGCCAGGAATACCTAAACTAGACAGCACCTAATAATTTTGAGGCCCTTGTGAAATTCGAATTTTCCTTGCAACGTTAGAGCTTGGCTGTGAATCCCCAACAACGGTTAAGCACTGAACATAAAATGCAAAAATTCGTTAAGAGTAGCCTAGAGTAGGGTTGCCATTTTCGTTTTGTAAAAACACCGGCCATTTTTTCAACAGTGACAAATCTAGGCTGCATTCGTAGTCGCATATTTAATGGCACTGTTTTCTCGAAAAACATTTAAAAAACACTTTTTTGACAATGCATTAATTTTCCGTGTTATTTTCGTTCATGAAGGTTCCACAATGGTTGGTTTGAAAATCTTCAAACATTGTATAAACGTACGCTTTGTGAGCATAGTCTATAGAAGTGTTGCTCACCCCCGGTTCTGAGGGTCGCATGCCGCTCCCAAGCACTCTTTTCGCGGGCCTCACAGCAGTCTTTCAACAAACCCCTAATACAGTGGTTCTTAACCTTTTTTGCATATCTTACCCTTTTATCAAACAAGACTGCCAGATTTACCCCCAATACACTCAATCGTGCTCATTTATTGAAAATACGAAATTAACAAACTCTCACAGTTTAGAATGATTTAGAAAAATTTACATTGGCTGCAATTTATTTTTCAGTAATTTACCCCCTGGAAAATGAATTTACCCCCGGTTAAGAACCACTGCCCTAATACCTTGTGCAACAGACTTCGTTCTGCAATGAAACAAAACGTGTGAATTGACTTGTGGTAAATTTTTTAGTGCGGTACACCAACAAAATCGTAGGTCTGGATTTAGCTCCCTTCAACGAAAAGTTTGAGAAGCAATGGTGTATAGCCCTATGCTAAGCAGAAGCAAACTAACCTACTTTGAAAATGAAAAACGATAACTGCAGTGCTTAATAATGTAAACGGAAGCGTTTTCGTAAGCTCTACAATAGTAATGCACTTAGTAAAACTCCAAGTTTACATGTCATGTATCAATTTCTGAAGTGTACATCTTTCCGCACAGTTTGATGGTATTTGCTCTTCTAGGGTAGTATTACCTGCATGAAAACCATAACACAACTGATAATTTCATGCGTGCTAAATTCACTTCAGTTTGCAGCACATTCTTCAAAAAGTTTCTCACTACCGTCTGGTTCACTAAGACTGGCTGAGAGATGACCTCCTGGTTCATTCGCTAGCTCTTGAGCCAGTAATAGCCCGCTGACGAAGTAATATGTCTGTTCAGTGCAGCTCGCGTGACTGTGAAAGGTTCGCTAGTCTACACTGTCGTCCACTTCTATGATTTTCCTGCATTCCTGCAACCTACGCTAGTAATTCAGACAACCAGGGGCGGATCCAGGAGGGGGTCGATCGCCCCCCCTAAAGCCTACGAAAGTAACTTTATTCACTATGCTATGTTTCAATTCGGAATACAACATTCGCAATATAAGGCCATTTTTCCGTCCACTGCTTTGCCACAGCAGTGTTGTAAGGTGTACTTCATCCCTCTTGTAGCATCGAAGCCGTTATGAGACTTGACTATCAAATATTACTTCAAAACACAACCCCATCAACGCCGGTTGCATTGATAATTTCCGAAATAAATGCTCATACAGATCACGTTTAGGAAGACGGAAGATGCTAAGTAAGACTAAATAAAGTAAGAGGAAAACGGAGAGACAATGGGTGTTGTTAAATGAAATTCGCTGAAGGAACTGTCCTGACGAAATTCATTTCTAGAGTCATTCTAATTTGAGATCTTCTTAGCTCTTTTTGCAATTACTGCAAATTATTTATTTTCAAAATACCGGCTTCAGGCACCAATTTTCAAAATACCGGCTTCTTACCGGCCTTTGGTAAATTAGCAGCAAAATACCGGCCAGGCCGGTGAAAGCCTTTGGTAAATTAGCAGCAAAATACCGGCCAGGCCGGTGAAATGCCCTGGCAACCACAGCCCACAATAGCCCCAGTCAAACGTGAAGCTAATACAATGTGAACGTTGTCATGGGAGTCGGAAGGGGGGGAAAGGATTTTGAAATTTGACATTTTCCTATTAAGCCTTTACCAAAAAAAGGTTGTTTGCTTAGTTTCGAGTGGGTAAAATGAAATTTTGTCACTTTTGCCCCCCGGAAAAAATATTTTTAGCTGCGCTTGGAAAAATCCACTCCCCCCCTAGAAACAATCTTTCCGACGCCCATGAACGTAGTATGCTGTTTCTGTCACCAGGCATGTAATAACAATGCAGTATTTATAGAAGACGTTTCGAGAGTGTGCAAACTCATTTGCTCAGAAGATAGGCAAGAAACAAAATCAAAGCGTGCACGCACACTGCATTTCAAAAAATTTTCAGAGTGGTACACGAACAAAAGGATAAGAAATGCCTTAGAAATACCAATATGTTAAATCTCCCACGTTGTGACAATTCCAACATATTTGTGGTTAAATACTAAACATTTACGAAATTTTCGATCAGATGGTCTGACGCAAGATAAATCTTTAAGGAGATAATTAACCACTAGGGCAAAGAAAAATTCAAATAGGACTTTTCTAAGTGATTGGAATACCAAATTTCTTTATTCCTTGAAAGTTTCTGCAAATGTTTTGACATTTTCGGGGGGGGCAAATGCTAAATACCCCCTTGTTGCGCGCCTGGTGACAAGTAAATATAGCTAGTTTTTTAGTATTTAAAAATCTCTTAATTTTTACTTTGCAACTTCATTTTTTGATATATCAAAATAAGACATCCCCGAAAATAAGCCCTAGTGTAAATTTCGGAGTGAAAATTAATATAAGCCCTGTCTTATCGTAAAATCACGGTAATATGCTATTAGCAAAAGAAGTGCACTCGACAATATCGACATTGCCCCCCCCCCTGGAAAAATACCTCCGGACGCCCATGCATATGACTGTGTTGCAACGGAAATGACGTCATATCCTTTGAATTTTGGACATCATTTGCTATCGCATAGTTAAGAATTGAATTATTTCGCGTGAAGGTATCCCTACTTTTTGTTGTATTGCGAGATTGCAATTTGAAGTAATGCACTCGAATTGTAGTAAAGTGAATGTAAATGCAAAAATTAGGCAAGAAGTTCCTGATAATCTGAAAAAGTCCTGAAAAGTTAATAGTAAAAAAGAATTGCTGCGATGTAATGTTTTAGTTGTAAATATCTAATTTCAAAGACAAAGTTTTCTTGCGTTTGCTGCTGCAAATCTATCGATTATTTCGTCAAAATAGTGATATAATTTAAATTTGTCACATGTATTAACCTAGGAAATATCTAAGACCAGTGGCGCTCCTCGAGAAGTTCTAGGCTAGCAATTTTGTGACCTGAATTTCGACAATCATTTCCATGGAGAATGGAGATGCTTAATTTATAGGTCGAACTTATATTCAACTCAAGTACCAGTAACTGAAAAGTTCACAATTGTAATTATTAATTATGCTCAACGCAGTTGCACATTACAAGTGCGATTAGAGTCATGCAAAAGTAGTCAGCAGCATTTATTTAAATATCCCACAAATAAAGGTCACCATAACTACCTTCAGGACCACATTAAATCCATTTCAACATGAGGTTCACCAAAACTCCAAAAATTTTCGTAAACATCAGATCTGTTGTAACAACATACTGTAAGTTTCATCTCTTCTCTGTAAGCAAGCGCATTGCGCACAGTTTTGCTGATGGGGTCCGTCTAATTAACCTCAGATTGTTGCCTTTTTCAACATCAGAATTTTACGTTCAGATAACATCAGATCACAGTTTCATATAGGCTAGTAAAACCTTCCATTACCAATACCTAACAAAGGGTGATGAACCTCATTGTATCCGAAAGAGAGCGAAGGGTCGTTATGAAATGGGGAAGTCGGTCATGCACAAACATAAAATGTTATTCTCAACGCAGCGAAGGCAGCTTCTGTTTGGAATGATAACCAAACACAAATGAGGGTGAAAGATTGATGAAAGAAACGTAATAATTACTATGAATCTAACTTCTTTTCACCTAAAAGGAAACGAAGTGTGGAAAACAAAAGTAGCAGCCCAGTTGACATCAGATTTGTCGCCAAAACGTCAGACATCAGAAATTTCCCACAAAACATCAGATCTGATGTTAAAACATCAGAGGTGGCAACACTGCATGCGTAATAGCATATTAGATGCACTGTGAACGCTGGATTCCCGTTCCATTGTGACGCAACTATAGAGTGAGAGCGAAGTCAGGAAGTTCGTAACCCCTCACTGTCTGAAAGCATTGTGGTGCAGTAAGGGGGGACCTAAGGAATTTTTTCAGGGGAGAAAAATAGTTGGTTATTCCAGGGGTAGCCAAGGATTTTTTCCAGGAGGGCGCCGAAAATATGAAGTTTCGCTGTATCCACTCGAAACTAAGAAAAAAACGTTTTTTTGTTAAAAATGTATAGGAAAATATCACATTTCAAAATCCAAGGGAACCAAGGTCCCCATGCCCCCTATTCCGACGCCAGTGGACGTAGAATCCCCGCCTTAAAACGTCACTAAGACCAGCTGATATTTTCGAAGGGGGAATGATTGTAATTTATTTCTGTGCCTAACAACTAAACGTGTTTTTGAAAATTTCAGGGGGCAATTGTCCGGTTGCACCCCTCTGGTTGCGGACCTGGAAACTACTCACTTCTGGAACCTTGGTGGTTTCGATGAGATGTCACAACTGGGTAGCAACTGCTGGCATTCCACGTTTTATAAATCAAGGCTTCCCAATCTGAGGTACATATATCCCTTGGGGCACATTTGCCCATCTGAAGGGGTAGGCTACATTTGAGGTTAGCAATAGAAGGCAAAATGTATTTCTGTATTATTTATTTTCATATGTTTATACGCATATCAGTCAATACTATTTTCAAAAAACTTACAGCTGAATATACCTATGATTATTCATAATAAAACGTTTTGTCATGACACATTTTGGGGATACATGCTCACCTGTCGAAATGCTGTAGGGGTACATAGTCAGAGAAAGGTTGGGAATCCCTGTTATAAATCGTAATTATTAGCATCCGCTATTCCGCTAACATTTGACATTCGAAACTATTACGTGATGTTCCGATCTCAATTTGGCGCCCCCAAAATGCTGCGCCCGGGGCAATGTACCCCCTGGCTCCTAGTAACGCCACTGGGCTTAATCCGACCATTTAAAGTTAAAACATTCAACACTTCGGCTGCACTTTCGAAAACTCGAATTTTAAGAAAACAGTAAGTGGCCAATTCGCTTTCCCATATCCAAGTAACCATTTTTTCTCCGCAGGGAATATAAATTGCGTTCTACACACGGTTGCTTGTGCGAATGAACTGAACCATGCAGAAGCAATTAAGCATAGGCGTAGCCAGGGGAGGGGCTATGCCCCCCAATGTTTTGTCTGGTCATTTCGTGCTTTGAGAAGCGGCGTTCCAAACAAAAATACTGTTGCTCAGTTAAAGTCAAACATTCCACCCAAATCTTTTGACCTCCCAAAAATTTTGGGCTGGCTACGCCCCTGCAGTTAGGATCTCAGCTTACAATACAAATATTTAGTAATTCATTCAGTTTTTTTTCACAGATCAACATCACCTTTTGTAACAATCTAAAATGATGCATAAAAATTTCGGCGGGCAATTATCCTGTTTGCGGGCCTGATTGGAAATAGTGGAAGAGGGTTATAAGCAGTGGCTTATCTATGCAAAGTGGCGCCCGTGGCAAAATTTAAATGTGCGCCCTTTATAACAATTTAATATTAGATATAGCCACAATTTTTGCGAAAGATAAAGCATGCAGAAAGTAAATGTTACAAAACGCAAAATTTTTGTGTTTATTTTTGCTTTAAACTTTTCAGCAAATGAAATATAAATTATCCATGAGGACCACAACATACTTTTATACTCATTTATTTTTATTATGACGAACATCAAAATATTCAAATGATAACGTTATCATAGTTTACATGTCTACATAGTGTTGCCTGACAAAATTGTATATCGTACAAAAAATCAAACAGCATATTACTGCAAACTACAATTTCTTTTAAAATGGAACACATTTAATTTGAATTGCACTGTAAATTACAAAATGCACGTTATGTATCACATGTGTTCGAAAAACACATTTCCATCGAAACATAAACACATCCAGCAGTGGCGTGCGCAGAAAATTTTCATGGGGGTTTTCATTCGTTCAGTGGCGTATGGTGGGCATTTTCATTTGGTGTGCGATGTTTGTGACGTCACAATTTCACGTCCTTTTCATGGTTCGAGACCAACGTTTTGGCGAAGTGTGTTGATGTAATAATCATATTCTTCTACACGCACTCCCCTTATTTCATGTGTTATTGCACTAAATATAAACTATCAGCGCTCCAAGTTGGAATATGGGAGGAAAATAAACTAAACGCTACAGCACAGCAGTTTATAACTGCAAAAATATCAAATAGGGTAGTAAAACGCACTCATCACTTCGTCAGAGCAATTTACAACGGCAAAATGAGGCTGCGCTAATGTCTTGTCGAATACGAGTAGACGAGCACAGAAATTGTGCGTCTGGATTGGCTGGCGCACACCCCGGTTTGCAAGATCGAATCTTGCTAAACTACACAAGAATTGAGAATGCGCATAAGTACGCAAGAAAACTTTCAATTTTTTGTTATGTATAGAAGTCCAGCAAACTTTTAGTTTTCCTTTTTCCCTCTCAAATGCCTGAATGCTTCTAGGTTAGCAACTGTTGTTTTTGAGCTCGTGCAACAGTTCTATCATGCTACAGAAATTGGTAATGTGGCCAATGCGGTCAGCGTATGCGCTGATCAGCCACAACAGACGAAATATAGGCAATTGTTTCGAATAAAGTGAACTACCGCGGAACACAATCTTAAACATGCGTAGTGAACGAAAGGTCTGCAAAAAGTGATGAGATGGTTTCTGGACGCAGACGATAACCCAGATTCCCACCAAAACCTAATTATTACTTTTTGGCCCGTTTACAATAATTCCTTGAAATTTGCATGTAAATTTATACCGTGGTATTTGCATTAAGTCGACAAATTAACAAGCAAAATGCATGCGAAAACAATTAAACTCCTTTGCGCAGGTAATAAAGTTTTTGTAAAATATCAAGCTCAAGGGAGAGGTTTTAACCCAAATCCCCCCCCCCCCGCTTGCGTACACCCTTGACATTCAGCCTTTTCGGGTTAAATTAGACAAAAATGCTAGTCAAAACAACATTTTCCGCGCCTTTATAGAAGCAAAATCGTCTATGATTTCGTCAAAGTGAGCTTTCGCTCTTTCGTCCCTTTCTATTCTCATCAAAGCTAGGTCACAAAACCTGCCCCGACTTATTGTTAGTCATTGAGGGCCGGAAGTATGAAAGGACCAGTTTCAGTTTACTGAAAGATCGCTCGCAGCTTGCAATACATATAAAAGTTGCTTTCGTACGACTTAGGGGGACGATCGCCCCCCTCCTTGGATCCGCCCCTATGGTACGGACTGACTTATCCTTTCTTACAGCGTGAGAAGGACGAGGTCTCGTAGCTATGGCATGCGAGCGTTCTTGTTCTGTCACCATGTCTGACCGTCGTGAAATGTCACAATACGACAGTTTTGTCCTAATGCCTAGTGGTGCTGGCGCAACACGCCCGACGTAAGGGCGCTGTGTTGATGCAGCTTTGCAGTTTGTGAATGCATGGGGCGCAAATTAGAGGTTCAAGAAACTGTAAATAAAGATTTTTATTTTTCCAAGCAGTTTTTGCGCCCCCGCCAAAATGGCCCCCGCGGCACGTGCCATGCCTGCCATACCCTAGATACGCCATGTCGCCAAGAGCGTGTTTACAGCATTAAGGATGTAAAAGCGTTTGTAATAAATGTGCCTTCTCCACTTCAGGGCTTTTTTATATACTTCATCTGGAGATTGTGGAAGGTTAACCCCGCGACATTCGATGGAATGCTGCATTTTCCATTTCAAATACAAGTCTTTTAGGTTTCTGCCAAACAGGCGCGCATGCAATTACGTTTCACAATGAGTTTGTTGTCGGTAGGTCATTGACGGCTTGGAAAAAGTCAAGGCTAAAAAGGTTCTTACGGCACAACCTTCGGTTAAACAAGAGGAGAACGACTCAGTTAATGCTGGTCTTCCGTACAAAGATGCCGTTCAATATTTGAGGCTCTTGGCTACAGCAGTTACAAGCAAGAATGTGCTCCGAATTCAACGAAGGTTTCGTAAAGATATAGTTTTTAGAACAAAGGTAAGAGCGCAGGACTAACGTTTTGGGATTTCAAGCGGTGCAACGAACAGTGTCAGCAATTGTATTTGAAAACTTTATTGATACGAATTAAGAGTGCTCGCGATCCTATCATGTTTGCAAGTACTACTGTTGCGCTGTAGAAATTTCTCTATCAACAACTGTCTTTTATTCTACGCGTTGTTATCAAATTTCTTGCGTTATGCACAGGTGATCAACAAACTGGGGAGCGCAGAAGAGATCGCAAAATCAAAGGCTCCTGTTGATGTTAGCTCTGCCAAAGAAGCTGTTGTGCACAACGCAGCTGTCGATTTGAAAATTTTATTTTAAGGTCTTAGGAAGCCACGGTGATGAATTTCACTGACTTCGAAGTCACTTCGTCATGTTTGTGAACGGTTTTGATAACTTTATTGAAAACTTACCAATTGAAGAAAGTTACAGTATGTAGCTGATGATAATAGCGATAGAGTTTTGATTAAAAATCATCCCGGACATCTTTGATAAGAAATCTGTTGCTGTAGATTAGAAGTCTGTTCAAATAATGCTGCAAAAGACAGCAAAACTATTCTGTGCCGTTTGAATTTTCACGCCACAGACAATACGTAAGCTCTATCGTCAATAAAAGTGAATTGAAAAATGTATTAATTCTGACATTAAAGTTCAGGTTTTCAAATGACCAAATCTTCGTTAGTAGTTGCTCAGTATGTGATGAGATCGAAAGCGTCCATACCAAACAGGGGCGTAACGTGGTTAGATGGCGCCCGGGGCAAGAAGCAACTTTGGCGCCCCCATTTTCGAACCTGAGGTCTTCCAGAAGCAAATGTACTGTATTAAAGAAAGTACATGTGACATTGTTGGGACTTTTCGGCGCCCGGGGAATTGTGCCTTCCTTCGTTACTCCCCTGATAGCAAAGCACACGAAAATGTCCTAGCAAATGAAAAATACCGACAACGTTATTTGTACAAATGGTTTGTGTGTTTGTAAATTTTTTAGCAATTGTCTTTGCGGGCAAACGCCAGAATATGCAAACTAGGTGATTTTTAAATAAAAAATCTTCGGTATCAATATTTAAACTGTGTCTTTACGGAAATAACGTTTGGAAGTTTGCATCAATACCCAACGATATCAATTTATTTCTGTGCAGACTGTCACCTACAGAAGAAATGAAATAATGAAATAAGGTTGTTCTGTAGCATGCAACAATCTAAAATGGTCGCAGAGGCTATCTCACACATGCGTTACGGGGTGAAAATAAAAAAAACATGAACGACTGCATTAGATGCTTTTGTAGTTTAAATCTTCAACAATTATCCGTTAAATGATAACTAACTACCTATTGTAGAAACAAATAAATGCAAAATTGTAGAAAAAACCCATGGTTGTCACTGGTTTGGAGATCGCATCCGACCTTTTTCCAGACTGCAAGCGATTTTGCAAAAAACACGTTTTAATATACCTTGCTGTTTGCGCAGCACTGCCACTCGTATTGCTATATTTTAAACATTTTTTGTCTTTGTTGTACATCACAGCATTTTTGCAACTGTTCTTCTACGATCAGCGGTTGTAGCTGACACAGAAAGTTTCAAACGAAACGATCCGTCGATCATTTTATTTTTCTATCAATGATCACAAGATTTGTTGACGGATTATGTCATGTCTCATACATCGCAGGCACGCAACCAGGGGGGGGGCATTTGCTAGCTATTTTGACATTTGCAGAAACTTTCAAAGAATAAAAATGAAATTTTATATTCTAATCATTTTTCAGAAGTCTTATTGGAATTTTTTTTTATCCTACTGGTAAATTATCTCCTTACAAGATTTATCTTGAGACAAAGTTATCTGATCGAAAATTTCGTAAACGATTGGTAGTCAACCACAAATATGCAGAAAGTGTCAAAACTTGGGAGATAGTTTAAATTTTCGTATTTCTAAGGCATTTTTTATCTATTTGTTCGTGTACCATTTTTTCGTAGACAGGCCTCAATTTGCCCTCATGAAACTTAATAACATTAGGGTGCTGTTGAGCCGTGCAAATTGCTGAAACTTGCAAACTGAATAGAGAAATCTTGGCATAACAGTTAGTGCCAAGTCAAACCTCTTGTTCTTCTACGACTTTTTGATTGCTTTTGTTAGAGGCAAAGCGGACGCAGTGCATTTCTTTAAAAAATGTTTAGCTGCATTTTCGGTTCGAAACGTGATAGTTTTTAACTGAATTTAGCGTGAGGACTGTTTCTCACGCTTTAGTGTCTTTCTGGGTTGATCCCAGTACCACGGCTTGGGAAAAGGTTTAGTAAAGTGTCATATGAGTGCTAGTCAAGTGTTGAACGCATCTACCTACTAGACCACTTTGGCTCCAAATGATGCTTGAACCTAACTTTTGCAACCAGTGCAAGCCCTGAAAGCTCATAGCCGTAAAGGTGCTTCTAAAAACATTCACACAACTCATGGATGCCAGAAAAAAGCCGTTTTGCCCCAAAAACACCTGATCCGTTATGTGCCAACTACGCAAGACACCTGATGTGTTTTGCACGAAATGGTAGCATTCAAAGATCCCCTCACCCTTGACATAGGCTATCCCTCAAGTTTGGGATCTTCATTTGTGATAGAAATTCAAACACATGCCAGGAGAATAGAGCTAGAACGAATTTGCTAAACAAGACAAAAATTAGGCAGGATTACTACTGTAGTAGCCTATACATCTGTCACACTAAATCCATGACTACACTAGTTGAGTACGGAACCAGGTGTTTGTATGAGGATACTAATTTTTACTCTGTCCTGATCATTCGGTCTGCATCTTGATTAAAAGTGAAAAGTTCTCATTTTCGGAAATACTGCGAAGAGAACTTTTATCTGTGTGTCAGGAGTATGCAGAATCGCATGGAAATATTTTCAACTGCAGCAAAACTGTTGGTATGACGTTTTAAGGCTAAGAGTGTAAAAAGCGCAGTCACCCCATTACTGACAACTGGGTGGTAAAAATCTAAAATCTGTTAACCACTACAAATATCTGGTAGCTGTACTGAATAATGAGCTCTCAGATGACAAAGACATTCCAAGACAACTGCGATAAAAATATTGTGCAGCAAACAAGCTGCGAGCCTCTTTTTCCCGATGTTCGAATGCAGTCAAAAACGTACTTTTTCGTTCCTTTTGTACGCCCATGTATGCATTACAAATATGGTGGAATTTCAGAAAGGTTAAATTTATTAGTAATTCCTGCAACTACAAGTTCACCCAAAGGTACTCACGTTGATGAGTAATAGCAAGCAACTGGTTTTCGTTCCCAACGCCCCCTTCGCTGATGAGACTACTGCTTTCATTTTGTCACAGTGGGTTTTGCGCGTGCCAGTGTTTCTGGTCTCTGTTCCGGTCGCACACGTAGTCTCGAACCGTGTCTTAGACACGTTTTTTTGTGAGCCTCTGTCACAAAAAACGGGTTTTAGCTTCGGGCAGGAGTTCCTGACAGGGATACATGAACACTCGTAGTATATTGTAGGGACCCACTAGGTCTGAGGGAGTAACTATCTGGAAGGTAAAGTCGCGGCAGCAGTTGATGGCTACAAAACCTTCAAAGCAACTTCGTTTCTCATTTTTTAGACAACCACGTAGATCCTACATTTAGATGAAACACGTGCCATTTCCCCCTTTGCGGTGTGCAACTAATTCATAACAATAACAAAGTTCAATAAAAGGATGGAATCCATCGCTTTGTAGGGGGAGCATTGTAATCTATGAACATGCCCAAGGCAGTGGCGTGCAAAGGTCTAGTGATGCCCGGGGCGACTGCTTGATTGTATTCCTCTTCACTCTACAAAATTCTAGTTTTGAGCAATGGCGTATGGTCAGGGCCGGGTTAAGGGAGACAATTGTCCCGGGCCCTCCGCTCCAAGCAGGCGGGTAGCCAGAGGAGGCGATTTCCCCCCTCAATTCCGAGAGTTGCACCAAAAATTTTCAGGGCTATCTGGCGTTTTGATGTGTAAGCCAAAGAAATATTTCAGCGCAAATCACCGAAAATGCTTGCGGAACCTACTGCATAATTTCGTCGAACCTGATGAAGGCACTAAGGTTCACCAATTGTCCACGATTAAACAAACGTTGGGTACGTGGGCGTCGGAAAATTTTATCCAGGGGGGGCAATACTAGAATTTTCCAGGTGAAACCCTGTAGTTTCGTATGGTGGGCAAAAATGGTGAAATTTCATTTTTTACCCTTGAAACTAAGTAAACAGCCATTTTTGCTGAAAATATAATAAGAAAATGTCACATTTCAAAATGCAGGGAGGGGCCTAGGTCCCCATCTACCGCAGAGGCGTAACGAGGGGGGAAGGGGAACGCGATTCCCCGGGCGCCGAAAAGTCCCAACAATGTCACAAGTACTTTCTTCAAAAGCTGATTTGCTTCCGAAAGACCTCAGGTTCGAGCATGGGGGCGCCAAACTTGCTTCTTGCCCCGGGCGCCATCTAACCTCGTTACGCCCCCCGTTCTACCCCTCCCCTTCCGACGCCCATGGTTGTATCTAGTGTACATGTTGGTGAATTCATGTCATGGCTGACGTTTTCCTGGGGTTTAAGCTCCCCATCTGGAAGTTAGTGATAATGAAATACATCTTGTACCTAACCGCTTGTAATCACTAATCAAAGTAAAACAAGGAGTAACACTTTCTCAGCTTTTTCTGATACACCGGCTTGCTGGATCTCACCTAATGGTGATATAAATTTAATTTCAAGCGAATCGCAAAAATTCCTCTTTGATAACTCTGGCGTGCTTAAAATAACATGCATCTTACCCTTGTCTGCAGCATAAGCCGTAGCGTTAAATGTAAATCGTATATTTTTGTTTTTGTACAGTTTTAAAACTAAATAGCGGTGATGTACGTTTTATATGCCTTGAAGCTCAAAATTCGGTTGAGAAGAAATCCAGTTTTAAAGTCTTGTTTATTGCGCAAACAGGCCATACAAGGGACCTCAAATTCAAATTGCTCCGAGAGCGAAACGAGGACTTAAAAAAACAGGGCCGCGTTATGACGCTGACGCAACAAAGGCGGTACCTGAGCCTTACCAAAAACAGTTTGTACATCTTTTTTCCGGCGAATGGTATTGTGAGACGAGTTATAGGGAATTTATCTCTAGCCCTTTCTACGTTCGTTTTAAATGAACTTGTGGACTCGCGGGCTTAGCACTTTTAAACACCGATAAATAACCTCAGTGTTGATTATTTCAAAGTTCCCGAAAAGCATCGCGGGCCGCACAATATGTCCTCGCGGGCGGCGTGTTTGAGACCTCTGTCATAGACACTGTTTATCAATAACAGCATCATTTCTAGATATTTAGTTGTTACGATCAAAACTGCATTGTAACGTCAATCACAGTCATGTCGAGCGTTACCGTTTTCATCAATGATTTCATATTAACTTTCTGACGAGAAAAAAAGCTTGTGTCAAGTAATCACAATCATTGGCGTACGCAGAAAATTTTCATGGGGGAATTTGGTTCAAGGTCGTATGGTGGTTATTTGTATTTGGTGTGCATTGTTTGTGACGTCACAATTTGATGTCATTTCCATGTTTCCAAACCAACGTTTTGGCGAAGTTTGTTGACATAGTATGCATATTTTTCTACATCCACTCTCCTTATTATATATGTCGTTGCACTGAATATGAACTATCAGCGCTCCAAGTTAGGCTATCGGGGAAAAACAAACTCAACGCTACGACACAGCAGTTCATAACTGCAAAAATAACAGGTTGCGCGTTAAAACAGGGGAATGAAACACACTCATCACTACGTCAGAGCAATTTACAACTACAAAATCAGGCTGCACTAAGGTCTCTTTAAATACGGGCAGTTGAGCATTGAAGGTGTGCAGCTGGACTGGCTGGCGCAC
>Ga0210059_1007096_pt1 | contig 17865 bp, 12 predicted proteins | sample Ectturendosymbi2_FD_188042 | JGI IMG/M metagenome (GOLD analysis project Ga0210059, IMG submission 188042) | Ecteinascidia turbinata endosymbiont from Florida, USA - Sample 2 (SPAdes) (version 2) | ecosystem: Host-associated > Tunicates > Ascidians > Unclassified | place: Key West, Florida... | reverse complement strand
TAAAAGCATCAATAGAACCTAAAGAAAAACGCACAAAATACAGTTGATGCAATAAGCATAAGATGCAATGCATCACCATAGTCGATTCTTATTTACGGAGTTAGTGAGAACAATTTTTCCATGTACATTAAAAAAGAGCTTTTGCGTCAAGCATTTTAGAAAAACATGTAGTATGTATATACCTGCTGTACAGCTAATCCTCAAACAAAACATGCACGTTTCACCATCTAACATTCCTTGTTCACACAATTTAATCTCAAACAACTTCTTACAAGAGAACATCATGGTCAGAACTAAACAAATTATTTCTACCATTTATCATTTCAGCTATTCTGAAGATATCAGTGAGTAAAATTTAGCTAAAAAAGTTTTGGGAAAAATATTTGTGGTAATCTACTGATGACAACAATCAAGAACTACTTGGGTCAGTGCATGTTGTGCAAAGAATATGCTGTGTGAGCATTAGTTGTATGCAGAAAAAAGAACAGATACAAGAAACAGTTATGTGAGTATTATTTTTGTGAGTTGTGTGTCAATGTATATGGCATCTTATAAGTACATGGCAGAAAAACTTTCTTTAAAGCAGTTGTTAATTATAGACTGTATAAAAAAAATACAAGCTCGTGTATGACTGCATTTAGTCGTGTGTGCAAATCTTATGGTCTAGAAGTTTTCTAAGAGCCTTTCTGCAAAGACAATGGTAAAAATCGTGTCTGGGCCACAACATTCCACCAAAAAGAGAAAAATGAAACTGAAATGTTTGAACAATATTGGTCACAGACCTGCAGTTTTTGCATTGTTTTTCTGCTACAACTTGCAAAACATGAGTTATTGTTATATCCAACACTTATCTCAAACACACGTTTATACAAACATGCCTATTACACAGTTAACTGAGAAGACAATATGGCATACTAACAGCTTGGTGCCTAGTAACTTTTCGTGGCAAAACACACTGAACCCTACAGTTAGTGCTTGGGCTGCAAGCCCTGAACAAGATTACTTAAATGTTGTTTTTCCTTAATGTGATAATTTTGAAAAACTAATTTTAAATGTGAATGTGGAGGGTTGTAGCTTTTAGGAACCATTTTCAAATCTGCCAAGTTGTAGGGAGAAAATATACTGTGATATTTTTCTTTAAGCACTGAGGTAACTCATGTGATGACAAAGGTTGAAACGGTGACCACCTGGAGATGGATAAGAAGCTGCTCAATTGCAGTTCACCATTTATAAACTTCAATGTAACATTTCAGTCAAGATGAGTTATCCTGAAATTATTGTCTAATTTGTGTGAGAAACTCTATGTAGCATTCAAATGATGACATGACAACACACATACCATTACACATTGTTTTATGATCCTGATCATCAAATGAGACATTGCCAGAGTCTAATGACGAATTGGATTGTTCCGCATGGTCCTTGTCAGAATTTGCATGTTGATTTCCAGATGAGGTGCTAGTTTCTAGGCCAATTGAGAATTGAGACGCACTCAAATTTACTGAACATGTTTTTATTAGATTGTTGTCTTTTGATACCTCATGGTACCAAATTTTCTTGCAGCAGGGTTCAGTACTGCTGTGAGCGATAGGTGATGAAATAGCATTGTCATCTGAAGGGATGTCATTCAGAATGAACTCAGATTCTTCAGATGCAGCAAAGCTACTCTTGATAGTAGACATACCAGGAGATGGCAGTGCAGGTGGAGAAAAGCGCAGCTGTGTTGAATTGTCATCAATTTCATCCAATATATCAGCAGCTATTATGTCTGCAGCTGTATTGTCAACTGATGTGCTAATACATCTCTCTATCTCAGGCACAGTGCACTCACGTTCAATAAAACTGGCTACGTTGCCATTTGCAAATAATCCTGTATGCTCTTGAGTTTCATTTGAACCAATCAAGTTTTTTCCAGATGTAGAACAGTTTTGGTAGCTCCTAGAACATGGTACAGAAAGTTTAGAAGTACCATTAACTAAACTTGGCTGTTTGAAGTCCACATCAACTAAATCCTCACTTGCACAGCAGGTGACAGCTTTAGAAATTGCCAAACTTTTCTCTAGTGATGTTTTTGAACCAGCTTGAGAAATAGTGTGGTTTTTCTGAGGTGGTATCTCTTGACTAAGTTGCGGTACATGAGGAAGTGCTGTCAAACTGCCATGCAAATATGCAGATGAGCAATTTTCATCATTTCCAATACCAGGCAAAGACTGTACAGCAGCCATACTGTTTATACTATCCATCAAAAATTTACTAAAATAGCAATCCTAATTTGTAAAAAAAAGCATTTACTGAACATACTAGCTAGAAGGTATGACACTATGCTGGGACTATTTATGAAACAATACAACAGTGGAGATCTTTGTTAAGAAAACAATGTAAAAGTCATTGGCAGGGATCTTTTCAGTGTAGAGTAGAAAAAAATACAACAAACAATAAATGTCATGGCAGATGTTCTGTAGCTCTAAAATTCAAGTTCAAGTTCTTTGATTTTGCTAGAACAGTGTTTCTAACTAATGGTCATGCCTCCCACGGTGCGTCAATGAATATCTAGAGGGAGAGAGTGCTTATGCGTTCTATACCATGGAAAGTTTGATCAATAAATGTACTAATATATACATACGTTTTTACATCTTATTTCATGTCAGGGGTCTTGAAACAAAGGATGATTATTTAAAGGAGGCATGGTGGACAAAAGGTTGAGAACCACTGTGCTACACTGTATGCGATATGATGAAGCTTTAATCGGTTCTGATATATTGCAATTTTAGAAATCTGTTTTCTGAGCGTACCTGTCCAGACTGTAACCTCACAAAAGAGCTTGATAAGTGACTACATGCCTGTAATACAGCGTTCCCCAGTCCAGTCTGCGAAGGGTTCCTATCTGGCCTGCGAGCTTCCTAGGAATGTTTAGTGTTTTAAGAATTTTGTGCAAATGACTTAATGTAAGATGCAATAACACAAAACGGATAAAAAACAAAAAGCATATGCTGCAATTGAGAAATTTATCCCGATAAGCTTTAGGCAATAAAGCAAACAAACCACGCTATCTCCGATCAAAAATAAACTACAAACGTTTTGGCGTTTACTTGCATTTTGTGTCACAGAAATGATTTGCTTAGGACTGACGCCATGCTTTTTCTTTTTAATGTTACGCTTTGCGTACAACTCAGATAAGACAAACAAGAAAATTGTTACATCATAGCTGCTTGTTTTGTTGGAAGTTATTGTGCACCAGCCCCCTAACATTGTACTTGGGCTTGGCGCCCAGACTGCTGCAGTATCTACATTAGCGTACATAAAAATTTGTAAACTGCAATAGGCAATTGGAGTATAGTATAAGCGTTACTTGGCAGCTTTTGGATTTTTTCAACTGGAATACTGCATGGTGGCAGCGTAGCCAGCACAAAATGTTTGATTTTAGGCGAATAACACTATTTTGTTTGGGATACCACTTCTCAAAGCACAAAATGACTATATATGCTAAAAATGTTGTGGGGCATGCCCCATGGGCCCCCTGGCTACACCTATGCTACATTCTAACAGCAAGCGAGTTTGTTGGGTACTGGTATTTAATACCATGAATAACACTGATGGAGTCTCGTTACTTAATCTTGAGGCCAGTTTTGACAGTGGTGTAGGGGGCGGCGTTGCGGGGGTACAAGCCCACCTCCAAAAGTTTTGATATGTCAAAAATACGGGCAAAATCCAGCACAATTTTGGCACAGATGTTTTGACACTTTTGTTCTTATAGTACGATGAATGAGACTGACTGTCGAAATATGTCTGAATTTGACTTTTTCTTCTTCAAATACACATGAAGACCTTTAAGACCTTTTTTGTATAACTTCCAAAACAAGTCAATCATTTGAGAGTCATATTTTTCAGGTAAGTTTGAGTAAATTCGAGCAAAAATCCTTCACACTCCCAAATATTTGTCTGCCTCATCACTTAGTAGTCTCGAGACCCATTTCTGCGAGTCCCAGTCACGAAGGTTTCAAGTCTCATCGCGGTCTCGAAGACTACAGGTCGTGGCCTCAAACCTATTGTCTTGAGACTTTGAATACTACAACAATATGATTTACTAAAACTTCGTTAATTCAACCACTTCGAAGTTGAAATACTTTTTGTCTGTTGTATCTGCAGGAAAGAAATAACAGAAGCAAGTTGGGAAAACGCTCACAATTTGCAAAATGCCAACTTTGAAGTGGTTATAACACTTTTTTGAAAATTTTTAGAAACATTTCAGGATAATCTGTAAATTTTTGAGTCTCGGACTTTTTGATGAAGTCTTGGTCTCGAAGTTTAGGTCTTGACTGCGACTCTGCTGTCTAGTCAGTAATTGGTGAGGTATACAGAATTCTTGAAAATCGTAGAAGCAATTAACGCATTGGAGCTTCAAGCACTAGAACCAAATATTACAACTATTATGCCACAAAAGCAGCAGTTGCAGAAGTCACTTTGCAAACATGTTACAAAACAAAGAAAACATATTGCAATGTACAAACGTGTCTAATGTTATGCGTGAGGTTTTTTGTTTTATTTTTTTAATGCACAAATCAGTCCGGCCCGCGGACACTGATAAAATTGTGATTTTGGCCCAGCATCCAAAAAGTTTGGGGACCGCTGCTATAATATAACATATTTTGACACAAAAGTGGCAAAGAAATGTTAATCTCTGAGTCAAAAAATATACAATTAACAAGGTCTGGCAAAATGCAACCTAAAATACTAAAACATTCAAGTAAATTTTTGGATAAAAAATTTTTACAGACATGTTCAATGAAAGATATGAGAGATTCCTTAAGGTCATTGCACATAGCCAAACACATAGTCACATAACCATTGCACAAACAGCACTAGCAGTTAATGAACACATGGTCCAGAGCACTTCACTGCTTTTTGCTGAGTGATTGGCTTAGGTATGGTTTGCCAAGACAATCTATGCATTTTTGTGTGACCTAACACAATCAATCCCATTTAAATGTTGCCCAATAATATTTACAACTGGCACAAAGCTGCTTACCTCCATAAAATTAGACCAAAAAAAATTCACAATGCTTAAATTAAATGTCAAAATTTTGAAAAAGATAATTAAAGGCAAATTTTACTGCTATTTGTAAGAGTGAATGGGGAATTTTCATGCACATATATGAGCAAAATGATCTTGAAAGCAAACAAATATTCAGCTATTGCTAGGTTTCAACACATGCTTTTGTACCAGCCATGATTTTGCAATCTTGAAGTTTTTATACAACTTTTATCCATTTAAAATGTGTGTTGTACATACTGCATGATAGTTGTTTCATTGACTTTTGTTAATGTTGCTATGGTGCTTTCACTGCACTAAAACTACAATTTCTATCATGAATAACTGCATGAAACTGACACAGGTGAAGTTATTCAGTATGCACTCCACCTTCCAGGTATCATGCTGTGCTAAGCAAGGTTGGGAAAATCCTTGCTTTTCATAAAACCAAACCACCTGTTTTTTTATATTTTTTTAAACCAGAGTTTCTTTTGTGTTGTTTTTTTTTGGTGGCGCTTATGAAGTATGCGTACAGCCTACAATGAAAAGCCATTTTCACATAACTTCTGTGGTTCATGTCAAGTTTATGAAAATGTCCAGCTGGTTCAGCATCTACAGCAGCGCTTCTCAACTGGTGGGCCGCGAAGCTCCTTCAGGTGGGCCGCGAAATGTTCTGAGATAACTTAAATATTTTTTGAAAGAAGTTATTGGTATACCTAGTCATGAGTTCTGAAACAAATTTTTCGTGAAGTGGGCCCAAAATCAAAGTCTCGGCGAAAAGTGGGCCGCGACATCAAAAAGGTTGAGAACCACTGATCTACAGAGCGTATTTTTCAACATATGGTTTGGTATGGTTCAACATCAGAAACAGGTTGGATGCAGAGAAGACATATTGGTCAAAATATACTGATATTACAGAGCTGAAGAAGATAACAGTAGAATTTACTTGAAATCCTTCAATTTTGTTATGTTTGTTTGATTTGATTCAAAAAAATGTACAGCTACTGGTACCAAGTGTGTTGCTTATCTTATTTTTTTTTTGAAGGAAAAAGTGAAGAGTGAATGTTTTTGGTGGATTTTACTGATTTTATCAAAAAAGACACTGTTTTGGGTCAGGTTCAATTCAGGATTGATTGATTTAAATCATTTGATTTAAAAATCCTAAATTTGGGTAAAAATTACCCAAAAAGATTTTTTTACCAAATTTTTGTTACTTTGCCATAACTTTGGAACCAGGAACTCTAGAAAGTCAAACGCTAACTCACATTTTAACCTAGTTTTCCATGAAGCTTGAGTCAAAACATTTGTCAATCATAACTTGAGTCAAAGCCCTTGGTTGGCACTCAGGGCTTGGTAACCTGGGCCAAAATGATCCCACTTATGATGTGGTGTTAAGTGTATTGAATAGTCTCTAGGAAAGATTATGCACCTTTCAGATGCAACATAGAATGCTCATGAGCACCAACGAACATTTAGAATTATGATAACAATAGCTGTAACTGCGCACAACATTCAACTAATCATAGAGATGACTATAACATCATACACAGGCAACAGGCATAGCATATCACATTTAAAGTAGCATTCAAGCCACACCATTACACCACGGTTTCAGTATATTGATCAGTGTTGAGTGTGCATGTATACAGCATTACTCCCTTGATGTATTGTACTAGGTAGTAAGATGTCTGGGAGGCAGTACCTTCCAAAAGCGTGACTGCTTATGGACCAGATGCAAAATCTTGTGATAAAAATCACAGATTTCTTTGCAGCCAAGTAATCTAAAATTATGAACTTAAGATTGTTCGTAATTGCTTAGATGGCGGTTAGTCGTCTGATATAACATTGTAAATACATAATAAATTTGTTATGCCTCTGCGAAAATCTGCAGTTGGGTCATAAATGTGTTCAATTTATGTGATAATCACTGATATCTCTAGAAACAACCATCTTCGGATAATCCGGATCTTCACCTAAACCAGATAAAATTGTCAGTTAAACTGAATCTGAATTAACCGATGTTTACTGCATAGGACTCACCACATCTTTAGAGGATTTGAACAACTCTCTAGCACAATTGGGTGGCAAGTTATGGAGTTGTAACGTGGCGCGAAAAATAGCAGCTCATGCAGGATTTCAAAGTATGATATACTTGTACACCTGTTCCCAAGGTGTTAAAAGGGTTGAACCTCTTTTCCAGTTTTTTATCAACCTCATTGACATCATAACTAACTCGAGTAGTTTTGTTTTGGTAAAGTCAATGATCAAATATTGTATCAGCTGATTTAATGTTGAAGGTATACATCCATGCCATATTACGTGGGCTATTAGTGCATATGCAATGTGTATGTCATGATGATATTGACATAACTTCCCTTCCATGATATCATGTCTTAATTCAGATTTTCAGTTGAATGAATGATTTTAACACAGAGGCTTGACAGTCATTGCAAAATTTATGACTAAAAAACAATGGATCAAAAGCAAAATTGACAGAAAACAAATGTAGAATTAGATCTGTCATTATGCACAGTAAAATGAACAAAGACAAAAATAAAAAGGTGAAAAACACAATAGTAAAACAGCTCAGGATTATATGAGAAAATTAGGGTACACTTGAAAATGCTTAATTGCCTAAGTTCTTCCAGCAACTGTTAAAGTGTAGCATAGCTAACCTATCACTGTAGAACATAAATATTTGTGGAAGATCAAACGTGAGGTGATCAACTTGTGAATCAAACTATTGGTAACAGCCTAATAACAAACATTTATTATCTATGGCAAAAACTCATCTTTTCAGAATGCGCCTCAGTGAATCAAACTATTGGTAACAGCCTAATAACAAACATTTATTATCTATGGCAAAAACTCATCTTTTCAGACTGATCACCCTTAGCACAGCAGAATAATTTGGCATGTTCATTAACTGAGAAAGAATGCTTTTACAAAAAATAAAATTTTTGCTGCATCTACCCATTTATCAACATAAGGCTAACATTAATTGGCATGAAGATTAGTTATTCCAAAGAAAAAACACAAAAAATTACCGCTTGGAGTTGACTATGTATGGCATTTTTTTCATTATCAACAAGACTAGCCAAGCAACATCTGAGCAAATGCTGATGCCTGTTTTTGTCAGGGTATTTGGAACTATTTTCCCTCAATCCTGCTGTTTTCACCACCAGTGGTGGGATGAGACCTGAATCCACAAAGGTCTTCTTTGCTTTCACAATCCTCAACATGATGTTATTATGGCTACTGTAATGTTTTTTTCTTTACCAAAGTTCCTGCATTGCCACTTGTATTTCTTGTTTATGTGCTTTTCTCACATATTTATCTGTTTATTTCTCTACTCTTCATACATTGCTTGCCACTACCAGAATTGAAGACCTCTTTGCACAAGTACTTGCATCTGATAAGTTAAAGCTTGGTGCAGAAAACAAAAAATTATATCCATTAGTATGCCACTTTTGAAGATCTGTGTGAAAATCAACACTTCCTTTGGCACATCATTGCCACACATAAGAAAATGTTGTGGAAAAAACTTGTAAGTGCAGAAATGCTTAATTCTACTACACTAGAATTGCTTGCATTATTTTTTCTTTGCTTCTTTTCTTTGGTATGATATTGATGTGACAGAAATTTTGCATTTACCCACAAGCACATGTGCTTCACAACAAACTGCTTTCTTTATGTAGACTTTATAGTTGCCCCTAAGTTTTTAACCAAGGGTTAGACTGGAAAAGATGATAACCTAGGTCCAGTGATTACAGAAGTTTCTGTTGACATGCTTAAACATGAAACTGTAACTTTAATCAATTTACCTGGGTTTAGTTGCCAGATCTAACATAGTCGTGTCTACCTCACTGATCATACCCAGCTAGCATACAAGTATTATTGTCTGCCACTTACTCCTGTTTGTTATATCTAATGTAATTAGACATTGCTTTCTAAATTTTTTTTTTCTGTATGTTTGTGGTTCTCGAACTTTTCATCCCTACAAACCATTTTTATTGCACCCAAAACTGCTGCAGATCCATTTGTTTTGTCAATGTTGTATCGATTACCATATTTTTCAGACCATAAGGTGCACATAAAATCCTTTCCATTTTCTCAAAAATCGACAGTGCGCTTTATAACATGGTGCGCCTAAGGCGGAGGTTTTCAACCCATGGGCCATGGCCCAGTAGTGGGCCGTGACGCTGTTTTCAGTGGGCCACAAAGCTTTTCTACCATAAACTCAAAATTGCGTGTTACAACTTTTCTTTCTTTATCTTGGTGAAACTTACAACCGTACATTAAACACTACTGTGGTAAAATGCTTCAAATCGGAACCATTTCTGTTAAACAGTTTCAAATTAACTTTTCAATCCAATGACAATGCTAGAAATCTGGGCCAACACCATTTTTTACTAATTTCGTGGGCCATGAGCAAAAAAAATGGGCTAACGCCATTTCTTACTAATTTAGTGGGCCATGAGCAAAAAAGGTTGAAAACCCCTGCCTAAGGCATGAATCTGCTTGTGTTTTATAGGACCAATTTTATATGGTAAACAGTGCTATTTATTCAATTGCTAGATATGATTTTTTGTAAACACACCACCGTGTTACGTAATAAACCAACAACAATTGCAATGAGCAGCTTATGTGGTTCCATGACTAACTAGTACATACCTTAATGTGGTTCCATGACTAGCTAGCACATACCCTGGTGAGGCTACTGCACACCGAGCTATATCATATATATTACTCCTGGAGGCCCCTGACTACATTGGCACACACCAAACAGCGCAATGCTTTCAGTTTATTCCATTCATGTCTAGCCGATTAGGCATGTGTGACAGATTAAACTCCCTTGTACGCAAGACACCATTCTGAGCCTTATGTATGAAAAAATAACAGTTAGCATTCAAAAAAGTGTGCCTTATGGCTAATAAAATAAGGTATTGAGAAGGTAGTGGCCAAGTGGGAATCGGAAGTGCGTGTGAATAGTTGTCAGTTCGGTTCTCAACAGTGTTGAGATGACACTTTTGATGGAAGCACTTTTATGTAGGCTTACTTTGTTAAAATGTTTCCAGACACAGGTTGACATTTCAGGTTAGGGTTTAGGGCAGTGATTCTCAATGTGGTCAAGGTGGATGGGACCACCTGGAATTTTTTGTGGTCCACAAAGAGTCCAATAAATCCTTCATAAAATGTTCACTGACCTATATGTGCAATAGAGTTTGTTCACGAGGTGTCTGCATAGCAAAGTGGTCCAGTGCGGGGACCGAGTTTAAAGGGAGGACATGTCCCCTCCAACCTTTAGACAAGGGGGGCACAAGATGAATATCTTTTGCCGCCTCCAATATTTTGTGATAAAAATAGTGTAGTTGTACAAATTTCATGGTTACATAACTGACGAAAACTCCAGAGCATAAAGCCTGTTCATAAATACATGTTCATGAAGCCAGTGAATAATACACAGTCATAAATTCTTTAACTTAATTTTCAATGTATTGTTTGTTTTTTAAAGGATAATAATTAAAGCATTGTGTTTGTTTTACCTCCTTTGACAAAGAACTCCAAAGTGCTCATGCTAAAGTTTCATGTACTTAGTAAAGAAGGAAATACCTAGTAATCAATGTCAAGCACCATCACAGGATTATGCAACTACCATATACCACAATGGGTGTAGCCATGGGGCACTTGGGTCATGGTCCCCAAAATATATCATTTACATAATTTGCCTCCCATTTCGCCAATTTGAAGAAAGATTATTCTGTGGTTAAGTGAACATGGCGACATCATCGAAATGCAAACGTTATATGCACAATGAAATGCATTTCAAAGAAAGTTTGTCCTCCTCAAAGTTCTCAAGCAAACTTGGTCACAGGTCCAGCATAATATTTTTAATGGTTGTCCATGGGCCGAAAGAGGTTGACCACAAGTTTAGGGTTTTAGGTCACATGACAAGGTCTATATGTCAATCCAAGTGCATCAGCCTTGTCACATGACCAATTAACAAATCAGGTTTGGCTAATGGCAAAAAAGCTCCAGCAGTGCATTTGCTGCTGATGGCAAAATAGACACTGCCTATTGAGAAATTAGATTTCATCACTTTAGTGTGAGCACCTCAACTACCCTGGCCAGAAGCGAATGTCAGGCTTTGGCTTGCTACTAATTGTCATCATCAAAATTAAATGAAAAAAGGTCAGTTGACTTGCAACATGAAAATAGCAAACTACAGTTGTGGTGCGATTAAGCTGAATATTGGCTTAAATGGGCAGATAAAACAAACAGTTTTTCTTGATTGCAATTTTGCTTAATAAGATCACACTCTTCAGTCACTGAAGATGGATTAGGAATAATCCGAAACGTCTCAAAATAAAACATGTATAGTTTTTTTAAGGCTTTTTTAGTGTTGATGAAACTGTTAAGTCTATCCCAATTTTCTGCTGGGGCTATTTTGCTATTCAAACCGTATCTAGCTTTGTCCACATATAACGCCGAGTTTGTTATACTAGCAGTGTAGTGAACCTGATCAAATGGGAAGTTTCTATTTCTGCTGTGCGAGTGGTCATCGGTTTGACTCTCAACATTGATGCTTTGGGCTGGCTTTGCTGGTAGAGATGACACTTTTGATGGATGCACTTTTTATATACTTGGTTAAAAGTTTCAAAACTCAGACATGGGTTTACATTTTAGGTTATGGTTATAGGTCACGTGACAAGGATGATATGCTAATCCAAGCGTCTTTGTCACATGACCAATACAACCAATCAGGTTCGGCTAATGGCAAAATAGCTCCAGCCATGCTTTTGCCAATGACAGCAAAATAGACACTGTCAATAAAAATTATTTTACTCGTATATGAAACACTCTGTTTTTCATGCATCCTTAACCTAACCTATTTGATTGTTTTTTTGTCATTTAACCTTTTGTAAACTGTTCCTATATCTGAAACCTCTGATTGACTATTAGATGATCTACAACAGCCTTGTCACATCAATGTCGATTGGGTATGACTATGATATGTGCTCTGCAGGACATACTTGTATATGCAACACTGGACACTCCATCAAGTTCCATGGGTAACTGCATTGCTTCTTCATGGTCTGTGTTGATAAAAATTGCTTTTTTCCTTTGGTACAAGTACGTACCTTTGTTCTGTAATGTCATGGTTGCTGTATCGCTTTCTGCTTCAAAACCTCCATTCTCACTCACTTCTCTCACCATCATGTACATCTGTATCTCTAATTCTTCACACATTGTTGGAACTGGCTATGTATGGGTTCGGCAGCAGTTAAATGGTTCGAATACTGTGTTTGTTGTTCTAGCAGCATCATCATGGTACGTCTGCTGTGTTAATGGTTTTCGATTCGACTCTCACGACGTTCAGGTGTCTTTTGTTTTGGTGGTAGTAGTTGCATGGGACTAGTTTTTATTTACTTTTTTGAAAAGTTTCCAAATTTTTCTGTTCAGATTTATGGTTTACGTTCGGTATTAGGTTTAGGGTTTAAGTTTTGGGATTTATGTTTAGGGGCTTATGTTTAGCAGTTAGTTTTAGTACGTTTCTACCAAGCACAATGCAGCCTACTGCACACTTGTTGTGCGGTAGTGTCATGTTACAGGCAGCGGACAAATAGGATTTCAAAAATGAAGGTCCGTTTGAACTACTGCCCACACTGTTTGACCACTGCAATCATGTTGTGAGAAATGAATTATTTATATTGCGTATATGATTTGACTATTAGTTTTGTCCTTGTTTTGTTTTGCCATTCTGATATTTTTTGTTAGTGATCAATTTTATTTTTCCATGATGAATCAATTACTGTGCCATTGCTTGGTACTAAAACAATTGTATCTATGTCAGTGCTCTTCAACCTTTTTGTCATCATGGAACCCCTGGTATGCTTTAGCGTTTATCATGGAACCCCCATTTAACAAAAATAAAAAAATGGAACTACTTGTAAAGAAATCAAATATTTCATTATTAGATGCTTCAAAAAATAAAAGGTTATTACAGATGTTAAAAAGCAAGAAATTTAATGACTTGGTTATTCTTGAATTTTGGAATGTAGCAACTATGCATTCAGAATTTGATCATCTGGAAAAAAGAATCCAAATCTCAAATATCGTGTCATCTCATTTTCTAACTTTGACAATTGAATTACATTTGGTCCGCTTCAGATTAGGTGTCTCTTTACCATTTGAACTACGTTGCTCATTACCATCCACACCTTCGTTGTTGTTATTAGTTTGCTTCACTTAAGAAAATATGCTATTTTGCTTCATCTGACTTGACTTAAATAGGCCTAGTAAAAAGTTGAATTTCACACTGTTTATACTTTATTCCCAAACAGGTTGAACAGCAGCTCTGGTCTGTGGCTCAGTCTAATCTCTACTAGACTCACGTTGAGTCTACTTTCTATTCTACTCAGTCTTATCTACTGTGAACTGTACATCGGCAACATCATGTAACTGTCATGCAACAATAATGTTCTTCTGAACTGCACAACAATGAACAACAACAAGTGACGCAACAACTCTCAATATTCCTTGTTCCACTATCTGCACTCAACTTCCTGTATAACTAACTAGCCTACTTGGAGTCTGAATGCGGCACGGTGATCTAAAAAATTTCATGATGCATCAACATATACTGATTTGAAGCAAGAAATCATTTCCCCTATAAATGGTAACCCTCTTGAAGCCCTAAAACTCACGGAACCCCACTAAATGTTTTGTGCAACTCCAGGATTCTGCGGAACCCCTGTTGAAGAGCACTGATCTATGTTTTGCGCAACTCCAGGATTCTGCGGAGTCCCTGTTGTTAAAGAGCACTGATCTACGTTTTGTGCAACTTCAGGATTCTGCGGAACCCCTGTTGAAGAGCACTGATCTACATTTTGCGCAACTCCAGGATTCTGCAGAACCCCTGTTGAAGAGCACTGATCTATGTTCTATTAACTTTTGGGTTTATAAATTGGCATTGAAGATTGGCTCCTAAAAGTTTATTTGTATGGTCATTATGTATGTGTACTAACTGTGAACTGTTTTCACTACTTAGCACTCAACAATTATACCTGGGTAATGCATGGATTGTCTGTCATTAATGAATGTACTGTATATATATGCTTTTGTGACTTATCACATGTCTAGGCTAATTAAATTAGCCTATATTGAGTTTGGTCACTTTAATTTCCTTTTTCACACATAAAATGCTAACAAAGTCTGGCAGTGTATTTGACCCACTGTAGTGTATAGCTATAGGCTACGGCAATTTTTTTTAGGACGACCCAAATCTTAGTTGGGTGGATACCCCGCCACCCAAGATGCAAACATCCTATTAAAAAATACTGATCGCATGGGTTACTTTTTGGCAATAAGTTGCCAAGATCGATTTAAATCTACTCAAGCCTGTAGGCATAGACAAGCAGTGGTAACGTTGAAAATGTACCAATTCAGTTTTGAATCGTATCCTCATGACCCATTGTTTTACCCTCCACGACCCTTGTTTTGGTCGTGACCCATACTTTGGCCTTGGGAACCACTGGACTGCTGTAAGGTATTTCCTCAACTCTTTTCTCTGTTTAAAAAAAAGTAGGCAAGCTCATCCAATTTTCAGAATTTTGAAGTCCTCAACTGCTTTTCTCATTTTTTACTTTAGTAACACGCAATTAACTTTTCTGCCCTGTGGTGTTTTTTTCTTTTCCTTGCATTTCTGTTACTTATTTAAGTTATTCCCTGCTTGATTCACAAAATTGCATGAACAAGCCTAACTGCCTGACTACATTGCCACGGACGGAGTGACAGCAAACCTCCGCCTCAGTTTCGTTCTTTGTGAATGACGCACAAGACACCTACAGCTGATTTTAGTTTGTTGCAAGAAAAAAGAATTTACGTCATATTACGCAACACTGCCCCAAACCGCGAGCCCGAGCCGCCCGCGCGACCGGAAATGTTGGCTGTTTCGTGTTTCTTCAAACCAATCCTGAATAGTGAATGCACGAAGTCGTTTAATGGAAAGTGGCAGTGACAAAAGATTTCTCAGGAAATTCATTGAAGTAATTTCTCTCTACTTTGCAGTTTGCATCTGGGAAAGCAGCACGGTTTGCTGATATTCATTAGTGTTGAACGGATCGAAGATTTTTGCAATCCGATTCCAGTCCAATACTTTCATTTACTACGTTTACATGCCAAGCGACGGTCCGCAAAAACGAGACAGCTCGTTCTGACGTCACTGCTCCGTTCGATTTACATTTCTGCTTAAAGTCATTCACTTGTGGCAGACGCGTCGCTAAACATCTCCTGTGCAGGCTAGTGAAAAAAGGGTTGTATGGAGTTGGAAAGTATGTACACTGATGTACAGATTTCACGAAATTGGCAATTGTTGTTTATGCCCCTCATGTTGGTGCCGTGAATTATGGATCATGCTGCACACGGTAAAAGCCATCTATAGCAGACGTGCACTGACGTTTGCAGCATGCGTTGATGTCACATGTGCAAAGTTACAGGCATGAAAATTTCACACAGGTTTCCTAAGCACAATGCTGAAAAACATTTTGGAGATTACCGCTTAATATAGCATGTATCTGCAGGTGCGTAGGTGGAACTTTTGATGACATATCAGTCAAATATTTAATTTACACTGATACTTAAACTAATAGTCTTGTATAAGATGAATACAAAACATTCAGTATTTATTATACAGTAAACCTCGGCTAATCCGGATTCGATTTGACCGACGATTTTATCCGGTTAAGGCGAAGATCAGGATTAACCGAAGATGTTTTTTTCTAGCCTGACGTCATTTCGGTACTGAAGTATCGGTGAGAATCGTTTAAATTGAACACATTTACGACCCAACAGCACATTTTCGCAGAAGCAAAATGAGTTTATTGATGTAGTTGCAATGATACGCCAGAACAGAAACCGCCATATCCAGGCAGTTATGAACAATCTCAAGCTTTTTACGCTACTAGGCTGTGAAAATCTGGGATGTTGGACTGACGGAGAGATTTTTGTGACTAGTCCTTAAGCAGTCACTCTATTTGGAAGTTAATGCCCTCCAAACATCTTACCGAGTACAATAAACTCAGAGATAATACTCTACACTTCACACGCACACTGAACACCAATCAATAGACTGAAACCCGGTGCGGCGGCGTGCCTTCAGCGTTATATGTAACGCCCGTGTATGACGCAATAATCGTCCCTACGATTAGTCGAATGTTGCGTGCAGTTGCCGCCACTGTTATCATAATCCTAAACGTTCGTTGTTGATCGTGAGCGCGCATTTGTTGCGCCTGAAAGCTGCCGAATCTTACGTAGAGACCGGCCAGTGCACTTACTTCACTGAAAAATTCGGATTACGAGATGTGAAAAAAGCATATTTTATCCGGTATTGGCGAAGATCCGGATAAACCGAAGATTTTTATAAAGAAAAACGTAGGAAATTATTCGTACCACCAGTTTTGTCCGGTTGTGGCGAAGATCCGGATTAACCGAGGTTTACTGTATTAAATATATCCTATGACATTTTTTCACGGAGCTAGTGAAAAAATTATATATATTTTACTACTATCACCACTGATGCCACAAAGATGTCCTATTTTTGCCAACCTTGTTTTATGAATATTAGTGCAACACACAAGGTTCTTACTTACAAAACAACTATTCCTAACACTGCCAAGCCACTCCAGGTGATAAGTAGCTTATTAAAAATATATACTTGTATGTAAATAGAGCCTCTTATCATATGTTGTGCACAGCTTTCAGCCTTTATTATGAATAAGCATGTTCTCAGTAATGTTTCATTTCTAAACAATAAGGGATATCTAAAAGTGGAAGATAGCCTACATTTGAAAACGTATATTTTAGTTACTGCAGTAACTTCTACTTCTATCACCACTGATGGCATAGCATTATTGCACTAAATTTTTTTAATGACATATAAAATGCAGAAGCAAACAGCTTTTAGCAGGGTGGTTTCTGAACAATTGGTTAAGATTCTTGCCTTCAAAATTAGAAATTCTTACACTGCCAACCCAAAGCCTAAACTGTTATCTTGTTGTAAAACTACCCATCCTCGCCGACGTGCCTTGTCGACTGCATGGTAATTATGTTGGTATTACACTTCTAAAACTGAACTCAACACACTAACAGTTAAAATAACGGTGTAGTCATCTTATCTGGAGACAGGCACTGAATGCTAGCCGTTCTAGGTGCTAGCCTGGCACCGCGCGAATGAGACCACGTACACTTCGTAACGAAACGTCTTCCTATCGAGATGGCCAACGCATTGGCTCGTTCAGGGCGCTGACTCAGCAAATCACGTTCAGAACCAGACCACTTGTTAGCCATATATGGTAACGAGACAACGCAAAACTGGCCATGTAAACAAAGCAATTGTGTTATCCAGTCTGATCCTAATCTGGTAATACTGTCCAAATATTAGATCCAATCCGGTTTATATCCTAAAAAAATCTGATTAAACATTTGATTGCAGTGATCAACGCAGTTTGGATATCCATATCTGATCCGCTAGAGTTTTTTCGATAACCAATCTGATTCGAACCCGGTGGGGTATTGCAGAATCCGGTGGATCGCGATCAGGGAACCGGATGATGTTCAACACTGATAATCAGCCGTGACCCACAGGGTTCCCATTCAGTGCATAGGCCTAGATGTTATTTCTTAAGTAAAAACATGGGTGAATTTCGGTTAGGCCTTGAAGCGGAACGATCCCCGGTGCGGTTCCACTTGCACAAGGGTCGAACCCTCAGTCTCCGGAAGTGATTGAAGCCAATTGTTGTCGCTATCTGCGTCTCAACCCATTCGACCAAAGAAGC
>Ga0210059_1007095_pt1 | contig 17870 bp, 11 predicted proteins | sample Ectturendosymbi2_FD_188042 | JGI IMG/M metagenome (GOLD analysis project Ga0210059, IMG submission 188042) | Ecteinascidia turbinata endosymbiont from Florida, USA - Sample 2 (SPAdes) (version 2) | ecosystem: Host-associated > Tunicates > Ascidians > Unclassified | place: Key West, Florida... | reverse complement strand
GAGGCACGTTGCGCCGGACATGCCATGCCAGGCGTCCCCTCTCGCCTCCTACTACCACCACCAATCTGCACCCAACGTGACGTCATACTCTCGTGACGACTTCCCCCCACCTCCTGACTTCATCAATGACTTGAAAGTAAGTGTCTGAGCAATTGATGACGTGTGCGTCCAAGTAAGAAACAAAAAACGAGGAGATTGATGGCAAGGGGTTATTTCCCTGTTTTGTCCCCATTCGTTCCATTAATTAGTATAGTCCTTATCATCACAGTCGCTGTATAGTTGCGAAGCAAAGCCTGCGGTAATCTGACGTGGCACCACCCCCCTTTAGTGAACATCTTGGTGGTGGTGGTGGAGACGAAACACCTCCGATCGAGAGGTTGTTGGTTTGATACCCGTCTCGTCGCTTTGTTTTCCGCCTCTCGTATTTCATGCGAGTTAAAGCAGTGGGAAGCTGGTTTCGTTGTTAACCAAATCAATGGACAACTTGCAGACACAACATATGCACGTGCGAGTAAGGTTGCCAGACGTCCTTGATCGCCAAGGACTGTCCTTGAATTTGTTAGCAAAACGCGTTATGTCCTTGATTCTTGAAAAACATCTTGTTGTCCTTGAATATTTTCCGGCGTCCTTGAAAATTCTTGAATATTTTTAATTTTTCATTAAAGAACTATTGGTTACGTTGAACATTCAAGGATCAAGAATAAACAACGTAAATCAGGCCTGCCCAACCTTTTTAGTGTTCCGGACCACTTCCATATGAGGAAATTTATTGCGGGTCACAAACGTTTTTTGTGATGTAACAAATCCCTTGATTTTGATAAGTTTCATGCGATAACACGCGGTGATAATGAGTCCTATAGTTGCACTCAGTGTTGCCAGCTTGTATGGATGTAAACCAAATCTAAAAAATTGATATATTTTCGAAGGGTTTGTTGTACAAGTTTTTGGGTGATAGGCCCATAACAGAAACAACAGGTATAATTTTGGTGTGTTTTGATGGCAAATATACTTGCGTCTATAAAAAATACTAAAAATTTAAAAATTCTGCTTACAAACTTATCACATCGCGGGCCGTGGGTTGGGCAGCCTTGATGTAAATGAACAGAACAAGGTATAGATTTGTTCAATCTTAAACAGTTTGAAAAGTAAATTATTGAAGAAAAGTTGTGTCGTCATAATACTTTTTGTTTATTTTTCAATTTCGTACATGGCTAACATACCATGACTTGCCCGTACGTTATTCAAGCTTTCTGAAAGTAGCCCACCGTAGACCGTACCCAGTGGCGTGTAGAGGGGAGAGGTAAACGCGACGACGGCCCTGGGCATCCAAAGAGTGAAACTGCAAATAATAAAATACTGCATCAAGGTGATTTTTCCTATTGTAAGGCTACTAACACATGCTGCATGGATTCAATTTTCGAAACTTGATTTCTTTGTCAACGCTAGTTTTCACGTACTCGAACGCCAGTAAGTCTCACCATCCTCAATACCAGGGAACCATACTCTTAAGTGTGCAGGACACATCCAATTGAACTGATAGTGACGTGACTTCGCCCAGATCAAGCTATCAAGGGAAAATCACAAAAAAGAATTGAAAAATAATTACGACAGTTTAAATTGATTTTGAGCCAAATTTCAAAACTGTCCTGTTTCGACTCGCTTGGTTTCACTGACTTTTTCATGCATCGCTAGTTCCCGTTTCGTTTCTTGATGTGGCAACCCTGGCTGTGCGCTAATACATCTTCACAGCTGTGCTTGCAATATGTGGATCATTTCAAACTTTGTCACTAATTGGCAGTTCAGGCGGATTCAGTTCCGTCGCGACGGGGATGCATTGGTGAGCTTCGCCCCTACAGACAAAGCCCCGAAATCAAATTATGGAATACAATGAATCAGTGGAGATTTTAACAAATTTTCAATACCAAGCCTCCCTGCAGAAAACGTAAAGCTCCCCTAGTGAGCACTTTCTGGCGACGGTTCTGGGCGGATTGATCCTAACGGATCACACAAACGCGTATCTGTTCTGTCCTCACAGTAGTTGTACGTATAACAGTCACATAAATACTGTAAAAACGAAAGTTTTCTTACTTATGCGTACTTATGCGCATTTTCAATTCTTGTGTAGGCTAGTTCAGCAAGTTTATAAAACTGTCAACCCTGGGCATCCGCCATCCCAGCCGCATACCCATACTCTCACTTTTAGGGATTTTGTCCCTAGATTGGAACTTTTGACCCTTTTTAGGGATTTTCGAAAAAGTATGAAAATGTGTGAAATGAACTGTTTTAGTTTATTTTGCAAATCATATTTGGTTCTATTTTTATCATTTTTCATTGGCACTCCGATTTTATGCTGCACCATCACAGATTTAGGGATTTTTTGGCACTGTTCTGGGGATTATTGGAGTTGCATTTATGGTAACCCTGCACATACCTTCTCTGCTCGACTGCTATTCGACGAGACAGTCGCGCAGCAATTTCTTTGTGAACCGCCCCATCGTAGCGTTGAAGGTGTTTGCTGCACTCTTTGAATGCACAACCTTATATTTGTGCAGTTGTGAACTGCGCTGACGTAGCACTGAGTATGTTCTACTCCACTGTTTTAACGCGTTGCCGGATATTTTTTGCAGTTACGAACTGCTCTGTCTTAGCGCTGAGTGCTGTCTTTTTCTCCGGTCTCCTATCTTGAAGCGCTAATTAATTTATGTGTATTACAATATTGACACATTGTAGGGTACAATAACGACTAAGGAGAGTGTGTGCAGAATAATGTGCACGCTGTGTCAACAAACTTCGCCTAACATCAAAATGACGTCATATTGTGACGTCACAAACAGCGTATATCCAATTACATTGACCATCATACGCCACTCCACTGCTTAATACCAGAATTTGTTAGGAGGACATATTTGTTAGGGGGACATATTTGTTAGGGGGGCATATTTGTTAGGGGGGCATACAATCAAGCAGTCGCCCCATGCATCGCCAGACATCTCGTCACTGACCGAACCTCATTGAAAAAAATGTCCTTGAAAAAATTTCAAGTGATCTTGCAACCCTACGTGCGGGTGTTGTCAACAGCAAGTTGATATAAACAGACAACAAGATGAACGATCCTGTTTTTGTAAGAAATTAAATTCGTATCTGAGTTTGCGACTCAGCGCAGTCATGTACAGCGGTGCGGATTTGTTCAATGACGGAAACAAAATGACAACAACTGAACTTTTCTGTCCCGTGGATGTTGTATAGGTGCGGTCTAAATTCAAAAACTTGATTTCATGACACTTCAATTCTTCCCATCCTAAGCTTGATCAGTGAAAACGGTGGTCCGGAATTCACTGTTTTGACCTTTATCCTCTAAATAGGAATTTTTGAAATACCTGGAAATTCATCTGCCTCGCAAGTTTGCAGCTAAGCCACCAGGTGTTGCGTCATAATGCTCTGTTGTTATGCGATATGGGAGTATAATAAATGGGGAGTGTCCAAACTCTTTTCAGGGGGCAGATTTCCTTAAAGCGAGGGCCAGAAGCCCCTGATGGTATTGTTTGCAAGATAGAAGATACAAACGAAAACCTTGTTGTTTAAGGCTCTTATTGCCACACGGCAAAAACAATTGCAAATTAAAGCATTCGAATATAACTGCTCAGAAGCGTTCTGCACTTCCTTACTTGCTGTAGACATATGGCACTTGTAGCGGAGAAGACAGGTTCAAGTCACCGCAGTGTTGTTCAAAACAAAACTGGACGATTTCGTGATTATTACGTATGAACCAGCCGTACTGGACCTGTCCTCTACCACACCTGCCTTGATTCTATTTGAATAAGAGCTGATGATGCATGCCTTGTCGGCGAAATATATACACTGTAAGATTTTATAACAGTGCCTGATTCTTTGCTGAGAAAGGATTTCTTTCGAAAGACACCTCCCCATAAGTAATTGTCCTTTGCTTCAAACCCTCCTGACTTTAAATAACTGATTTGGACGGAAGAGTTTCCCATTAAAAAACTCCACGTTGTAGATCTCGTAATGGTTCTCACCCCCCCTGCAGAAGGCTTGCCCCCGGTTAAAAACATCGTATAAACACTGCCAGGTTATTTTGTCCCGTCCGATACAGTTGTTCCATCCGAATATCGAGCTCTTGCACGCACGTGCGATTGCTTGGGTTTGTCTCAGTTGCGTAGCAACGTAGCCAGCCCAACAACTTGGAGGGGGCCAAAATGTTTGATTTTAGGCGAATGACACTATTTTGATTAGAAAAACGCTTCTCAAAGCACAAAATGGTTATATTTTCTAAAAATTCGGGGGGCTCCTTTGGCCCCCTCTGGCTACGTCTATGGTTTGTCTCCCTGTTCGCGTCTGCGGGCCAGGGAGGAAGGGCACTTTTTGGGACAGAAGAGGCGAGCGAAACAAAAACTTGAGCGCGTGTTTCCCCTGACAATGCAGTTATTATTTCCAGCACTCCTTCAGTGCCGTCCACCGAAGCACCAGCAGTTTGAATGCCGAGAACATGGTCCAGGACCTGCCACCCCCGGCCCCACAGCAAGTGCTCACATACATCAAGCACCAGACAATACCACGGTTAGTTGCCTCATGAACTTGGTTTTGTGCCAGAAACAGAAAAATGATGCGACTGTGACGAAACACCTCTGGTCGTGTAGCTTGGAAGCGACCGCTTTAATCCGATTTGTGCGACTGTTCCCACATGTTTGGCAGAAAAATTGTGATGTCGCGTTTTCAGTTTTATCCCAAGGAGGGGAGTAATGTGCAACGCGCGCTTTTTGTGTTAATTCACAACGATTCGGCCGTCCTGCGATTATCTTTCGCCGAGACTTGCTGTAAACATCGCGGCGATCTACTGGTGAGATTTCCTCCCCGGCCTGTGGTGGAATTCACGCTTCTGTACGAGGTCGTCGATGGAATGCAAGTGTTGCAGACAATTCCACATTGAAGAAGATTAATCGCTTGAGCTGTGACTTGCTGCCATGACTAAAAATAATTTGCCGCTGTCCCCAAAGCCTGGCCGGCACACATGTGCTGGATGAGACTTTTTTATGAAGTCAGCGCGTGGAAAACGTTTCTATTTACAACAGTGCGGTTTCTGGCCAACTCTTCACCAGGGCCTGACGTTAAATATGTCTTCATTTCAGCGCTAACAGCAAGAAAGGCCCGCCACCCCCACGTCGCAGTCTAATGACGCGGTTGTCAAGCAAGCGTTGACGCGCTTCGTCGCCTGGCAACCGTGCTTTGCGTCCATCTTGGGCGTTGGCGATTCCAGCATTATGAGTTGTTATATTGTGAAGCTGCCGGTTCCGTTAGACACTGCTTAATTTTTGCTTCGAATCATCGTCATCATCATCACGTGCAACTTTTTCCCGAATGACGTGATTCTGAATTGCGTACTACGTATGGGCTGGTGACGTCGCTTCATACAGGAAGTTTGTGTGGAAAGCTTTAAAAAGCATGCCTGTTGTTATTGCAGTCTACTGCAAAACGTGACAGTTGCTGGTTTGGAACACAACAAACATGGTATAGAATTGTAAACAACTTGCTGTGAGGAAAGTTTAACGAAGTCCTTTCGGCAGAAAGCTGTACTTGTCCCCGAAGATGTGTGTCAGTCTCGCTTATGTTGCTATCGAATTGAATCAAGAGATTTTTCTGCAGTTGTGATCGTTGTTGGGCATGCTCGCTCACCGTGACCGTGGGTGGGCCCGGCTGGGGGCCACGTTTGACTTGCACCATAGGCGTAGACAGAGGAGGGCCAGGGAGCCATGCCCTCAAAATTTTTAGCATTTTGTGCTTTGAGAAGTGGCGTACAAAATAAAATACTATTGTTCGCCTAAATTCAAACATTTTCCTAAAAAAATTAGCTCCCCCAAAATTTTGGGCTGGCTACGCCACTGGACCGTCCTGGCCGCTGCCCCCATTCGTGATTGCAAATTTTAAAACGCCCTGTGTTTAGTGTTTCCCGCTCACTTTTCAATCATTTTACTTCTGCCGCCGCGCACCATTATTTGTTTGCGAACAGTTCAAGAAGCGTGTTTTTTTTCATTTGAATTTAAATCGTGTCTTCCCTGAACGTTGTTTGTTTGCATCGCTGGGGCGAGAGCCCCGTGTTACACAGCAAGAATTATGTTTCAAAAGAAATTGTACCGTTTCAACAGGAACTCCCAACTTAGAAGTGTGATGTAAAAATGATTTTGGACTTCCGGAGTCGTACAAAAAAATCCGAATCCGCAACCCTACTTTTGATGCATCTCATCAGTGATTATATTCAAATAAATTCACGTAAAGCGATTAAAGATCTCCTGCCAAGCTTTTGTATAAAAAATAAATGGTTTATATGTTCGGCTAATTATCATTATCTTGTGCTACTCCCTGACTTGTACGTATTGCGTGTGTTTGTGGCTACTCCCTGACTTGTACGTATTGCGTGTGTTTGTGTAACTTAAAGCTGGTGGCCGAGATTTCTTCATTTGCGTAAAATCTCTTCTTCCAAATCACCACAACGTCGTCGGTAACCATTGAACCCCCCCATTCAGTGTTACCCACTAGCACATGGGGTCGACCCCCCCCCCCTGGTGAAACACGGTTCTCTGCTGCTCGACACCGAAGTTAATGTAGAAAAGAAGTTTGCGAATTTATTTTCGTGTCGTTCGCGTAAAAATATAACAAGGATTTTTTGTGCGGCCCTTCATGCGTGCGTTGATGATTATGATTGTTGGAATTGATAGTCGTCCAAAGAAAACTCCCTGAAACGAGAAGCACACAATGGTTAGTCATCGATTTTCCAGTGAGGAGGAGGGGGACAGCAGCACATTGAACGAACCGCGGCTTGATGTGTGGGAGGGTGTGGCCGAATATATTCACCGGTAAACAGTCTTGAACTTCAATAGATTCCACTAAAACAGACAAGAGCAGTAAATCACATTGTGCAGCAATGGCATACAGTTACTGGCGGACATGTATGGCGCACTCACCATCCCAAACAGACGGTGTGAACGATTCGACGACCCCTTCACATCTTTCCTGCTTCAGCAACTTCTGTCGTAACTTTTCGTTGTAGCGAAATTCACGGATCCTTTGAATATCCCACCTGCATGACGTCATAATGGTCTTCACGATGTTTGGACTACTATGGTTTTTGATTTTATTGTAAAATTATACAAAAAATAGCCACGTTCTAACGCTGGAAGACGGTAAGAGTTGGTGCTGCTCGCACCGATGATGTTTGACGTTGTCTATTCAGATGTTTCTGGTTCTAGCACAAAGGTTCCCAACCTGGGATGTATTTGCCTATATGAATTTAACGTTAGCAGTGGAGAGATTTATCATTTATTTCCAAATATTTACACATATATCAGTGAATATTACTTTATTTAAAAAAATCATACCTTAATTGGTTAGTCATGATAATTAATTGGTTAGTCATGATAAAATATTTGGCGAAAAGTTGATTTTGTGCCATAGTAAGAAATTTAAGGGTGCACATGCTCATCTGTCGCAATGCTGAAGGAGTGGGCGGACAGAAGGTTTGGGAACTCCGATAACAGGGTTCTTGGACATCCATGGGGGGGAATTCAGTTCCACAGCAGGTCACACCTGGCTAATGATTTGCAATATGTACTTGCCAGTCGACGAAAAATATCATTTGTGAGCGAAAACATCTACTAGAGCTGACGCCTCTGCTTCACAACGCACAGCTTGCAACGATGACACAACATTCCTGGTTTAAGAGTCGTGATGCGTTGGACAAACTTTATCTCACCGCGAAGTTTGCTTTGTACGCATTTGAAATTTTGTGATGTTTATTGAATTTCGCAATCATTCTGAAACAGGTGTTGCGCCAGATCACACTGGGGGCTTCCCCACACTCACATGACGTCATTCAGATACTTTAAAACACATTTGCGCTGCTCTATCATCAGGGAAGTGTAGAAGAGACCTGGTCTGTTGGTTAAGATAACCAGTGTATCTTGGTCACAGAAATATAAGTTGACCAACCAAGTGAAATCCCTATTTGCAGTCCAATACCAGCCAAGAGCCCTCCCCCCACAATGCGGCATGCTTTCAAAAGAACACCCACCTTTTTCTTCTTTTCTCTGACGTCTCGAACTTGCTGTGACGTTTCAAGTAAGTTTCGTCGTCGACGTTCTGACAGAAAACAATAAAGTGATGTTCGTTCCGCTTGAAGTGTGGCGCAGACGCTATACGCGATCAATGACGGCGTGCAACTTATTACTGGAGAAAACAACGCCAACTCTCTCTCTGGTGAATTGGAGTTACACGGTTGACTGCGCTCCAATAGCAATTGCCACCGGTCGTCCGATCAATTATACGAGCGGTGTTATTGTGAATGGCTTGTCTGCGCACTCAGGCCAAGCTCCACTACCCATCTTGTACACAAACACTAACATTAGCAATCCAACCTAGTTTACATACCAACCACTCAGTTTTGGGACAAGCTTATGGCTAGGACTGGATTATCCGGATAGCGGTTAACCGAGTTTTTCTCCTATCCGATATAATTTTGTCGCTAGTTGCTAGTGCGTTTTGCGCTTTATCAGCAAGTATGGATATTCTTTGTTTCTAGACACGGGCGACCTAAGTTCTAATAAAACCAGGAAATTATTTTTTATAGAAGAGTGCTTCGCGTTGTAAGGTGAAGTCAGCGTTGTGCTTCATAAGAAGTGCGTCATACCGAAACCGTGAGCCCCAACAAGTAAAATTCAAACACCGAAGTGACTTTTCCCACTTTGCTGATAAACGCGAAGCCACGTGACTCATCAAACCTGGAGTAGAGGACAAAATTGACGGTCGGCCAATGACTGCTGCTCCAGAACGACTCGGGAAACAAAAGCACAAGTGATAGTTACACATCAAACGAGTTCTCTCACCTCAGTTACCGGTGGAACGTCACCGCTGCTCACGTCACTCACTCTCCACGTTGGAACTGAAAAATTTAACAAATTGGTGACTTATTGTTTGGCAAGTCATCTGTTCACAGGAAAACATGAAAACGTATCACTGACGCAGGTTACGTCATAGAACAGCGGTTCCTAAACATTTTTTAGGGCGACCCAAACCTGAGTTTGGTGAACACCACGCGACCCAAGACGCAAACATCGTATTTAAAAAATGCTTATTGTATGGGTGAGTTTAGGCAGTAAGTTGCCAAGTTCGATTTCAAAGTCAGAAATCTACTCTTTTCTCAAGTACAGTAGAATTTGTCTAATTCTTCATCGTTTAATTCGTCACTTTTTCGTCGGCCCCGGCAGAATTCCTATCTTTTGTGTACATTTTTGTTCGTCTTGATTCGCTCAATTCGTCACCTCTTTCTGTCCCCGAAAAGCGTTTTGTTCGCCCAATACGTCATTTGCCGTTTCGGTTGTGATGTTTAAGCAGTTAACATGTGTGGGAATTCGAACAAATTAAGGATCTTTATCTGAGAATTGTTGCTCCTCGCAATTTGTTTATCGAATTTATACACGAGGTGCGAAGCGCGACCCGACTCCCCATTGAGAGAACGCAGAGAGTCTTTAAAGTTTATTAAAGATTTCAAACGTGCTAGATTATACGCAGGAGTCTAGATAGAGTAGAGCAATTTTGTATTTTACTGCAACTATGTATACGAGTTTCTACGATAAAGTATACCAGCTGCTATGATAGAGTTTTCACCTGTTTGCATAATTCGTCGCTTTTTTTCTAATCCCCTTGAGGTGACGAATTAGGCGAATTCTACTGTTCCTATACGCTACAGAGCGGCACAGACAAGCAGGTGACGTTGAAAATACACAATTCAGTTTTGGATCGCCTCGGCGCGGCTCATTTTTTGACCCTTCGCGATCCTTGTTTCGGTCGCGACCCATACTTTGGGAACCACTGTCATAGAAGCTTTAAAAATACACCCGGGAATAAACGATAAAGCAAACGATTAATTGGCGTGGGTAGTGTGAGTACAACAACATCGGGAAGTGTGAATATAACAACCCGCTGAAACACAGGTTGATGATCGATACTCCAACGATTCATACCAGGTTTCCACTACTCAGCAAACCCATGACGTAACTTTACTGTATTTATGATCCGAACAAAACATATAAAACCAGAACGAAGCGAAGCCGTAGCTATAAGGTGGATATTTGGCAGCTTGCTCGCTCGATGACTGGTTGTATTTCGTACGTATTTCTATTTATTATGACGCTGGAAAGGACAGCCTCTGAACCATTTAGGGCGAAGTCAGGCTGGCTAATTTATGTTAAAAGTCGACTTCGAAGATGTTTTCACCATAACAGCTACACAATTCTCCCACTTTGCGATGCTCAACAAAGTTGAACTTTACAAACGGATTTTATTTGAATAGAAACAGCGACGAATCAGTCATAATCAAGCACCCCTTACCACTATATGTAATGAGTTCTGCTCCGAAGTACCTCTGCACAAGCAATTTGAAGCATAAAACTGGGATAGACTTAACAGTTTCATCAACACTAAATAAGCCTTCAAAAAACTATACATGTTTTATTTTGAGACGTTTCGGATTATTCTTAATCCATCTTCAGTCAGAAAACAAGCAATTTAATAGCATGACACAACTAAAGGATCGTGACAACAAACGCATCTGCATTCAGGACTTTTTGCTTTTCAGTTTGCGGAAGTGTGCTACTTTCGATTTATATGATGCTAGAGGCCTCCACATAAATTTTACGTGCATTCGATTACAGCGCGATACGGAGAAATCATTACCATGTGGTTCTGAATAAGAGCATCACCTTCAGTTATTAACGACCCAACTACGTAAAAATTGTAACACAAATTCACACAAAAATTTTCAGGGGAACACCAACATTAGTTGTCAGAAACATCAGTTACTACTTAGCATAGCGAAAACGTTTAATGATGCAAATCATTAGGGTTGTGGGAAGCAGCTTCCCGGGTAGTGAGTAGATTACCCGCCCGGACTGTTTTTTTCTCGAAAATATCACTCAAACATTGTTACTGATAGATTTCGATTCGTGCAACTGTTTTCTACTTCGAACTACTTTTCCACGCTTTCGGCCACGCACAGTTGACCAATCAGAGACTTGCACTGTAAGGCCTCGTAAGTCGAACCGAGCGATGCAACTACTGTACATTGGGCCCCGGATCATTGATTGTGCAGACTTTTCAATTTATCATCAGAATGTCGTGGAGTTCCACAGTTACAGTAGTGTCAACTTAACCCACTTCCAGTCCTCAAATTGTTAGCAAACTATGGCCCTGCCTGAGTCTCTCGCCTGATTATACCGAATGTTATCAGGGGTTGATTGGAATGGCATATCCAGCAACTTCCATGATGACATCTACAACTGCACTACAGTTTCATATCAATAAAGCAAATAGTCCAGCACATGCTCATTCTCTGTTTGCCATTATATTGGCTGAATTTATCGATTGTATCGACGACGCATATTATATAGTGCGTATATGGATGCACAATTCAAATAATTTAATATTCCAGAATCATTCACGAACAGCCAAAATCCTTCTTTGACAATTTTACCTTCCAGCAATGCAGCAAAACGGCATGAAGGTAATTCATTATCAACAACAACAGAAACACATTCAAGTACAGGGTTACTGCAGTGCAATTAAGGCTTTTGAAAAGTCGTCCAGTTTAAGCAAAACCTCGGCAGCTATTAACCCTGCACTCGAAAACGAGTTCTTTGAAGATGCTGACGTAGCAGGCATGCAGAGAAGCCAATCACTTTAGCAAAGGCAATTGCTCAGCGTTCTATAGCGCCACCACCCTCACGTGTCAGCAGTTATTTGGTTGTAAGTTTAACTTCACATAGCTTGTAATATGCTTTCTTCAATTGCTCATAACTTGCAATGCGAGCGAGTGACAAAAACAAAGAGCAAAATGCGGCAATGTTCGTTTTTCGTCACTCGCTCGCATCGCGTGTTATCAGCTATGAACAACACAAGCGTAACAATTGTAATCGTTCGTGCCACACACACACGTGCCACACACACACACCACACACACGTGTCACACACACCACACACACAGATACATTACTAATGCCGTTGTGAAAGATGAAAATCGAATCCTATTATCCGATATAAATTGCCATTTGTGTTCGTATAGTTTATGACTGGAATACCTCAGATTCTCTTTTCTGAATTGGCTATCACTAATTGTATGTTAAAGTATTGTTTACGTCTGATGTAGTAGTTTCGGAATTTGGGGTTTTTGTATTTTTAATTCATTATGAAACAACCAGATAGACAACTACATTCATACATTGAGCATAATTATAAAGTTGGGCATCTTTTGAGTTTTGGGTTTGACATTCAAAATCATAGGGGCCGCAGTAGCTTGGTCCGGGCATGGTTGAAACCAAAATGGATTTCTCGTTGCTGCTCACACACGCAACTCATCGATTCATGATTTGAGACATATACAACGTGCACGTAATTCTTTGTGGTGCAAACAGTACTGAAGTACACTGTGGCAGTGACTGACACTAGAAAAAACGAGGATTGGCAAGCCGACATTAATCAATGAAAGAGATTCTGGGCCTACGTCCTCATAGAACTTGGGTATTAAATACACTTGTGACTTACGGATTTATGGTTAAAGAAGTCAATACGGATTATGTCTGCAAAACAAAAGTAACAAAAGAGCAGCCTTTGTTTTTACCCCAGGTTTGTTATTTTCGACTTTTCGCACTGAAGGTATCGAACCCGATGATAGGGTAAGGATCAAGTCAGTATGTAGCAATCATAATAAAGAATTTACGCTGCCTGAGTTTCACAATAGACAAAACCAGGCCCAAAACATTAATCCCAAATTTGATACACCTAGTTTGTCCACATGCAAAAACCGATTAGTAAGAGTTACGGCTTGATGGCTTGTTTTTAGATAGAAAATAAATATATGCCTAAACTTGTGAATACTAATAAACTTGGTCTGGGTCCTGGTTATAAAATAGTTTGTGACGCAACAAACAGTACTCATTCAGCACTTTCTCACTTAGATAGTTTCATTTATGTATCAGCTTTAACACAAACAACATACAGTTTTGCTTTTCTCAACTCGGACTAAATGATTAAAAACTCGGTTGTGTTTCCATCAAACCCACTTTTTAAAAAACCAGGTTTCTAATCATCCTTGTTTCGTACAGACATTATGGAAAGTACTGCGACGACAATTCGCGAAAAATTAAAACAATGGCGCATTCCAGCGGTTTCGGTGTGTAGAGGTGGTGAACACCACTGGGAAGTATGGTTAATAAAATTGGTAAATATGTTGAACATCACTGGTACTTTTGTTCTGATCAGTTAACTTCTCTTTCGTATTAGCTCTCAATCGCAAATGGTGAAACAGTTGTTCTTAATCTCGCATGGTTCACAACTCATTTTGTTAGTACGGTATCTAATTTCTACGGCCAACAATTTACGCAAGATATTTAAAAATTTTTCAGTTGTTAACGGTAAACCACACATGAACTAAATGAGAACCACAAACATGTCTACAGGTGCTTAAGTAGACCTTTCAACAGAAAAGAAATTAAAACACGTGCGAAACGTGAAAACAAGAATGAACTTGCTACAGAGCATTGCTCATGCCAAAACAATGTTGTCGTGGTTTGCCGAGACAGCGCTTGCTCGGCGATGCATTGTTTCCTTTTGTACGAGCACTTCGAAAACACTTCGGCATTCCGGCAACTCCTGCCCACCCTCCGACGGCGTCACAAAAGACCGATTATAATCGGTTATTCAACTTCAGTTCCGCGGCCTTCCTTTGTTGACCAATAAAGCCAGTAATCGAAAATGGGAATGACATTATTTAGTCGTAAACCAAAAAATTAAAAGTGCAGCTTTGAATAGACAGCCATCAATCTTCGCGGACGCAGTTGGAACAATAAAAGCTTATCATGCCTTTTCACGTCAATATCGACAGCACCACATTTGACCCTCCCCAACGAAATGAGGCTAAGATTTACTTACTGTGTAGCACTGCGCCATCTATCGGCGGGTCGTAACATCCTCCAGCCAGATCCGAAAGGTTAGACGTCCAGAACTGGCGATGGTAGGGGTGCCTCGTCAGGAGTGGTGGACAGTCATCGTCATCATCATCGTACTCGTCGTCTGTGAAGTAAAGCGCACGCATACGATGCCGGAACTTAAGATATGTTTTTGCTCAAATCTGATGAAAGGAACCAGACAATTGAGGGTGGCCGGTTCGCTATTCATTTGCGGTGCTCAGCGCAGGCGCAGAAGGGTTGAATGTTTCAACATCAGAAGAGATTTTTGTGAAGCTGATGAGTATTTCGGAATTTGTGAGGAATTTTGTTTTTGTAAGAACGGGCGCAATGGTGAATAATACTTTCAACCGGGTCAGACCAGCAACCGACAAGACATCATCACCAGCACCCACCGTCGAAGTTGCACTTTTTTGGCAAAATCCCGGAAACACCGAACAACTTTTCGTTGTCGGTTTCCTCCGCGTAATGGAGCGCTGGCGTCGACTCTTCCTTGCCCTCCTCCAGGGATGCGATGGACAGCAACCGAGCTATCTCCGTTGCCATGGCAATACAGTGGGGGCATCGATCGCAGATCTTAAACGCAACGTTGGAATAATCAGATTCGGGCGACTGGAAGTCTTTCGAACTGCCGGCAGGAACGAGCGGTGACGAGAGCAGACTGGACAGGTACTGGTTCTGACATCGCTCCACGAACGACATCGGCACAGGGACTCTGCACTTGCTCCTGGCGTCGACCGACTTCGCGGACACGTCACTTGTCGACGAGATGTCATTGATCATGGGGCAGTGGTTGTCGAGTTCGGGTTTTTTTTCAGTCCTGTCCGGAGTCGAGCAGTGCGGTTTGGGATCTTCTGGTGCTTTGATCGCGAGGTCGGGCGGCTGGTCGGCGGGCGCGCTCACGTCATCCTCCCCCACCGCCGGCATGTGCGATGCCTGGGGTGTCGACGAAACATCGTCATCGGGATTGGTGGCGCCATCCGCACTCCTGCCAAGGAAAAAAGGATTCCGAAATCGTAACGCGCGCAAACGTCCACGAAGTGGCAAACGTGTTCGGCCTTTCAAGCCCCAAGCGTTTTGATGCATACTGCCACAAGTGCCCAGTACCAAATTCAACACTAGTTGCTCATGAAGAAAGGCTCTTATAGTAACTTATTACAGAAAAACAAGACAAAACGGTCTAACAATGACATATACACAGGGCTACCATCGATCTGGAACCAAAAATAAGGACGGCTGAGGAAAATTTGATTTTATTATCTAAAAAGAAAACAATTGTTTCTTTTTGCACGACTAACAACAGATCATATATTTGCCTATTTATCCCCAGGAACCATTTGCTTCAGCAATGTTTTATTCTCGACTTCCTTCTTGTGATCGTCACGGAAACCGTTTTTTTCGATTGCTTGTGTCTTGAATCAATTAAATTAAACCTTCGCTACAAAACCAGCTTTACTAACAATCTTAATCAGAGGCAGACAGCTTGCAGTGTTCACAATGTCTGATAGTGCGTTACGTCTCTGTGCTACAAGATTATACTACTTTTAAGATGCCACAAAACCTTCATTACAAAATGTTCATGATGAGATAGTAATGATCTGTATGTCTATTAGATATTGCTTATCTAAAATTGTTACGGTTTAGAAAATAAAAAGAAATAAGGACGCAGGTCAGAAATAAGGACATTTCTTAGAATTAAGGACAGTAATATTTTGTAGGATGTGGCACTGCAAATAAGGACGGTATGGTAGCCCTGCATAGAGATGAATATTATATCTAAGCATGAGAAGTTGATGGTTACTTTCAGTGCTGCGAAATTGTCTTGGGTATTGGACAGAGTTGTATACAAATGATCGAACGCACCCAACGTCAAAACCGATAACTCACCGAACGAGAAAGACAGACGTGCTTTTATTATTCATGTTAATTGCATGCTGAAAGAAGAGCTTGCGCCTCAAGACAGTTGCAACATTATACTGCATATCAATGGTTACCTTAAGATTACTTAACGGAAATACCTCAAAGGCTCCTCGGAAACAGGTTTTTCAACTTCAGTTGGAAAAGGCTCAATGAATTGTTGACTTAGCACATTTGGATCGTAATGGTTCTTGCGCACCAAAGAAATTCGTCTTTCCATTCTTTCCAAGCGACATTTCAACTGAAAATGGCAACAGGATATGAAACAGCATATCAAGCTTTAAACGCACATATATTGATCAAAGAACTGTGTTTGTTGCTTAAATTTGTTTGTCTGCAGGTTTCGAATTTAAAAGTCCCATTCAGCTACTACATTTTATCTCTTGGCATTAAACACATGAACTGAGCGCTATACACATGCCTTTTGCAAGTTAAAATTTAAGAAGTATCGAGGTAATGCACGGTGGGTGTAGATGACAAGGCAAAACTTGGAGTTATTGTATGTTTCCTGCAAGCAATGCACAGCCATTTGGCGAGTGTTAGTGTGCAGAAAGTCTGGCTGTAATAAGTTTTGGTTTTGAACCACGACAGTGGATAATTTGCAACCTGATTCCCACAAACCAGGGTGAAGTAGATTTCACATCAATAGAAGTTAGCGTGACAGCATATAAAATACTTAAAACAACACAGGTATCCATGAGAAACATGTGGCTCCTGTTACTCTGGTGCAGCATTGATGGAATTTAACATGTAAACAAGCTGTTTATTGTTATTGTGTTGGAGATTTTACCTTGAATCTATGGCTGCTTGATATACACTCAAGCATTAAAGCTAATGTATATTATTCTTGCGATCGGAAATCCCGAGCGGTATGTGCGCAAAGCTTCGCACCGTAGCAGCAAGCAACAATAGAGATCATGCTCGCAATCCCTCTTACTATTGCTTGCTCGCGCTACATATATAATGTTGTCATTCTTCACGCACATCCCGTTCGTGGTGAATCACACAATCAACGCAAAACCACTGGAGAGGTTGCAACATTATCAACAGCAATGAATAGTTTTCACAAGAAACAGGATTTTAGTTTCAACAAGCAGCACTAATATAACCGTGTCTAATATTTAAAATGTAAGATAAAAATCCCAATTAATTATGTTTTCCAGCAGGTTTCAGTTTTACCATACAAATCATGTGTTTTGCAGTGTTTCAAAAAAAACATGATTTTCACCCTTGACCACCCTGAAATCCTACCAAACAATACTACACCCAAACAAAGGGGTGCTGAACAGGACAGCTTATGAACCCCTTATGGCTAACAACAAACACGAGTTTAACCCAATTGAGTTTTTTAATTTCTTGTGCATAGTTACTATTTAAAATCAATTCTTTCAGGAAAATCTTAACTTGTTTGTGTACAACTAAGATAAAATAGTCTAATGCAATCATTGGATAATAATAATAATAATGATATTTTATTGTGGACTCGTGGTCCATATCACAGACACAAGAGCACAAAAAGTGGTTAGCTATACATCAGCGCACATTACAGAAATGGTGTTTGCACATGACCAACACTGGGAGGAGCAAAGCAGTTTATCCTCTCCGCAGCTGTATCTTCATTCGCAAAAGCCCAGAAAATGGATAACCATATAGTAGGGCATTACACAACTGGTGTTAGCACGTGTCCAGCCTTGATAGGAGCAAGGCACTTTCCCAGCACTTCTTACTTTTTATGCTTGGTGTGTACACAGTGTCCACATATTTTTGCTACACAAAAGCAATACTGATGAGACGCAAACTCTGAAACAATTCACGGACAACTACTGCATTTGGTCTCCATACAGGAGTGTTGAATAATTGAGGAAAAATGAAGATTTGTAAAAAGCATCAGACATTTGAAGCGATCGAATAAAAAAGTTGGATGAAGAT
>Ga0210059_1007092_pt1 | contig 17872 bp, 7 predicted proteins | sample Ectturendosymbi2_FD_188042 | JGI IMG/M metagenome (GOLD analysis project Ga0210059, IMG submission 188042) | Ecteinascidia turbinata endosymbiont from Florida, USA - Sample 2 (SPAdes) (version 2) | ecosystem: Host-associated > Tunicates > Ascidians > Unclassified | place: Key West, Florida... | reverse complement strand
CTCTTGTGCAGACCGCCCTATTTTGCAGCTCGCCGGCCCGTCTGTTTTGTCCCGCCCTTTAGTGCAGCCCGCCGAAAATTCATGTTTTTCAATTGGGAACACGGCCCTCCAGCCCGCCGGCCCTCCGTTTAGTGTCATCCTTAAAATGTAACCATTGTTACTCAAGAAATGACTAATGAAAACCTTGGTGTGCCAACAGAACCATCACCAGAAAGTCTTCAATAGAGGGGCTTTACATTTGTGCAGTGGGGCTTGACATTCTGAAATTTGAACAAACATCACTGTTTTATAGTGCTTCATATTTCAATTGGGGGGCTTGGAACTTTGTTTCGGAGGGGCTAAGCCCACCAAAGCCCCCCCGTCAAGACTGTGTGGCAAAACTTCAGTTTGCTTTTTAATGCAATCGTCTCTGAAAAGTACTTAAGTTATCTGATATGTCAAGCTTGCAAGATATGTGAAACTTTCTGTTTACAAGCATGACAGGCCCCAAAGTGATGTTGCAACCTCACCTCTTGGTTGGCGTTGCCTCGAATGTGCGATTCACCATGAACGTGATGTGCGCGAACAATGACACCCATATACGTTTTTTTTTAAGGAAAATGTTAGGTACCCGGTTTGGACCTGTAGGGACCCGATTTCTCTTATTCTAGAGACTTTTCTAGGGATTCTAGGGACCCCATTTTCGATTCTAAAACACCTTAAAAAAGACCCTGCCCATATATATATGTGGCCCGAACAGGCAAAAATAGAGTGATTTTGGTGAGTGATCTGACCTCTACTAATGCTTGTGAAGTAAGAGAACAGTTGATAGTACTTGCTAATGGTGACGGCAAGAGCGACCTCGTGATCTCTATTGTTGCTTGCTGCCACAGAGTGAAGCTTTGCACGCTTGCCGCTCAGGCTTTCCGACCGCAACAGTGGCACAACACATTCAGGTAGGGTCTATTCTGCTTCATGAGGCAGAACCTGTGTTGGGACTATTTTGCCTTCATTTGAACACAATTGATAGAAGTGGTCATGTGACAAGAACGATGCGCAGAGACAATTGGTTGGGGTTTAAGTGTTTATATTTAGGGTTTAGGATCAGTGCTTATGGTCGAGGTTTAGGGTCAAGTTTTAGGTTTATTGGTTCAGTGTTTAGAGTTAGGATTTAGCCTGCAGTTCACTTAATGCAAACAAGAAGCTGCTAACTGCTCATCAGCCCTGAAGCCATTACAACACTTGTCCATGCAATGCAGGACTGAGCTGTTACCAATGTCACGGTCAACTAAGTAGGACATGCGTTCCAAACTTGTCATGTGACTACTTCAACCAATCGTGTTCAGCTAAAGGCAAAATAACTTCATCAGTTATTTTGCCTCGTGAGGCAAAATAAACACTACACAAAAATGTATGTTGTGCATCATAATACACTTTGGATACTTTTCGGAAACGGATAGTATGATTTTAACAAAAACTGGATTCGGATCGGATACGGATATCATTTTTCAAAAACAGGATAGGATCGGATAGTAAAAATCCACTATCCGATCATCTCTGATATTTACCCAGACTCAAACAAGAGTCGGATTGCTTGTGTCTAGTTGGTTCCAGATTGTGTATCTATGGATTCAAAACTTGCAAAACAGGATTGATCCTGACTCAAAAAAATCAGAATCGGAAAAAGTCTACCATATATGCAAAATGTACAGCTTAGGGTTTCTTAAAGCAATCTTATTCTTAATGATCTTAGCTATCTTAGTGATATTAGCGATCTTAGTGTAGTGATCTTGTGGTATTTACAGTTGTCGGTGTAGGGCGCATCCACTCACAGTTTGCAAGGCATCGTTGATGGCAATATCAATGACTGAGGTAGGTGTGTGCACTGCTGCACCAGACGGGAGCACAGTACTGTTGAGTGGACCAGGGATAAGGTGGCTGTTCCCAACATTGTTGCTCCAGCACCCCAGCTGGAGACAACAAGCCGCATTAAGAGCTCAAAGCGTGATGTCGACTTTGTGCAAAGTGACTCAAGGTATCGAATCGATAAGCGACGGTCTGTTAATTAAAAATGTGGCGCAATCACCAAGCCACAACCATTCTGAATTATCTTGTTGCTCAAATAGCTGCAATGAGAATGATGAACTTAATTCGATTTTGATAAATCAAGGAATTGCCCAGATACTGTTATGAAAAAGGCATTTCCACCCTCGTTGCCCCCTTTTTCCAAGGGCAGGCTGGACGATGCTTCTATCATTTTCCCGCTTTACAGCGTCCCTGCTGGCATACACTGTATTTTGAAGTGCTAAAAGTTAGGTGAGAATTACACACTGCTTTGTGCAAAATCTAAGCAATTTTTGTGAAATTTTGGGAATTTTGAACTCATCTTTAGGGAATTTCTAGTCAACATTTGTGGGAACCCTGAAAGTGCGGCTAACTTAACCATGGTAGTAATAAAAGCATGATGAAAACTGATTGATATTTCAACAACCAGTGTTGCCACTTCTCATGTTTTAAAATCAGATCATGTTTTTAAATAAATTTCTGATGTCTGATGTTTTGGCAACAAATCTGATGTTGAGTGAGCTGTTTTTGTTTTGGCAGTGGCTATAGATACGCCTGTGGATCTTGAAATAAGAAAATTTATTAATACACCACCTGTGACATAACACCAACAGTTACGCATGACGTGAGTGCAGTAGGCTTGGTAGAAACGTAGTAATGTAAAAGACAAACCCTAAACCTAACCCTCACCTAATGCTAACCTAACACTAACCTAACCCTAAGCTAACCTAACCCTAAGCTAAGCTAACCTAACGGTATCTATGCTATCCCTAAACTAACACTAACCCGTAAACATACAACTGAAAAAATGTAAAGAAAAAAAACAATGAAAGTCGAAAGAAAAAAACAAAACGAAGGTCGGCAAGGTGAGATTCGAACCTAAAACCTCAGCTGTAAAAGGCTAGCGCCTAACCATTACACTAAACAATCCACGCAGTTTGACTGACAAACTGACCCTTTTATTTGAATTGCGTCAGGACAGGCGTATCCCTAGTCACTTCCTTTTGTTTTCCACATTTCCCTTCCTTTTTGGATGAAAACAGTTAGATTAAAATAATTATTTTTACGTTTCTTTCATTATTTTCTCAAACTCGTGTGTTTGCGTATTGCTCCAAATTGAAGAAGCTCTATTAAGTGAGTTGAGAATAACATACTGTTTACGTTACACATAACTGACTTCTTCATTTTAATGACAATACTTTGCTCTATTTTGGATTCAACGTGGGTTATCGACTTATCATGTTTTGTTAGGTATTGAAGCATATAGTTTATATAAAAATAATGTTATCTGGTGTTGAAAAAGACAACAATCTGATGTTAACCAGACGGACCCCAGTGGCAACACTGATTTCGGCCATTGTTGTTGTAGGTTCAAATACAGCCTAGCTAGAATTCAGTTTGGAAAAAGCTTCAGTAGATGAAAGGATTTAGGTACGCATTCATTGCACCATTTTAAGAAATGATTTCATTGGACATGACATTGATGGTGCTCCTACTGCTCGCTTTATGATATCACTGTTGTGTTAAATTAACGTAGAATAGCTGTTGGGATGGGTGCCCTGTAAAAGGTGGAGCTCTGTAAATAGCGGAGCTTGGTTGCGTAGGTTTGATGACGTAACCGGAGTGGAAAAAAGTTGCGTTGCAAAAGGAAAAAAAGTGAAAGAAAAATGTTGTATCATTGCAACTTAAATATGCATTTCCCCCAAACATGGAATGCATGGACGTTTGTGATGTTTAAAAATTTTATACATTCACTACTGTTGAAACCTATTTTTTGTCCCCAAACCGTTGTGAAACTCAGACAACCAAAAAATATCAAACTTCAAAATAGACCTTTTTTACCATAGTGTAATATGACCTTTTGCAGTAAATTTATTTTTACTACCAATTTGTAATTAGTTTTCATTGCTCAACGCAAAATATCGGTTTTAGCGACTCCTGTTATATCATCAACCCTCTGCAACCAAACTCCGCTATTTATGGAGGTCTGCCTTTTACAAGGCACCTTGGGATTGTGTGGAGTCCAGCAGGTACACAAATTCAGGCTGCTTGTATCATTTGATATAAACATCTCCATTAGACAAGGTAAAAGAGTTGTGTTGACATGTCTCTAAACTTGGAATTTCTGTCAGTTTATTCAAGGGTCAAACCGCCTTTTGGAAAGTCTAGAAATTTACGTGGATTCACTAGCTTTCCCAGGTTGGGAATTATCCCATCTAAGAGGCCTTCCCAACCCAAAAGTTTAGTTTCGACAAGGGACACTGTATGCATTCTGAACATCAAGTTTAATTCGAAATTTAGGTACAATCATCCAATTCTTAGCATATTTCTTGTCAAATACCTGTAACAATTTAGGGTCTTACAATGAAGTTAAAAAATAACGCTTTCTATGGGGCATATACAATGTCTCTAGAAATATGAACCAGACACCCACTGTTTGAAATGGAAAAGGGCTGAACACACAGTGTTCGTAGCAGAGGATAGGTCGAACACCCAATGTTGGAAGTAGAAGTAGGGCCGAACACACACTACACAGTGTTTGTAGTAAGACGTAATGTCTGAAGTTTTAGTGTTCAAATCATCCTCAATTTATAGCGAAAGTTTTTGTGTCTCTAATTACTCATTTGGCGTTGCTGTCTCATGGCCTTTTAAAGTCATCATTCAACTTCCATGTCCATATTTAGTAATGTTATGGGTGTTCTTGAAGCGAAGCTTGTACAGTATTATGTCTTCATCATCATGGGGTTGTTAGGTAATCCATCACTTTTAATCTCTTCTCTTATCCCGTTTTTAGCGCATTAGTCTTGTGGTAGTCGCATGTTGTCATCACATTTTATCCTGGGATGGCATATGCTTGTGCAAGAAGTCTTTGCTTCGTAAATTGTTTGTTAGTTTATTATTTTGACTTGACAGCTTGCTTCTGGCATTAGGTCATCACCCAAGTCATCGTTATGTGGGTCCACATCTCTTGTAGCCATGACAAGCTGGTTAAGACCAGTTTTATCAGCTATTATTTGTCTTGAATCTTGTGTCTCTTCTTTATAACATAAAACAGTTGTCCTTGTTTTTCTCTTGTTTGTTTTTCTCTGCTGAATTTATCATCAGACATGAATGACTTTTTCTTTCTTTGACTGCATTCAAATCATGTTGGGTCTTATTGTGAAACATGGACCTAACACAGGGGTCTGCAGATAGTGAGTCACAACCCAAATGTGGGTTGTGAGACCTTCCACTCTGGCTTGTGAAATAATTTAAATTTACCATAAGGCAGTGGCTATAGGCCTGTGGATCTTGAAATTTGAAAACTTATTCAAATACCACGTGTGACATAACAGTAATGCATGACGACAGTGCAGTAGGCTTGGTAGAAACAAAGTAAACGTAAAAGATAAACCCTAAGCCAGGGTCGGGAACCTTTTTAGCTAAGGGAGCCATGAAACCTACACATTTTTAATTGTAGTTCCGTGAGAGCCTTCAACACCTAATGCAACTAACTTATTAACGTGTGCATTTTTAAGCAAAATCAACAATTTAAAACAATGGTAAACGTCTGAATTTTCTCTTTATGCTTATTACTGATAATGTGACTTCTGGTGCTGCATGGTGTTGCTGATGGGTTTGTAGTCTGGTAGATGGAAAATTACAAAAAAAGTTTCATTCGTAATAGTCGTGTTCAAGAAAATATCAAGCGAGGCAGATGTCGTCATCAAAAGAAACACATCTGGCTCGTGAGCCATAGGTTCCCGACCCCTGCCCTAAGCCTAACCGTCACCGTAGCCTTAACCTACCTAACCCTAAGCTGAGGCTAACCTAGCACTAAGCTAATGCTAACCCAACACTAACCCTTAAAGGCAATACATAAGCCCAGGGTTTTTTAAGGCGTTATAGGGACCCGATTCGGGTCCTTAAAATCAGAGAAAATTATCATTGGGTCCCTAAAATCTGAGAAAATTGGGTCCCTAGAATCAGAGAAATTGGGTCCCTACAGATCCATACTGGGTACCTAACATTTTCCTTAAAAGAACTACATAAGCCTGAAAAAAAGTAAAGAAAAAAGAAGTAAAATCAGCAAGGTGAAAGTCAAACCAAAAACCATTGGCATGGCAGCCGTAACGCATAACCCCTAGGCTACGAAACCCACGCCGTTTGAATGACCAACTGACCCTTTTATTTGAATTACGTCAGGCCAGGCGTATCCGTGGTCACTTTCTTGCCATAAATAGGTTATAAGCAACGCGTCTGTGTAATTATGTACTAGACTAGTGTTTCTTAACCTTTTTTACATATCTTACATCTTACCTTTTTATCAAACAAGATTACCAGATTTACCCCCAATACACTCAAACGCCATGGTGCTCATATACTGAAAATATGAAATTAACAAACTCTTACAGTTTAGAATGATTTATAAAAGTTATATTGGCTATAATTGCGGTTCAGTAAATTTACCCCCTTGGAAGATTAAATTTATCCCCAGGTTAAGAACCACTGTGGCAGACAGAATAAATGCCATCATTTACTTTTTTATGTGCTAAGTTTCATACAATTTTGTGCAAAAAAAGTGTTACTGTCAATAGTAGTCTTATAATTGATTTTTAATTATAAGGTATTTTCCACACAATTGTATGCTCGCGAAATATTTGTGTTGCAAGAATTAGGAACTATTTTTAGGGTCGTGCCAAAAAATATTTGCAGACCCCTGCATTAAAGCATATGGTAATTGTGTAAAACTATAACATCTGCTACTATATAGAAAAAAAACTGTGCACTTCTTGTCAAGCTCTATCATAAATTGATTGTGGTAGGTAGTTGTAGCCATGGCATTCAAGACAAAAGATGTTGGCAGTGTCTATTTTGCCTCATGAATCAAAAGCACTGGTTGAGCTATTTTGACTTTGGCAATTGGCTGAAATGGTCACAAGACAAATTTGGAACACATGACCTGCTTAGTTGAACAAGACATCTGTAACAACTTAGCATGGACTGCTTTGAGTTCTGTCATGCTTTCAGTGTTGGCAAGCTGTTAATCAGTTCTTAACTGCGTTGCATGAAGTATAGGCTAAACCAGGGGTCACCAACGTGGTGCCCGCAGGCACCAAGTCGCCCGCGGGTCTGTTCTAAAAATAATATTAGCATGATCAATGTCTTCACCAATACTAAAATAATGGAAGGTAAATTGAGCAAAATTCTTATTTCAGAAGTGTGTAATACACACTTGTATCAAACTACTAGCCCTCCCCATTAATCGGTACACAAGAAGTAGCTCGCAGTTTCAAAAAGGTTTGGGGACCCCTGGGCTAAACCCTAGCCCTTGTCTCTTTGCATATCATACGTATCACATGACCACTTAACTAATTGTGTCCGACTAAAGGCAAAATAGCCATAGCACAGCTTGTGCCTCATGAGGCTAACTAGACACTTCCAAATATGGTGGCTAATGTGCAACTGCGTGAGCAGTTTCAGATTTGGGTTGGATATCAGAATACGTAAGTCTGAATTTTTGGATATGGAGTTTGTGAAAATATTTGGATTGGATTAGGATTGCAAAATTTCCTTATCCATATACCACGGGCTTCCAGCTCAAGATTTTCCACTCTTTAGCATGATCTGTTTAACAAACCTACAAATTATGTAATTCTTTTTGGGTAATAAAATACAGAAATAAATGATTTCAATCAAAACTCTTAACACTTTGAGAGCCAGGGTACGATATATTCGTACTTTGAAATCGGCCTAAAACCAGCAGTTTCGGTTGCCCTACCAACGCCATAGTTCCTCCGCTGATTGTTCTAGAGAGCTGTTCAAGGGCTCAAACGGATAGGCCAGTCATCTAGACTATACATGAAAAAAAATTTGGTTGGGGTGTGCGGATTTTTTGTGACTGACGTCATAAGTGAAGTAGTTTTTGGGCCATTTTGGCTCATGTTACTTGGCCTAGGGCCCAACCACTAGGTCAAAGTATTTCGCTGAAGTTTTCATTGGAAACTAGGCTCGAGTCCGAGTCTTTTGATCGATTGATCGACTTACCAGCGTTTCTGGTTCAAAAGTTATGATCTAAAATAAACAAATTAATTAATTATGTAATTAACTAATTAGTCAAATATTTTTATTACTTTAGATCGCTACTTTTCAACCCGAAAACCCAGCAGGTCATTCAAAGTATCAAAAGACTCGGATTGCAAAATTTCCTTATCCATATTGTTTTTAATTTTAGAGGATAATTTTAGTTTTGTCGTTTCTAACCTCAAGACACAACATGCATCCAAGCTGTAGACCCAGGGTAGACAACCTGCTGCCAATGCCCATCAATAAAATGTATGCTGCTGTGCACACTGCACATGTCATTTGAAATATAAGTTATGGTGGTCGTGCATTAACAAAAACTCTTCTGTAGAAAGACAACCAAACAGGCATATGTGGAAGCAGGCTAGGCTCAGGCTCAGTGTGTGGAAGCAGAACACAAGCAATGCAAAAATTTTTTATTAGTTTGGACTCACTGGCGGCCTGTAATGCACAAAAATAAACATAATGCGGCCAGCAATGGTGAAAAGGTTGTGCACCCTTACTGTAGGCACACCACTCATTTTCTAATTGTCCATAAGGCAATTTTTTTTAAATAAAAACCATACTTTTGTTTAGATTCTGATTGACTCTGACAAATATTGATAGATTGCTGCCATGCATTCTACTGTATGTCCTGAAGCATGTGCATTGTTGAATAGTCTTGATATTCCTGGATTACTTCAACTTCCAGTGGAAGCTGTAAGACCATTGCTTCCCACTCTTGTTCGAATGGCTTTGTGTAGTTCTCTTGATACAAGTTCTGACTGGCTTGAAACTCGCAAATGTTTACTTCAATTATTGTCTGGAATTGAGGCTGTCAATGAAATTATTGCATTACTCTCTGTTGACTTCCATGAACTTGAAGAAGATGCTAAAAAAGAGGCAAGATTGCAAAGTAAAATGGGAAATAATGATAGTTCAACATTCATATCAAGCTTAAAGCAACAAGGTCTTGTATTAGAATTTGAACGAAGTGAACCTTTGCGTAGACTAAGGATTGTGATGTCAGAAATGCTTCCATTTATGATTGCTAGCGATTCCCATATTACAGATACAATGTCTGATTCAGAGTTGTTTCAATGCCCTGCTTACCTGGAAGATGTATCAGATGTTTTGTGCATTCTTTGTGCTGAGCTACCTTCTGTTTTCAAACTGACTGCTGTTAGTAAGGCTTTGTTAAGTTTTCAGTTTGGTGCTATTATTTTATGCAAACTTGTTGCAAACAATCCAGAATCCTTTTTTAGTGTCTGTAACACACTCCTAGGAATTGCCGATGAAGAAGTGCAGAACCAAAAGCATTTATCTCATGAAAGCAGAAGGTTGAAAACACTTGAGATGTTGTCTATGCTTAACCCAGCTTGCAAACTGACAGTGAGAAGTTTGTGTGTCCACCATTGTTGTTTCCCTCAATTAGCTGTAACACTTGCACTGCCCACACAAGAGTCTTCCAGAGGGATAAATGCAGTAAGTGAATATGTTATATTTATCACTGGGTTATTGCTGGGCAACAACCTTAAAGTTCGCTCTTGGTTTGCCTCTTACCTCAGGCAAGCAAAAGGTCTTGAAGAATGTCTTTTGCGGCAAGAATTGATGAAGGATCTACGCAACATCTTAAATGCTGCTGAAATGAAAAGTGACCATTCACCAGATGACGTTGCTACCACAAATGAAGATTGCCATCAAGCAAAAAAAGTTTCAAGTAATGAGTCCAGTTGTGCAATGCAGGAAGGGCTAAATCAGTCAATGTACATACTTGTAGATGAACATTGTTTGCATGCTGCCGCTCTTATCCGCCTTTATTGTGCCTTGAAGGTTATTGCTAGTTTAAAGTTTTCTGTTGAAGAATCAGATCTGATACTGCGTTTAATAACTTGTTTTCCTCCATTAACTCCTCGTGGAATAAGATTTGTCTCATTATCTCTTGGAATGCTGCTTGCATGCCCAGCATTGCTGTGTGGCTCAGCTGAAGAAGAAAGAGTTGTTAGTTGGATCAAATGGCTTGCAAGTCGATCAGAAGAAATGGAAAATGTTGGTCCAGAGGGTTGTTCATTTGCTGAACAATTACTTCTTACTGCTATTCATCTTCATGGGGATAAAAAAAATGCTGTTATCCGCCTTGCATGCTCCACTCTAGGTATGAGGGTAAAAGTAAGCTCTGCTTCATTGAACAAACTACGAAATGTGTTCACAGTTGAGGTTTTTCCCACGCATGTTGTTGCGGCTCATGCCGCCAAAGTGCCTGTGACCAAGAATCTGAATGCTAGCATGTCTGGCTACTTGCCCATACACTGTGTGTATCAACTGCTAAAATCAAGGGCCTTTACTCAAGGACGTATACCTGTAAAAGACTGGATTTATAATCAGATATGTGTAGCAAAAAGCCCCCTTCATCCGCAGCTTCAACCTTTGATACAGCAGTATGTCACAACCATTGTCACTCCTTTTTCAAGGGGACATTCCAAGCAAAATAGATTATTAAATGAACCATTTGAGGAAAAAGATGTTTTACAAGTGTTTGGTGGTGAAAACGGTTATCAGTCTGCTTTTTCCACTGGGATAAACAACAATGAGAGATTTTCTTTAACATCAAAACTTCTCATGCTGTACTATGTGTTGCTTTATGAAGACATGGTTTTGAACAACATGAAAAGTTTGTCATATTTATCTGAAAGACCAAAGCGATATTCATCGACTCTTATCAACATGATACCAGTTAAACTTCTTTTGTTTAAAGCAAAACGGCAACCCAAATGCTCTCAAGGTTTGTACCCTTCACTGCTTGGGCTGTTGATCACCCATCTGCCCCACTTGTGCCTTGTTGAAGACTGGATGTTAGACTTGGATTGTTTGTCTTCAGACAATGTTGTTATTTCTATGCCAGAAAATAACAGGTCAGTATCTAAATCTCCAGGTCTCATTTGCTTCTCACCAGAGCAGTTTTTTAGCAGTCTGCGGAGAACTGCAATCAACCCTGCACCTGCACTAATGCATCTACGAATGCTTACTTATCACAAGGTTGAAGCAGATGCTATCCTAAAGTATGCTCCTAGTTTTACTAAAGGCTTGCCGTTTTTGTTGCATGCCAAGGTGTCACGGCGTGTCAGACAAGAAGCACAAAACCTGTGGCATAAATTGCATTCTGTTATTCCGCGTGAGCTCAGTGTAATGACTATTCGTTCATTACAGTCTTGTTGCAACAAATCATCTATATCAGTGACATACGAGGAGCTAATGGATGATCCTTTGTTGCCATTAACTGTTGATGAGCGCATTTTTCAATGTCCTGATCTTTTGCCAACAGTATTGTGCATCATGTCAGCAAGTCTGTCTGCTTGCCAGTCACGCACACAGACACTTCTAAAAGCGAATCCCACTTGTGATGGAAATAATGCTGGACAAACACGCAGTGCAAGCCCGTTAGGAAACTCATGCATATCTGAGGCAGAAAAAGAAGAGCTTCGATCTGCATTGAAAAGTGCTTCATGCAGTGCTGCTGTACAGCTACTGATTGAACTCTGTGCGCTCCCATCATTTGCGCCACAGGCAGTGCAGACACATAGTGGGATTAACATATTGTCGCATGAACGTGAGGTCCAATGTCTCGTGTGCTCTACTCTGCACCAAATGTTCATTGCAGATCCCACTGTAGCTAAGTTGGTTCATTTCCAGGTGAGTCTCCGATAATGTACTAAGCTGAAGGTCATATTGTACCTGATTTTTTGCTTTTATTTTTAGTGGATGATTTTAATGCAACGTAAAAGACTTAAATTTCTGCAAAGCTCTTTTCAGGTTTATTGTCTCATTTACTGAAAGCTTCAACTTCTGTTCAATTTTTGCCTGTTCAGTACTGAATCGCTTGTCTAATGCATTCCAACGTGTTTTTTTTTTGACAGTATACTTCATATAAAACTGTTGGTTAATCCTTGTACTTGAAAGCAATGATTTTTGACTGAACAGTGTTGAAAGTAATATGATTTAAAGAATTAGCATTGGTGACGCTTGACTGGCTGTTATGCTATTCGTTGCCACCAATACGAAAAATTCCAAATAAAATCTAAGGAAGCAGATGTGTTCTTTTTAACATTACTTGCCAGTTATTTTAATGTATGTCCAGTGCATTGCCATTTCTCCTGGGAAAGTTTCTTGTGGTGGCTATTATAGACACTGTACAATGAATGTTCAGTAATGCGTTTAGTTTCAAACGAACCATTGTTTTTAATTTTAGAGTTAAATCATTCACGCTGAAGCAAAAACCTGGCTGTAACAACTTTAATTTTGTTTTCAATAAATGTTGTGTAGCATTTCTTGATTTAATTTATTCTATGCGTCTGTTGCTCACAGGGCTACGCATCTGAGATGATACCAGTTTTAGTTGCATCGGTGCCATCCATGCATATTTGTTTGAACTTCGTCCCGGAGATGCTCCGACAAAACAACCGCTCGCAACACTTGTTCGCGCTTGAACTGGCCTCCTACGTCTGCTGCCAATATCCACTTCCAAAAGCGTTGTCTGTCGCTCGACTTTGCATCAACGCGATCGCAGCTTTCATAACAGGTTGGTAAAACTGACATCGGTGGGCGGCCGGTCGTATGTTCGTCAGCTTGAACGTCTTTTGACGTAGTTTTGTCGCAATAATTTGACTGTGGTGAGCAGGTCAGTTGTACACAACGTTATAAAGTATTTGTTGAAGATTAACACAAAATGGCGACGATTAAGCAGGGTTTCTACGAAGTCTTCAAAAGCATGGAAAAAGTTCAGGTCATTTTCCAGTCTTGAAAAGTCTGGAAAACATGTTTTTGGTCTGTTAGTATGGAAAAAGCAAATAATTTTCCAGACCTGATCTTTTGACATGCATTGTCATAATATTTTACTTTCATCGTGTTAAACTATTATAGTCTCTGTATTTGACCTGGGTATGTTATTCAGAAAAGTTTATATCTGGAAAAAGACCGGAGAAAGTCTGGAAATTTACATTCAAAATTGCGTGGGAACCCTGATTAAGTGATTCAAAGGAAGGAGTTGTATGCCACAAAGTGTTGGCTCCCAATCTACCAACTACTACCACAACTATGGGAACGTAGAGGGCGAGGCCTGACAGGCGGCAAGAACCGCTTTTCAAGTCTTTGGCACGACCCTAACAGGGAATCGAACCGAGCTTACCAGCGTTAGTTGCGTGCGCCCAACCTACTGTACCATTTAGTTAGTGTTCCACTCTCTATAGTTTATGACTTAGATTAAATTTTAATCTATCTTTCATTATAAAGATTTTTTAGTTTCCAAAATAATTTACATAACTAACGCAGAGTTGTCGATTAATTTTTCTGAAACTTTAAATGAATGCGCTGCAGGGTTGATATGCGCCGCAACCAGTTGATATTTTCAGGGGGGGGGCAAAATAATTGTGCCTTGTTGTTTTGCCAAACAACTAAACACATTTTTGAAAATGTCGAGGATGGCAGTGGCCCGGTTACCCCCCTGATGTGCAACCAACATATAGATCTTGTGCATTCTCAAAGCAATGCTTTCTCAGGAACGTGATCGCTCCTGTACTAATCGCTTCAACATCATTTTGATATTATTCAGTGGCCAGCAAAAATTTTTTTGTGCCACACATGTTTCAACTGATTTTACTTAATTTTGGGTCCCTGACTTTAAAATGCAGTTAGTTTTTCTTTAACACAATTAGTTTTTGTGCTGTGATGCGTCCTCTAAAAAAAAGTGTTATTTGCCAAAGCAAATTGACTGGCAACATTGGCATGTACTGGCAACATTTGGCATGTACTGGTTGACTGGCAACATTGACATGTACGCTTGTCCGTTACTTAGGAAGGTAGCTCTGTGTGGGCTGGTGATGCAGGCGTGCCAAGAAAAGTTTGTGCTTACTTTCGTGTGGGTTATAGGGTAGTGTTGACTCGCTTTTCAGTATTTTAATCGTCCGTTTGCCTTTTGCTTTCAACGCGGGTGGTAATCAACAACACGCTGTCGTTTTTGGAATTTTATCAGCGTCACTGTACCACTTAACCAGCTATGTCCAACCCAGATGGCTTTCTGAGCCAAAATATATGTTACTATCTTAATCGGGGCTGCATATTGAATGGTATATTAATGAGGGCCGCACATTGAATGGCTAACTTTCATCTTAGCAAATTAAATTTGCTTCAAGCTAATGTATTGAACGTGTTCGAATCCTAACTGTAACGGTATCAGACGTGATGAAATGGCACTGAAGACCACCTGCATCAAAAATGCCAAATTTAAGATTATCAAAATAAAGACAGGTTGTCAGTTTATAGGATAGTTTTACTACAGCGAAAACCTAAAGTGGGCCGCACAAAACCTTCCACTGGGCCACATGCGGTCCATGGGCCGCGGGTTGGACATAGTTGCACTTAACAATCAGCATGTCCGCATTCGGGACTGCACTAAGCTTACTTTAAACCCCCCTGCGGGGGGGACGCACTGACAAGATACCTCGCGTGTCAGGACATTGCTGGAGTTCGTGAAACTTGCTTTCCAAGACCGGCGAGAAAACAAGTTTTGCTTCAATTAATTTAGAGCAACGTAGAGAGGAATCCAAATGCATTAAAATCAATACGAGCTTAACGCAGCACTTTGGCGACGGACAGTGCAATCTGTAAGGTGTCAATGAAATGGGTGAATTTTGATCTGTTTCTGAAAATCGTACAGCGACGTGCGAGTCGTATTGTTTGATTCGCAAGTCGGATTCATTTGCAATTTCGTCAAATCATTTTTTTGGTCGAGCCACAAAATTATTTTAGTCAATGAATTGTCGGCACAAGTCACTCTCCAGTCGGACAACATCAAGACTGTTCTATCAGCTTTCTGAGTAATGCGTAATTTTGGACCCTTGAAGATTCAGAAAATTGCGACTAAAGCCCGCTTGGTTGAAAATCGCCACTCGTTTCGGAAAAGCGACTCGAGCCAGCTTGTTAATCTGGCTTTCGTATCCAGTGTGCGTGCCCACGTTTTCCAGTTTGTGACACGTGTTTGCTTTTCAACAGTTCTGCCTTCATCCGGACGAAGCTCCTTCTTCCCTCGAGCAATTGCGACACTGCCTCGTTTTTGCAAGGCCTTCCCACCGCTGTTACGGGACAGCATAAGCTTGCTGCTGCAGCTGCAGCGGACCACCCACGCCGCGATCGCAGCCACCAATTCGCACTTCGACGGCGACGCAGAGGGAAGCGGCGATCAGTCCGCTTATCCCGCTTTCGAATTGTATTGTAACGTTCGGAAAACGTTTCATATGATCGCGGAACAGTGCTGGTCGTGATTGGCATTGACGTACAGTGGTGCACAAAACAGCAGCAGTAACACGTTCCCTCCCTGCAGCGAGATGTGCACACATTGATCTGTAACACTGATGTGGATTTTTTGAAAAATGTGGTCGTACTCATTCAGTGGCGCAGCCAGCTCAAAAACTTGGGGGGTCAAAAGTGTTTGATTTTAGGCGAATAACGCTATTTTGCTTGGGATACCGCCTCTCAAAGAACAAAATGACCATATGTTCTAAAAATTGGGGGGCAATGGCCCCCTAGGCCCGCCCCCCCTGGCTGCATTGTCCGTTGCGTTTCACATGCGCCCATTATGCAACGTCGCCATGGTGCCGAGCTTGGGTACGTCATCCGGCGATTCGCATTTTCATTGGTCGTCGATCGAAAGAAGTTTTTTTTCCTGAAAACTGCTTACGTGCTTGAAAAGTCCAAGTAAATTTTTCACCCGCCTTAGTAAAATCATTCGTTTGGTTTCCTGATGTTCACTTTACTGTCAATTTGAACTGTCATGAGTTACGTCACAAAAGCAGTTGCAAACATAATGCGATCCCAGATACTGAAAACCACGTTGAAGTGCGGGCGCAAGTTGCGGGCGGAGACTGGGGGGGGAAAGAAGTATGGGTAGACTGGTGGATGACATGGCTATTTTTGAGCAGACTAATACGCTGCAGGTATGGCGAGGGAACCCTGGAGAATGTCGAGGTCAGAGTGTTGCAACCTGTAGCGGCGCTGCGCAGAGAACATAGCATCGCGCGCAAAGCGAGAGCAGAAGACAACGTCCCCAAGGGTGAAAGAGCCATTGGAGATCTCTTTTGGTCGATTCGCGAGGCAGCGGCGAAGTGCAAAAACTCTCGGTTGGCGTTGCGTTGAATGCGCGATTCACCACGAACGGGATGTGCACGAACAATACCACCGATATATATGTGGCACGAACGAGCAATATAATAGAGTGATCATGGCATGTGATCTCTATTTTTGCTTGCTGCCATAGTGTGAAGCTTTGCGCACATGCCGCTCGGGATTTCTGATCGCAATAAAAGTAACTAGTCTTCACAAAGGTGACAAAGCAGTGAATGCATCAGCAGCTTATTTTGATAGGAAATTTATTTCACCAAAAGCTGCAGCAAGCAATGCATAGGAAAAAATTCCAAAACTAGAATGAACAAAAATCAAGATAACCTGCAGCGGCAAGTAAAAACCTGAAAAATACGCCGTTGCTCAATAATTGCTTTCACTGCAACTTTAAACCTACGCCAGTGATCGAGCAACGCAGCAGATCAATTAAAATGCCTGAAACAACACGCGCTTATGACGCAGAGCGTTGGTAGCAGACTTGGACAACTAAATAATTCTAGTTTTCTAATTCGATGAATTAGAGCGAAATGACGATATTTCTAATTTGAATCTAATTTACTGAAAGCTTCAGTGCTCTAATTTTAATTCCAATCTAATTTCCGATTTTGCCAAAAATGCTAATTTGTCCAACGGTATTTTCAAAGATGAAACGAGAATGCATCCTCGTACAATTAAAGTGCAACAAAGTGGTCACAAGCGCCACGCCGCCATCCCATGACTTGAAAAGCGAACACAGTAAAAACTCGATCAATTTCTTTTCTCATTCACAACTGCAGTAAAAAATATGTGACCTCATCAATTTATTACTATAACCTCATATAGGATATCCACTCACACGCAGAAGTCACAGTAGTCAACAGGTACTTGCGACAGTTGTGCTGTTTTTGAGCAGGGTCTACAAACTACGGCCCGCGAAGACATTTTTTCAATCGTGAAGCAAATTTATACGAATAACTTGTTGATTTGGTAGAATGTGATATTTCCCGAAACAGTCACATAACGTAAGGTGTCCGGCCCTTGATGTTGTGTGAAAGCTTATGTGGCCCTCGGACAAAAAAGTTTAGAGATACTTGTTTCAGGGTATTGGCAAAACGCAAATCGTTTCCCTTACCTGAAGGCTGCTGCTTCAAAACTGGGTATGTGTTGAGTTAGCGTTGCGGTCTCAAAATGAAACATTTCCATACTTGAGAATACAGCCAAGAAATGACTTCAATGACTGAGAAAAAGAGTCAAGAAGAAGACCCTGAAGTTTAGTGTCATTTATTGTGGACAAGTGTGAATTGGAGAAACACGAGGAAACTAAAGCTTTACAGAGAAATGGACTTTCACTAGGAAGTATGAAGCTGAAACAAAATGAAGAATAAGACACTCGGGCCGGGCTTGACAATAAGTTAAGCTGGAAACCTCATGTACAAAAGGTAAAAACTCAACTATCAAGAGTTTGTGGAATTCTATCCAAACTTAAACATTATACATCACCACCTGTACTGAAAGTTGTCTATAACTCATTAATCCATCCCTACCTTAATTACTCAATCCTCAATTGGGGACGTGCTTCAAATGCAACCATTCAGCCTCTCATTAAGCTCCAAAATAAAGCTATAAAAATAATAAATCC
>Ga0210059_1007091_pt1 | contig 17874 bp, 11 predicted proteins | sample Ectturendosymbi2_FD_188042 | JGI IMG/M metagenome (GOLD analysis project Ga0210059, IMG submission 188042) | Ecteinascidia turbinata endosymbiont from Florida, USA - Sample 2 (SPAdes) (version 2) | ecosystem: Host-associated > Tunicates > Ascidians > Unclassified | place: Key West, Florida... | reverse complement strand
GCTGTCAATGGTCTGTGTAGGACTTCAATGCAGTGGCATGACGTCACGCGGAAAATTTTGGGGGGGCCACTGGGGGGTCCAGGCAAAATTTTGGGGGGGCAGTGGCCCCCCTTGCACCCCCTAGCTCCGCCCCTGGTCGCGAGTAGATATTTTATGTACACAGGTGTATTACAATTTGCTTTATTCGAGTTTAGACGGGGTTCATAGTTTTATACTGCGTTGCCATAATGGGTCGCACAAAAAATGTTGAAAACCAACTGATTTGAAAGTTCAACTTGTAAAACGCGCTCATTTTCAATAACACCAGGCCGTGGCCCGTCAAAAATTGTTCTGTGGCCCACTAGTGGGCCATGACCCACAGGTTGAGAAACCCTCGCCTAGAGTATCATAACAATTGGGACTGCATAGACTTCAAAGTAATCACTTTCAGCAGCGATTCAACAAGAAAGTCTGTTAAGCTAAGCTATAGCCTGTAAGATATCAAACCAGAAGACTAACAAGTATAAGACAACACAATCGACTCTTTAGAACTGGAATAAATATATTAATAATGAGGAGCTGCGGTAAATGTTATTACGTATACGTGGGGTAGAACAATGATGAGCCAAGAAAAAGGATTGGATCAATGAATGTCAAACCAATTCTGTAATTTTGATGACATGCTACCCAATAGCAGATTTGTTTCGCTGGTCATAGACACGGCTTAACATTCAAACAAACACAATAAACAACCTCAAGGGATTTGAAAAACTCATCAATACAGCAACCTGCAGTCCCAAATCTGAACCGACATTTGCGAAGTAGTTCAAAAGAATATCATCAATTCCAATCCAAATTTGGTTGAGGAAATATGATAAGATCCAAATCTATCACAATGCTAAAATGCGGCAAAGATTGAAATCCAAATCCAGTACGTGTTATCTCTGGTAATTTTCATTTATTGGGCATGCGAATTTTCATTTATATTTTTTTCATTTATTGGGTAAGTATATTTCTTGCAGCAATGTTGGGCTAGACTTATGGAAATGACTGAGAGTGAAAGAGACAAGTAAAATGCCAACTGCTTTCACAAAAAAACTTTGATGTAATAACCTGCAATCACACTTGTTGAAACAACACTGGCCATCATTTTGTAACTTACTGGGCACCATTTACAGCATGTTGGGCACCATTTCATAACAAAGAAAGGACATAAGAAAAATGTGAAATTTTATACGACTGGACACTGACTCATGCTTGCAAACCAATGACTTGAAGTGACTCGACAGTTCTTGTAACTCGACTCGACCAAGTCATGAGTCGACATGAAAAAATTTTTGGGTAACTCTGGCTCGACAAAAATGACTCGGGCACATGACTGGTCACCAGACAACAAATTTTCAGGTCTCGAGCCTCCGTCTGAAATATTCAGGTCTCAGCCTCGTGTTTGAGATTAGGCTACTGATTCAACTACACCACTGGTCTCTGGTATATGAGTTTTGTCTCAGACCTTTTACCATGTCTTGATTTTAGCCTCGATTTTGAACTTTGAACCAAGTGTTAGTCTATGTATTGGAGGTTCAACTTTTAGCTAAATCATTGAAAAAAAGCAGCCTGTTTCATAACCGCCATAATGTGCATCAGTGAAAAGTGTTAGCTTTTGATAGATAATTCATATAGCCTAAGAAACGAGTCAGTTCTTTCTAAGTAATTTTTTCGTTCTTAACGCAATACTAGACTCTCATTGGCTGGGTGCTTTCTGAAAGCTTTTGTCGTGTCTGGTTGAAACCACTTTGAAGTTGGTGATGCTACTTGACCGTAAATTTTCTATCAAAGTAATGTAGTGGCAAAAAGTGTTGGATGCCTACGGTTTGTTTAAGAAGAAGACCACAATTCTGTAAATATTTATTGTAATCTAACCGTAAAGCCGGTAGGACACTTTGCACCAACCTTCTCCACGCTCCACATCACTGATCAGAGGTTGCATAGCTCCAGTATTAGCTAGTTACCTCAGATGTGCATTGGATTGGATCCGGAATCTAACCACCGCGTCCAGAGATGAGCGGACTGTTACATTTCACGATCCAAATGCGGATCTGCACTTTTAGAATTCAGTCCAACTCCAAACATAGTTCAAAAAAATAAAAAATTGGGAAGTCCAAGTCCAACAAAATCATACAATTACTGTAACAAAATCAGCTTTGCTGTAATTCTATTCCAATAACTCAGTACAGCTCTAGTCCTGATCCTAAAATTTGAAGCGATTTACAGTCCGTATCCAATTCAAATAAATTGTTATAGTCCGGATCCTTTCCAATCCAGTGCTTATGCCTCTTATCTGACAGGATCTGCTAAATATTTGCAGATTTTGATCGCATCGGAACTCAAAATTTTAGGGAAAGCGGTTTTGGATCGTATTTGATTGAAAATGATTTGTCTCGTAGGCTGTTGCGTAAATGTATCTGCATTTGGTTCTGGGGCGGATCGGACACAGAAAATTGGGGACATATCAGATGAGGACCTGATCGGACCGAATATTTTTGTGCTGGATTAGAGCAGGCCCTCGAAAACGGCAGATCCGCACACCTCAGCTAGTTACATCAAGCCCTTCTGCAAGCTACATCTAACAAGAATAAGAAGTTGCATTGCACAACGCACATAAGATGAATTTCTGTCCAACCATTGCAGTTTGCCAAGATATCCCTTCTGACGTCAGCTACAACATTGCTCTTGCAGTTAAAATGTAAGTGAAAATTAGAGCTGCAAAGTCCTACCGCTAGCCTTTAGGCATTCTTTGCTGGATTTCTTGCTACTTTCCAACGATACAAAAGACAAAGTCATTGTGGATTAACTTCCAAACCCAACAGAAATAACGATTCCAACGACTCCGTGAACACTAAACGGTAAGAACGTAAAGTTATCATTTTCAAGATTCGTGACGAGTCTTCTTCAAATACGTCCGGTCGGTTGGATGTTAGGTTATAGCCGGGGGAGATGTGGATAGGAAGTAGCTACGAGAAAGAGTGTCACAGAGATTAACTTAATTATCGCAGAAAGACAAAGAACTTAAACAGCAGGATTCCGAAGCGACATATGGCTCCCCTATGGAGAACGGTTGTCATGTCATTTACAGTATGCTACAAACCAGATATGTTGGCTCAGTTGATAGGAAAGTTGGCAGTGGACAAATACAGTGAACAGATGCACTGAGTGCAGAGGGGGAGCGAACGGGGCGACCAGGGACGGATTTAGAGAACTTGGGGCCCTAGGCCATCTTAGTTTTTGGGGCCCCAAGCATATGTTGCCTATTTGGCCGTTTGTCTAAAGAGCGTCAAACTATGACCCTCTTATGTGTAGTGCCCCCTCAAAAATATATCTTTTGTTGTGCCGACTTTGGTTCTATATTTGCCTCAGATGTTCAACAGAATTATAGGCTTTCTTACATTCTTCTAAAGAACAAATGGCATTGCGATCTTTTCTTGGAATTTATAGCTCTGTCGTGTAGTTCAGAAGTTCTCTTTGTTAAATTTCCGTGATTTCTAGCGTTTTCTGCAGATTTGTTTTTGGGATGTAGGCCTATACATTATCACGCGGGACCGTGTTGTCGCCCTCGAAAATATCGCCTAACTATCGATCTGATTACCTGCACGTTAACTCCCTTTTTACAGTATTAGTAACCACATATTTAATGAAAGAAACAAGCACAATCCATTCAGTGGACACAGAGCTTATAATTTATGCCGATTTGAAGTTGTCATTTTCCAAGCTATACAAAATAGTGTTCTAATCCTCTATGCCAGGGCTCCTCAAACATTTTTGCTCTGTGGCCCCATTTAATTAAAAAAAGGTTAAAGGTTAAAAAAAAGGTTTTTCTATGCGGCCCCCTTGATGAGCAGCCTACATCAGCTATGTTTAACCCGCGGGCCGCATGCGACCCAGTTTAGATTTTCGCTGTAGTAAAAGTATCCTACCTACTGACAACCAGTCCTTATTTTGATAATCTTGAATTTGAAATTTTTGATGCAGGTGGTCCTCAGTGCCACTTTATCAAGTCTGTCACCATTGCGGTTAGGATTTGAACGTTTTCAGTTCATTCGTTCAAATCCTAAGCTAAATTTAGTTTGTTAAGATAAAAGTAAGCCGTTAAATGTGCGGCTCTCATTAATATGTCATTCAATTTGCGGCCCTGGTTAAGATAGTGACATAATTTTTGGCTCAGTAAACAATTTGGGTTGGACATAGCTGTCCTATAGATATTAATGATACGTGTAAACGTCTCATTACAAATCTCAAGATGCATTTTTCTCAATGGCGAAATCCTACAAATGCACACAATCCACGAAAGTGACTACACAGTAATAAAACTACCACGTAATGGAAACAGTAAGGCCAAAAATAATTAACAAAAAATAATTCAATTTATAGAAGTTATCAGGCACAACTAATGGGATAGATGAACTTGATGTTTTATAGACAGATCAATCATTCGTACATTGATACAAGACAACGAAGGACGTAAGGATCGGTTTTTGGACTTGATGATTATCTATCTTGAGAATACCGCTTCACACAAATATCTTGTACAAAAGCCTAAGAGTTTATGAATGGCTAGATCAAAAATGACTGAGCATTCATTTCTTGTTCCTATCCAAAAATGTCATGGGCTAAACTCTGTTTTGAAAATTCTAGTTGCAAACGTTTGTCGTTTAAATAACTCCGCAAGCTCATCCTGGGCATGGCAGGTGTGTGGCCTCCTGAAATTTCAATTGTGTATGGTTTATGGATCCAACTTCTGAATCAAAATCCAAAGTGCTTCTGAAACTGTGTATGAAGCTTTTCACTTTAGTTTGAAACTACTCGGTGTGCTTTCAAAGCAGTTAGCCTAGCCCCTAGAGTAGTGCCAGATGAGACTTTTAGGGGCCCTGAGTCACAATTGTGTCGATGGCCCCCATCTTTTCAATAAAAACCAGTGACGCATGGTGTTCCCATAATACTCGTGTTCAGCACGCGAAATAACACGCTCTGCAACATCAAATAAAAAGGGTAGATATGCAATGCGGAGGTGAAGACGTTTATCCTATCATAACTCAGGACTGCATAAAATTCTCAGTTTGTCCTACCATGTTAGACACTCAAACTGTAATAGTACTTTTCGTGCTTTTTTGCAAGCAAATTTATATATCAACTTGTCAAAGTTTTGCTTCCGTAATAGTTCGCTCTCAATACTCATCAGTGACGAATGATTTAAACGTTGTTGGTGTTTGTGAAACGTTAACATTGCCATCGCTTTCAATTACAGCTACACTGATTTGATAACTAGACTTTGACGTTTTTTTGGCTTCGTTAGTTTTACCGCACTCATTTTATCCAATGATGGCTTCTTAGTTCTTACGCTTAATGTTAGAAATCAAGCTTGTCTCAAACCCATATGTCAGCAGACATGGCATCTTTTTCTTAATTTGCTCGTCCCATTTTACTTGCTCTGCTCTGAGTTTCCTTTTAGCCGCTCCACTTTTGTATTTCCGCTGCATTTGGCCTGAATTTATGATATCCGTAATCTTAGGTACGAGGCACACTGTTTTCTTACAACACTCAAGGGCGACAACCTTCGCTACGAAAAAAAGTTAATTGATTTATTTAAATTTAAATTATTTCGTGACTCAGAGTGGGAGGTCTCGCCACCCACTATTTCCGGACCCCTGGTATGTTGCATTGAACGTTGGACAACAAATCATAGTGCGTCGGCAGGCTATAACTGTATTGAATGCCAGCTTTCATTTGGGGGTCCCCTTGACTGCAGGGGCCCTGAGGCCTCACAGCTAATATGGCACTGCCCTAGAGTCTAAACAGAAGCACGCCTTCGTGTCGGAATGAATGCAATAAGGTCTATACGTTAAAACAATCATGGTGTAACAACGCATAACTTGTGCCTGGTTTTTACTAACATTTGATAGCTCATGTAGACATCATAGTAAACAACTGACAGCATAAAGTACGACATTGCCCCTAAAAATAAAAATGCAATAGAAATAGATTCACTGCAGGTCTACTTTCTTTATTTTTGTAAATTTTACAAAAATTGCTATATCTGATTTGTCAAGCCAATTGGTTTCGCAACCCCAAAATGACATTTCGCGACCCCATTTGGGGCCACGACCCATAGTTTGAGAAGCCTTGCTCTATGCCACAGGCCGATGGTAAATAGCATGAAGACAAGTTTTACACAGCAGCAAAGTATTGTCGCAACACCCTCAGCTAACCATATGAAGTAAGCTCAATGTAGACGTTTTTCCCTGCAAAGCTCACGAGAAACTGTTCTAGTTGGTTTAACTAACATATAGACTTTCAACAAGCAAACTCTGTTTGCGGGAAATATTGTAAAAACAACCAAACGTAGGATCCAATACTAACAATATTGATTTTCATTAAAGTTTCACAGTGTCTGGCGGTCTTGCGTTGTTGCGAGATTTTTGTTAGTGGAAAATTGAGCATCAATTAAGTACATTTTTTTTCTTTTTCATTCTTTTTTGTAACCACTTTCATAAAGACGGCATGCATCTCTCTCACGCCCAGATGCACAATATTGTCGTGTTGTTACTGTACTGATAAAAGTCTGAAGTAGACATTTGCATTTCCGCTCATTTCAAGGCAAACTGTGAAGTTATGCCTCTACGCAGTTTCGCAAAATTTTAGTTTTAATATTGAGTCGTCATAGGAAAGAGTTGCGTGGGGCCCCCAAAATCGCGGGGCCCTAGGCCATGGCCTATGCGTAAATCCGTCAATGGGGGCGACGTACCCGGGCATCCAAAGAATGAAATTACAAAAGTTGAATTTTATTAAATTGCTGTAACTAGATGCTTCTTCATATTGTAAGTCTACTAATACATGCTGCGTAGATCTGATGAAAACTTGCCTGAGGGGGCATGCAAATGCATTTTAAGTGACCCGAGAGAGAGAGATGAAGCACTGCCATCGTTATCTTAAGGCCCTAAACCCTATCTCCCTTCCCCCCTTTGTAAGCTGGCCAATTCCTGATGGCCTATTTTTATTCTGCGACTTGTACTGTACTCTTCAAAATATCTCTCGATTCTCTCTAGAGTCATGGATTATTAAACTGGGGATGTGAAATGTTAGCAATTGGGGTGCGAGTATGGCAGCGACATATTGTTGAAAAGTATGAAAGGCATTGTTTTTATAATTCGTAAATTCATTAACATTTCACTATAAACGACATAATCAAAACAAAGCGGACAGTACAGCGAACATAAACTGAGGCCACTTAAATTTTCTTGTTCGAAGTTAGATTGATGAGTAAGGAACACTTTATGTTTCGATGCTGTCTCATATGCTTGGTTTCAGGCAATGCGAATTGTGTCACAGGACTGTATCATGCGTGGCGATTAGGCGAAAAATTATTCATTTTCAATTGTTGTAAAAAAGATCAAAATAATACAGTAAAGTTTTCGGGAAGAACATCGTTGGGAGCTGTTAAAACACTTTCGGCGCCAAGTACGATACTTTGAAAAAAGTACAGTACTGTTTTTTTGAGCAGAGCACCAGCTTCTTACTGAAACGTACTTCACTTCTTGTCTCGCCAAACCTGCCATGCAAACATATGTACCCTTGCACGCATGTTGTACAACCAGGGTTGTCAATGAAATTATTTGTAAAACCACATACAGACTCATTGAAAAACCCTATATTTGAACACAAAACCCTAGCTATAGGAAGATACAAAAAAGCAGGAGAATCTTTCTAGTATCGAGAAATCAGTCAGTCACGAACAGTACTAGTGGATGTATACCTTTGCTAATGAACTGTAGAAACAATTGTTTTCCAGATAACAAATAAATATCACAATTTGCATAAAACAAGCAATCTCACCTATAGAGGCTCCAAGTTTTTTAAATCACAAATTAAATGGATTCTTCCTCATTTTTTACTTCCAGAATGAGTAGCAGGTCTCAAGTTACTTAAAAACACCTAGAAAAGACAAGTCTCGAGATATTTTATTCACAAGTTACACGAATTCTTCCTCATTCACTTCCAGAATCAGTGACAAATTCACGTTTTTGTGTTTTAAGCCATTCTTTGTATCTCTTGCTCACTGTACCATCCAGACTGTTTGCCGTTTTTGTTTGGTTCCCAGCTGGTACATGTCTGATTCTTTCTGGTGATGGCCTCACAAGAAGTCTATTTGTGACTGTTTCTGCTTTCAAAGAGCTTGTGGTTCTGGTTTCATGCAATTTATCAGCGAACATATACTCTTTCTACACTTGCAGAAGAGTGGTTAAAACGTCATACGTGTCATGAAATATGATAACAAGGAAAATTAATCATACCTGTCGCAAATCACCGCTACGCACTACGTTGTGAAATAAACATCAGATCTTCAGAAGAAAAGCCCAGGAACCCAGAAAGGCATTCTGGGGCAAAACCCCCAGATCTGGGGTTCTCAATGCCTTTCTGGGTTTTTCTTCCGTTTGCCGCCATAAACACGTTCACGTCCTTTTCTCTTATTGTGTAACGTGGTACGAGACTTGTACCGTTTTTTTCTCTTCTTAATTCTCACTTGAGATGACGTTTTCCGGCGTAATCTTTTTGAATGTGGCAAAGGTCTGGGCAGGTAGTTTTGTTGTGCCTGTATTTTTCGCATTCCTCAATGCTAGAGTGTGGTAGGGGGGCATACAATCAAGCATTCGCCCCGTGCATCACTAGACCTCAGCAAGCCACTGATTGAGTGGCAGAAAAAAAGTACAAATGCAATGCACAGATGATGCAGAAGAAATCTGCAGATGCAGTGTATGCAATGTACAGATGAACTGATTGACAGTATAAATCTTGCAAAATCGCCCAAATTATGAATTATATAAACTCTTTCTATGGAAAGGTCAAGACAATCATACCAAAACTACTTTGCTATACTCAAACCCCGTACATACAGCAGGGAGAGAGCACGCATAGCCTTTTTTTATTATGTGCAAAGTCTACAGGGCGTTTGCGAACATTGTGAATTTCATACAACAAGTTATTTTAAAATGCAATCGGTTGCGTAGCGAGACTAAGTGTCGCTTGGACCATAAAGTGCCGGCGTCACCCTTTCCATCCCTCCAATTTTTTTTACAGAACCATGTACAGAAAAACATCAGTTCAATTGAAACTGAGCAACTTCACTTTTGCAGAGTTCTTCACTAGACCCGCCAAAATTTCATGTTGACAAGCGCTCCTAATGACTAGGCTATAGCTTGTAGGCTGTAGCACTTGTATATTGAAAATATCCCACTGACATGGGCGCCAGCAAAAATTTCTCCAAGGGGGGCAATGTCGACATTTTGCTTCTCCTCTTCAGGTTGTTGACGATGCAATGCATGTAGACATTCACGCAGGACTTTACCCTTTCTACAATACAAAGAAAATACCCCATATTACGGCAACACTCGTGCTTCGTTGGCAGCAATGCTTCTTTTTTATTCAAGCTTCTTTTCGCACACTAGTACAAAACAATGATGGGCAAACCGCGGCTCGCGTGCCGCATGCGACTCGCCGACATGTTTGGTGTGACTCCTTGCTGAATAGCAGTATCTCAAATTGATGGCGAGTTGTTGCCTCATATTTAATTTTCGTTTCATATTTATCAATATGTTTACACAAATTCGCAAGTTTAGTTACCAGGGAGTCAGTGGTTCTCAAACTTTCATGAGCCGTGACCCCCTTCTACGTTTAACTGGCGAATATTTAATATATCGTGACACTTGAGTTATGCAATATCACGGCAAAGCTACCTAGTGAAGGCCTCTGCTCGTGGCCCCCAAGATTTGGTAAGTGCTCAGCTAGGCTAGCTGAAAAAGGTGGGAATATCAACCACAACTCAGATACCAAACTGTACAACCTGTTTGCAAATATTAACGAACCAGAATGACCATTGCGCATGCGCGACATTACATCTAAACATGTGCTATTAGAATAACATAAACCAGGGGTGAGAACCTGCGGCCCCCGGGCCAAATGCGGCCCGCGTGAACATTTGATATGGCCCGTATCAGGATTTTTGTTACCCTATGTAGAGACCAACACTGCGTCAAAACGAAGCTCCATGATAAGCAGGGACTTAAAAGTAAGTCAAGAGAAGTCATTCATCCTCATATTTATGTAAAGGTAAAATTTTAGGATAAAATTAATTGACTTTTGTGGTCCACCAGCGATAATGCACAATTCATGCGGCGCGTGATAGTAAATAGGTTCCCCACCCCTGACATAGACCAAAACACACGACGGTTGGTGTTGCCCGCAATCAGTCCTCAGCACTTATAATGACCACACAACAGTTCTTGAATAGTTTGCTATTTACTACAGAACTGTTTAAGATGGAACAAATCTACACGTTATTCCGTTCATTTACATTGTTTGATCTTGATTCCTGAATGTGGTCAATGCAATCACTAGTACTCAATAGTTCAATAATTAACAATTTCACATGTGTGCAATAACTTTCAAGGACGCCGGAGAATACTCAAGGACAACAAAACGTTTTCCAAGAATCCAAGACATAACAAATTTTGATATCAATTTCCTGGAAAGTCCTTGGCGCTCAAGGACGCCTGGCAACTTTGTCAGACCCTGTCAACAAATCATTTTGAACAATCGAAGCCAGCCCAGACTAGAGATCACTTTGCTAATTTACAAAAAAATCTTGCAGGTTTGTGAAGTAATGGATCTTAAGGCTTTGATGAAACGTGACGTAGCTGGGTATAGGCCGTGTTAAGACCCGATGCAAGCACATTTTATCTGCACCCACGATCTACAATTCCGATACACTAGTCAACAGTGGAAAAGTCTGCTAGTTGCTGAAGTAACTATAGTTCACTGACGCATGTCAACCGATTAGTGTCCTTGCTTATAATGAGCGTAGGCGAAGTCAGGGGGGCCAAGGGCGGCATTTAGCGCAGTTTGCCCAGGTCTCATCACTGAATGCCCACAATGCGAAAATACTCGTATGATGCTGCGTTTTTCAGCTTGGGGAATATTTTGATCCAAATGAAGTTTACGACTAGCACCATTCTGCTGTATAGTGTATGTTTGCTGTGTGTGCCTACAGGGCCAAACTAGGGTGAGATGTGCAAGGCTTTGTTGATGTTACAAAAAGCATTGTCTTGCGTCACAAAAAGCACTGTCTGGAGTCACAAAGTAAATTGTTGGTGTCGCAAAAAGCGTTACTAAGGTTTGAAACGGCGTTGCAACTAATCACTGGTGCCGCGCCTAGTGATTTGTCACTAGATCTAGTGATTTTTACGCTCATCTAGTGAACCTAGTGATTTTTCACTGCAATCTAGTGATTTTTTTTCAAATATGTATTTCAGGAAAATCGGTTGTCTTTTTTCTAGCTTTTCAACTTTTCAGCCGTTTTTCAAAGATTTTCAGCTTTTTTTATCCGCAAACAATTGATTATGTGAATTTATTGCTTGAAGATCTGCACCAACAGAACGAGCAAGTGTTTCTAATTTGAGTGTCTCATTGTTTGCACCTCCGTGCAGTTTAGTGCTAATTGCTGCAATATTGGCCATGACAGCGTTTTCATCTCTTAGCAGGAACACTGCAGAGGAAATAATTAATTACCTGTTAGGTTGATTGCTCTAAAGCAGGGGTTCCCAACCTGTGGTACGCGTACCATTCGTGGAACGCGAAGGTCTTCCAGGTGGTACGCGAGCAACTTTCATTTATTCACAAAAACCTCGATTCATAGCTTTCTAGTTTACGTATCGGGTTTTGTTTCTAAATAAACAAATTTTCCTGCAGCCTGCTATTCCTACTGTTTTGTAACATTATGACTTTCGATGCGCTGTTAGCAAATTTATGCCCCGCATCGACCAGCTGGTGAAGGTAAAAAAAAAAAATCTCATTAAATTTAGTTGTCGTCTTTCATTGTTATTTTAATGTATAATATTCTTCTGAATAAACTAAGATTCGGTCAAATTAGTTCTTCTGTAGGAAGTGGTACGCGTTGACAATACGAGATGCGCAAGTGGTACGAGATCGTAAAATGGTTGGGAAACCCTGCTTTAAATACTCGCGATTGGTGTCATTTTCCGCTCTTGAGAAAAGCTTGAAGATTATTGTTAGTATGATGAGCTTTTCCACGCGTCAACACGATTTATTTTAGCAAACTTGCAAATGATATAAAAGTTTGGGGCAGTAAAGTAAATAAATACATCATTTCAAGCAAAACTGCTAATTTCGACGCAAAAACTTTAAATCTAGTGATTTTTTTCAGATCTAGTGAATTTTTTTGTGAATCTAGTGATTTTTTGCCGAGAAGCCCGTGGCAGCACTGCAACTACTATTGCTTAGTTGCGCTACTGCTCATGGCCGGACGCACGTGCTATACTGGTTGCGAGAGCAGTGGACAGCAATCCATAAGGGGCATTTTGAAGTAGCCAACGTCGATTGCTGTCCCAAAGTTCATGCCAACATAAACACGCGGCTAAAATTTGTGTTCACATGCTTTGGTTGGGATGCGTGGTTTGTCTCCAGCAGAGATAGGAAATGCCATTTGCAAATCTCAATATGGGCACAATCACTCAAGCAACTAGGAAGCCACATATTGTATAACTTGGGAGAACGTCTGGGTGAAAAGTTCAGTCACAGTGTAAAACCGCAACCTACATAACTTTTTTCTCGATTCAGGGCTGACACAAGATGTTGCCAAAAACATGTTATCACAAAGTTGGTTTAACTTACTTGTGTTCCCTATTTTCACAAAATTATGGCATATGTGCTTGTAACAGACGATGGAATGGGTGCCTCGACGTTATTACTTGCTTACAATACATCACAAACGAGACTTGAATACGTGTTGCTTTGTCGTTACAATTGTAACGGTTCAACAGGCAAAGCCCGGATGACCTGTGAAAAAACTATAGTCACCAGTTATTCAAGCATGGTTACGCCGTAGTTCATTCAAATGGATACCCTTAGAAATTACAGGCACGCCAGAATCTGCCCAGGATGAGAAGTTCTCCGGCATGACCGATAGTAACCTAATGAATACGGAGAGCGTACGCGTGACCTACAGTAACCCGTGTGAAGTCGGCTTTTCGTGCGTCATACCAGATGATCGCGCCACGAAAGGCTGATTCAAAACTGTGTAGAATCACACTGAACGACACATTTTGTTCTCAAAGAAGGTCCTTGCAAGACATCTCTTTGACCAGCAATACTACTATTACTATTGCGATGGAAGAATTGTCAATTTGTGGGTTGTCAGGACGTTTTCCAGAATCGGAGAACGTTAAAGAATTCTGGGAAAACCTAATAGCTGGAAAGGATATGGTCACAGAAGACGATAGAAGATGGAAACCAGGTACAGTACTATTCCTTGAACATCTACCTAATTTTGAGCCCAGAAAGTGGAAGTAAATTCAAAGTGTTCACCTTTATTAAGAAGTGGAGAGAGAAGCTAAAAATATTATAGTTCAGGAGGTACATCTTGCTTTCTCTCAACGGCTTGGGTGTAAGTTTGAAGTCAAGATTAAATTCACACAAACAAGGTTAGCTGCATTAAGTATCATGTTGTTCAAAATTTGACGACATAACATTCTGATGAAATAACATGACGTTCAAAAAAACCTTCTGGTCAAGATCGAGAATAAAAAGTGAGTTGCGCTCGACTTGATTTTCAGAGAAAGTTAGCGACGCGTCTCAGGAAAGCGCTAGTGAAAGTACAGAAAACATTGGAAAGGATGGTAAACAAACTATAGTTTAGCACAACTATGCATCTCATTCTTTACAGTTATATTTGTAGTTTTCGTCGCCACTTCCCGTTGTAGGAAAATGATAGGAATTTAAAAGTAAGATGAAGTACTATATATAACTCCCTCTCAGCAAATTCCACCGAACGGAACTAGACGCTTCAAAATCCAGAATGTGAGAATTTGAAAGCGATGTGAGAAGTCATGCAGTAGCGTGGAAAAACCATGTTCAGTTTAAGACAATTCGTCACCTGGGCCTAGTGTATTGGTTTTAATTCGGATAAAATTACAATTGCTTTGTTGTACAAAATCGGAAAAAGTTAATAAATTTTAGGCTTTATTCGCTCAGTTTGGATGGCATCATGTCCCTGTTGTGTTATCTATTCAATGATGAGTTGACTTTCCATTCCAAAGTGAATCATGACATGCGACAACTTGTAGTGTTCACACACCGCAAGGTAGCGAACAATGTGACTATGCTGAGGTTGCATTGCATGAATTATTTTTTCACAATGTTAGAAGAACTCAAATGCAAATTCTGCAAATTAAGAAATGCTGACATGATTACGCTACAGCAGTGTCGCTCAACACATGTGTGTCATGCGGCTGCTTTGAAATCCACTTACTGTACGTTTCCCAACTATCACCGCCTTTTTACAAAATACATTCGTTTGTTCCGATATATCTCATATTGCAGTCGACCTTCTTGAAGCTTAATGAAATAGTTGCATGACGATCTTTTTGAAAAGTGAGAACGTACACGTCATTTATAATTTGAAAACATCGTCTGATGTGAAATTTTCCAAGTAATGTTTGCTTCTTTGTGCAGTGTTCGACGGTCTTGAGCGCATAACGTCTTGACAAGCAAATGGTGAAGTTTCCTCATTGGCGGAAACTCTGAAACTTTCTCTTCAGTTTCTAACTTCATTCACACTCAGCAAACGCAAATAGTCTTTTGTTGTAGCAGTACAATTTTCCTTTGAATCACGACTGGCGTTAGCAACGCGCGGAAAGCGTATGTATAGCGTGGTGCGCTGTCGTGCAGAGCTGCCTTAATGTCTCCTTTGCGTAGGTTGTGTCTTCGTTTTTGGGTGACAGTTGGTGTGTTATTCATCTTCAGAAGTCTAAAGGTTCAAGTAAATGAATTTACTTGGACTCAGCCACTTAGTTTGTTTACGGCCAGCAATGGAACAAGAACGTTTGGTTTTGCGTTTTCTAACAAGCGTCTCTCAGAAGCGTTTGTCTCGTCCAATGTTTGACTTGTCACTTTCTGGTAAAAATAAGTTGTGGAAGTTTGTTGCAACGCGTCCCAAACAAAGCTGTCACGAAGTAAACTTCTGCCATTTCGCCAAGTTGCAACGTTTCAAGCAACAAAGGTCGATAACAGGTCATTTTACAGTCGCATGACCAAGATGCGCTACCAACGCTTTTTGTGACACATACATGACCGTTTCTTAGCTGCTTTTCCAGTCACAAGCTGGGAATAGTGATGCAGTGCGTTGCTGAATAGCTGCGTTTGCTGTGAAGGTGAAGTCTCCATGTTGTTGAGAGTTGTCCAAGATTAATTCGTTGCGTTTCTGTGATTCCAAAGAGGCTACTTTGGATTTCTGCACAAACTGTGAATCGGCATGATTTTAGACGGTACGAAAATCGATCCATGTCAAACTGCCATATATTTGTCGCTACTGCTTTACAATCCGTTAAATGTAGCGAAATTGCCAGCTCCTACAAACGCTCGCCGTTCGCGTTGTGTGGATCTGAGCAAGAAGCAGGGCTGCCAACCTGTCTTCACCAAAAAAAGCCAGACCTTGTCCCCCAAAAAAAACAGCAGTTTTGAGGCATATACACATAAAACATGCATACCACAACACAAAATAGACATTAAAACTCGTCAGAAATAAATATCGATATAATACAATTCCACTCTTTAGAAGCGTTTTCTCTCCCCGTAATTATGCTGTCGTACCTTTTGTTTCTTATCAATAACGTTGATTATTTTTAGGCAACAGTAAAATCTTTGCAATATTCTGTACGACCTGCATGATTATAGACTCTTCAGATGAGTGCAATGTTTTTCCAGAGCCAAGCCTTTTCGACTGAAAAGCCAGATTGTGTGTGGCTTTTTGCGATTTACAAAAAAGCCAAAGGTGTTCATAAAAGTCAGATTGTGAAAATCTGGCTTCAAAAAAGCCAAATTAGCAACCCTGGCAAAAAGGCCTTGATCTGAGTTGCCCGTTTTCGCACCAGCCTGGTCACGCTTGGTTGCGTAATGTCCCAGCACCTGGTTTTCGACAATGCACCTGTAAATGAAATAATCCAGTCGTTTTGCCCCAAAACTGCATTAGAAATGACCGAGGTGCTACGCTTTTCAAAGGTTGCGGCCATTACATCACGACATGAAATGTCTCTGCCTCCGAGACAGAATCCAACATTTTGGACACAGATCGTGACAGACAGCAAGATTTCGTTATTCTGTCGAAGCAAACCGACTTCTGCAATAACTCGCAAGGGTTTCCGCAAAGGAGCTGTGACTGACTAAGTTCCGTATTTGCTCGATTGAGTGTAGGCCGCACGGAACGGTGTTAAAAAATTAATGTAAGCTGCCTTGATCAATGTAACCTAAGCCTCTGAGATACTTTTGTGCACTAGCACGCTTCCCGTTCAATTGGAAACCTTGGCAATGATGCTTACACCACTACAACTGCCTTCTGTTTGTAACATTCCCTACTGTGACGGATGTGCACGTGATGCTGATTGCTGATGAGAATAGAATGCGAGAGTTTGGTCGACAAAACGTAGGCATGGAAAGACTGAGCGTTATCTATGCTTTTCCATAAGATAAAGAAATAAAAAATGTAAGCCGCCCTTGATTGCAAGCGGCATGAAATGATGAAAAAAAAGCTGTATAAGCCGCGGCTTACAATCGAATAAGTACACATTCAATAGGTTCAGTCAACATACTTGGATTGTACATTCGCTACAGCAAAAAAGAACTGCTGTTTCGCAGGGATTTGCGTTTTTCAGCTTTTACGCTTGCGAACTGAGTTTTTTGCGTTTGGCGTCGACAGCAAGCAATATTCGAATCTTTAGTCGAACAGTAATACTCTAACTATGTGCTGCTGGAATGATACCAACGCCTTACTTGTTTGTTCTTGCATATGTGAAGGTTTGTGGGGACTTCCGAAGCGAAACGGTAAACTCAAAGAGCTTGACAAGTTCGACGCTGCCTTCTTTGAGGTTCACCCGAAGCAAGCCAACAACATGGACCCACAGCTTAGGATGCTGCTGGAAGTAGCCTATGAAGCTATTGTCGATGCTGGTAAGAGATTAACAGCTTAAGACGCGGCCTTGGCCAGGAAAGAGCGTTTCACATACACACTTGAGTTTAAATTCACCCGTTAATTCTGCTTTATATACAACCATCATAGGCGGATCCAGGGGGGGTTAGGGGGGTTGAAGCCCAACCCTAATTTTTTTCAGATACGTTTTTTTGCCGATGTTTTCCGGCACAGAAACGTCCATTGGGGTGATTTTTTGGATAGCTTTTAAATAAACCATTTTTTGCACAGGGTAAGGACGAAAATAATAAATGTAAAGCTTATTTTGCTCAATATGGGCTGTCCGAATGTGTTTATTTCACTATAAATGAAAGTTCTAATAAACACATTTTTATATAAAGAATGTGGCCCCGATGTTATATAAATAGGTAAGTGTTTACATGAAGTGTTTACATTACATATACGTCATATAAACCGCACGTACATAGGCGTAGCCAGGACGTGCAGGGGGTCATGGCCCTTCCAAATGTTTTAGAATATCTAGTCATTTTGTGCTTTAAGAGGCAGCATCTTAAACAAAATACTGTTGCTCACCTAAAATTAATCATTTTGACCCACCCAAAATTTTTGGCTGGCCATGCCACTGCGCACCTATTATTTAAATTCTTGTTTCATTTGGGTAAGGTTGGACTTGTTGTGGACAAAAGATGAATAAGCAGCAGACTCAGAACCGTCGCTGAAAGGTTTTCGATAGAGGGGCTTTGCGTTTGTGCGGGGGTAGCTTAACATTCTAAAAATTGACAAAAACTCCACTGATTTAATAGTGTTTCACGTTTCAATTTGGGGGCAAGTCCACCAAAGCCCCCCCCCCC
>Ga0210059_1007090_pt1 | contig 17874 bp, 7 predicted proteins | sample Ectturendosymbi2_FD_188042 | JGI IMG/M metagenome (GOLD analysis project Ga0210059, IMG submission 188042) | Ecteinascidia turbinata endosymbiont from Florida, USA - Sample 2 (SPAdes) (version 2) | ecosystem: Host-associated > Tunicates > Ascidians > Unclassified | place: Key West, Florida... | reverse complement strand
GTTTTCTGTGAGTGACGTCATAAATGGAGGACTTTTAGGCCACCTTGGCCCACTTTGCCTGGCCCTGGGCGCCAACCGTTAGGTGGTAGTATTTCGCTGAAGTTTTTACTGGAAACTAGACTACAATCAGAGTCTTTTGATACTTTGGATGACCTGCTGGGGCTCCGGGTTCAAAAGTTGTGATGTAAGTTAGTAAGAATATTTGACTAATTAGTTAATTAATTAATTTGTATATTTTAAATCATAAGTTTGGAACCAGAAACGCTAGAAAGTCGATCAAAGGCTCAAAAGACTTGGACTCGAGTCTAGTTTCGAATGAAAACTTCAGCGAAACACTTTGGCCTAGTGGTTGAGCCCTAGGCCAGGCAACATGAGCCAAAATGACCCTAAAACTACTTCACTTATGACGTCAGTCACAAAAAACCCGCACCCCCCAGGCAAAAATTTTTTTTCGAGTGCAATCTACTAGACTGGCCGATCCGTTTGAGCCGTTGAACAGCTCTCTAGTGCAATCGGCGGAGGAGCTAGGGCGTTGGTAAGGCAACCGAAAACTGCTGTTTTTTTTGCGAAAATCGCCAAAACCACCCAGACGCCAAGGTGTTGAGAATAAACTGCTCTGATTATGATCAAATAGCTTTCTCCTACTGTTTTTAGTTTTGTTGCTATCAAATCTAACAATATTAACATGTTGAGAGCCGGCCTACGGTATATTCGTACTTGGATTTCGGCCTAAAAAACAGCAGTTTTTGGTTGCCTTACCAACGCCCTAGCTCCTCCACCGATTGCGCTAGAGAGCTGTTCAAGAGCTCAAACGGATCGGCTAGTCTAGTAGATTGCACTCGAAAAAAATTTTTTTGGTTGGGGGTTGCGGATTTTTTGTGACTGACGTCATAAGTGAACTAGTTTTAGGGTCATTTTGGCTCATGTTACCTGGCCTAGGGCTTAACCGCTAGGCCAAAGTGTTTCGCTGAAGTTTTCATTCGAAACTAGGCTCGAGTCTGAGTCTTTTGAGCCTTTGATCGACTTTCTAGCGTTTCTGGTTCAAAACTTATGATTTAAAATAAACAAATTAATTAATTATCTAATTAGCTAATGAGTCAAATATTTTTACTAACTTACATCATAACTTTTGAACCAGAAACCCCAGCAGTTCATCCAAAGTATCAAAAGACTCAGATTGTAGTCTAGTTTCCAGTAAAAACTTCAGCGAAATACTACCACCTAACGGTTGGCGCCCAGGGCCAGACAAAGTGGGCCAAGGTGGCCAAAAAGTCCTCCATTTATGACGTCACTCACAAAAAAACCTGCACCCCCCAACCAAAAAATTTTTTTCGAGTGCAATCTACTAGACTGGCCAATCCGTTTGAGCCGCTGAACAGCTCTCCAGCGCAATTGTCGGAGGAGCTAGGGCGTTGGTAAGGCAACCGAAAACTGCTGTTTGTTTTTTGCGAAAATCGACGAAACCAGGCGGCTCTTAAAGTGTTAATAATATGCTATGTTTACCGTAATTGAATGAGACAGGTTTGTGTGTAATATTCACAGCACATGATATCGCTTTTCATGAAAGATTTTCATGCTAATGTTGTTTGTTGGTATTTGTATAAAAGCCTCAGGTTATTTGTGTAATTCACCTGCCACATTATGGCTCATTTTGTTCTTCAGTTACATTACCTTTAAGTAGCTTTGGTGATGTAACTGAAATGATCAATTGTAAACCAGACCAGATTGAATTGAAAATTAATCTGAAGTCAATTTTCAAAACTTTCCTTTGCTGTGTTTTTATGCAGCTTTCTGTTAAAGTTGACTATGTAGTCACTATTATTTTCATGCCTATGAGAAGAGTAAAGCAGGCTTAGCTGCCATCCATCCTCTATTGATCATTACACTTTCTTGCCTTAAAGTTATATTTTTGTATTTTGAAGTTGTCCTTGGAAATCAATCCACTTACACTTTCCTATTTTTGTCTGTGGCTTTAAGTGTAGTGTCGAAGTTAAAATATGCTCACTGACAAATTACATTATTTTCAGGCTGTAAACAATATCAATCCTGTTGAAAATCAGTCATCGAAGGTGGGTTGATAGTTTTCATGACTTGTTTTAACTCATGCTTGGTAAGAACTCTTTCAACAAAATCATCAAACTGTTATCCAAAACTTCTATGTATTTCAGTGGGGTATGCATTTCTAATGCTGTGGTCTGTTTAAACAGAAAGCTTGCATAAAGTTCATTTAATTTATTAACTGTTTCCACCTGCTTACAGTGCTATATGGAAACCTATAACCTTGTTCAACTCTTTTTATAGACCAGTGGTTCCCAAAGTGGGTGATACCACCCCCTTGGGGGCGGTGAGAAACTCTAGGGGGACAGTAAAGCAGAAGTGGGTGGTTGGGAGGTGATAGGAAACCCAGTTAACTTTGAGTGACCAAATGTCATTAAAAACAGTATGATCAACAAACATGTATTCATGTAATTTGTAAACAAAAACTTAGCATTTTACTAAATTAAATTTTACAGTGAAATGCATGAAAAACTTGTGTTATGTGTGCTAGGCATGATAGGGGGACGATAGAGATTTGTTTGTCAGAAAAGGGGGTGTTAGCCAAAAAAGATTGGGAAACACTGTTATAGACAGACGAAGTCATTGAGTGGTTTAAATGTAGGTCAAAGTGATTTAGCATTGGTTCAAGCTAGCTCAATCATTGGTTTATACATTTTTTTCAACCCAGATATACATCACTCTAGACAGAAACTAGGTCACATTGAAATGGATGAGCACTTATTTTTATAGGAAGTGTTTTATTTAAAGTAGGGCATGTAGAATTGAAGCTTATTGCAATCGTTGAGAAAGTCAACCTAATTTCAATAAATACAGTGCAAGTCACCCTAATACTTTGGCTTTCATTGAAATGTGATTAAGTAGTCTGTACTGTCATGTTTTTCAATTGTAGATAGCACTGTTCGCTTTCATAAGGCTGATCATAAAACAGTCCTGGTCTCTTAAGTTTCATCTCAGTTTAGGGGTTGTAGTTAAAAAAAACTTTGTGTTTTTTTCTACACTGTAGAACACTACACCTTTCTCTATTCTCCTTCCTTTTTGGTCTTCATAAAATTGAAACTCAATGTCAGACATACGTAGTGAATGTTTCAATTCAAGTTATCTTCAGAGATTTTCATCGTGGCAAAATAATCAAACAGTTAGTTACTTGTTTCCATGAAATCACTGTGTTGCTTTTGGAAGGTAGGACCACGTTTCTTCTTCTTGTATCTTTCACATAAATTAAATGTTTGCACCACTGAATGAATTTTTCTGCAACTGTAGAATGGTGTAATGGATATACATTACAATATATCCAGTGCTGCACCAGTTCTGTAGCAACAGCATCAGTTGATTGTCATGTACGCTGATTTGGTTCAGATAGAACACGACAAATCACATCCTAAGTAGTTGGTAACTTCTTGGGTTGAAATATTTTTGTACAGGCAAATGCATGGATATCATGCAATACTATAGCATTAGTGCTTTTTCCTCTGGTCAACATGTTGATAAAGCAAGCTATGTCTACAAGTAGATATCATACAAAATTTAAAAACAGACAAAGACATTATGAAATTGCATGGCAACTCTAACAATATCCTGCTTGATCTTTGCTAACTAACTGTCCAAAGTATTTTTTAATATTTCTGTTTCTATGATATAGTAGTAATAATTCAATTTTTATCTGATCCTGTCCCTGTCAATGAGAGTGGCAGGATGTACCCCACTTTCGTAAGGATTTTTTGAGGCAGAAATGTTTACAGCCAATTGACCTTCCTAACACCAACCTGCATCACAGATCAGGGAAGTGGCCCGTTAATTGCCTTTTACGACAGGATGGTCGGTTGCTCTACTATTCTCAATCCGACGGACCACAGTTGTATGCAGTAAAATATGTAGTGGTGAAACTTCATGGATTAGAAGAATGTTCCTTTGAAAAAAGTCAAAATTTTGAAATCACAACTTGAATGTATCTTCAAAATAAACTAGTTTATTCATTATCTTTGCAATTTATGGGAAAATGGTGTAAAAAACAGTTTTTCAGTAATAATTTCTTTTAGAATGAAGTAAGGCAAAATTTTCTTATCGCTAATGGAAACTTGTGTCCTCCGCATCTTTTGAGTCCAAAATCAGTTTTCTGTCTCACCTAGAAGTTGAGTTATGACGAATTCATGAAATTTGACCCTCACATGACCCCAAGGGTAAGGTAGCAAGCAGGTTTTTGGGGACAAACACCTAATATCAATTTTAAAGTTAGTTTCAGCCATGTTCCCAACTTTTTAGACCACCCCAAAGTTTGTATTACAAAATTTTGAAAATTCACTCAACCCTAATAGAGTATCCTTCACCAAGGCAAGTATTTCCAGAAGCGCAAGAGTCAATTACAAAAAGACAACCTTTGTTTCTAACATTTCATCACTGAAGCAAATCAAGTTTTCATATTGTTAGGAAGTAGTTTACTTAGGTTTAACTTTATTTGGTTGTGTCACACATTCCTTGTTCCTCTCACCCTAGAAGATTTAATAATCTTTTGTAACAATGTTGCAACTTTTTGAGCATACTGACTTATCAAAAAATAATGTTCCATGCTTTACTTCTGTTGACTATGATACTCATCCATCATCAAAATTATTGCAGATCCATAAAATCAAAAGAATTTCAAGTCAGACTACATTCCCACTTGGAGTACAACAAAAATGCAAATCAACTTTGTAATCATGTAAACCAATGGTTCTCAACATGGGTGATATGTAGAGGGGAAATAAATTACGAAGGGTCCAAAAACACTAAATGGTTGTTTTATTAGCTTCGACAGACTCCAACTATAATACACACACTCAACTTTTTTGTTTCTTGATGAATCCAGCATAATGTTTTGATTAATTGATGGAGTTTAGTGCCAAAGCTATTAATTTTCCTGCAGATGGTCCATGTGGCCGAATTTAATTTGGTCATGTCGTAATGACATGTAATCCTAAGCCTTGTAATGTGATTGTTTGGCCTATAACACTAGAGACTGTTAACTAAGGCACCATGTACTTCAGACAAGCCTTGTACAGAATATTTGAGAGTCATCCTTCTTTGACTATTCAAACTAACATAACAAAAATGGATAGTTTATTACATTTGTACCACAACCAGGGTTGTTGTAAAAAAAAAACGACCCAAAAAAACACCTGTTTTTTAAAAAAAGTCCACTTAAAAAAAACACCAAAAACCCACTCTTTAATTATCTTTTGAAAAATCGACTAATAAGTAAAAAATAATCAGGACACTTGTACAGTTATCCATAATTTTTTTTCAATCAACAAAACAAACAGCAACAAAATTTAAAGGACTTCTAACAGTTTGAGTAAATTCAAATTGTTATCTTCTTCACCTCTGCACAAGAGATATATTATAACCAATTTTTCTGCCTTCTCTGCATCTAAACTTTTTCTGATTTTGGCATACCAAATCATATATTGAAAAAATACACTCTATAGATACTGAACTAGCAGGGCATGCACGTAAACTTGACATGAAACTGCAGAGTTTGTGTGGGAGTGGTTTTCTCTGTTTTCTGTGCACATGCTTGCCAAGCCTTACCATTCAGGAGAGAGGTGACCAACAACACATTGCAAAATCAAAGATGGGGTACTTTTCTTTACCCTTAATTTTGAATGCTGTAATAGGTACAAAAAGTTATTATTGTGTAATTCTGAAAATAGTCATATTGCATGATGGAATGAAAACAAATCAGAATGGGGTTTTTCTGTTTTCTTGAAAAAATGAATAAAATCTTGTTTCTTTTTAAAAAACCCAAAAAAACGTTGTTTTTTTAGAAAAAACAAAAAAGCAGGTGGGTTGAGTTTTTTGAAAAAAAACGGGTTTTTCTCAACCCTGACCACAACTGTGACATGTAGTACATTGCATTGGTACAACAACTTACAGTGCATTACTGAAATTCTGGAACAGGAAGTGTTGTTGGAGTTTCTGAGAGTGAAAGCTGTTTTGATAAGCTAGGAAGTAAGTTTTTTTGATGCAGCACAGTATAGTAAAGGCTAACTAACTTCAGCAAGTCATATTATCTTTCGGAAAGAACATGTTGGATTGTTGTATAGTTCTAGAAATTGTTAATTAGTTCAGCGTACATCTTCTGTCAATTCAGGGGTGCAAAATTGTGGTTGCACACTCGCGCTGCGCAACCAAAAACTTGGAGTGCACGTTTGTTTTTACATTTTATACATAATGCAAATGAATGCTGTATGGCAAAGTTTGTATGTGTGCTCTGCCAATGTGCACAGAAAATTTTGCACCCCTGCATTGAAATCAAGTATTTAAGTGTTTCCTCAGCATCATCTGAGAAACTAACTCAACCAACCTCCTTCGAAGTTGCAGGCAAAACGACAGTAGTTATTTGCAATTTTGCTTCATTGCATGACTTGACTCTAAATGCACCATGTATGTGGTGCTGTTTTATCTATTGAGGCAATGAAGTCTAGTCAGCTCTAAGGTCATGTCAAAATGAAATATCCAAACAAAATTTGGCAGCAACTTCCAGAAGCTTCAAAATGAAGAAAATTTTGATCTTAGTTCACCAAGGCAAACACAGGGTTGGAGGATATTCTTATTGCATCATATAACATCTCTTTGCTAATTGCAAAAATGGCCAAGCTGCACACTTTTGGAGACGATCTTGTGCCACCAGCCACATTAGAATCATTGAAACAGTTATTCAGCCCAGTGCTACTTAATTTTTGAATGCTGTTCCTCTAAGCAATGATACAGTTCAAGCATTGCATTAATGAAATGAGCGATGATGTGCTGAAGCAGCTGGGTGAGATTCTGCCCATGAAAACATTCACTGCAAATAGATGAATCCTCATTGGATGACAGTAGATCACTGATGTTGGGTAGGTGCAATTTGTGCAACTTCAAGAAGAAATTATTTTTGCAAGTCATCCTACAGCTGTTCAGGCATCAAGTATCTTTAATGCATTGGAGAACTTCTATGAAGAAAAAGAGATACCGGTTAGGAATATACTGCAATGTACAACAGATGGTGCACCAGCTATGGTTGAGAACCCATGAAGATTCATGGCACTTATGAAAAGAGAAAGTCCTGGGGTTTTGCCATTCATTACGAATTCACAGGCAGCATTTAATTGCATAGCATATCAGTGCTCAACTACATCACTCACTGAGTATTGGAGTAAAATTTGTCGACAAAATGAAAGCTCTTTAAGCAAAATATGGGTTGAAACCCTCTGTTGCGCTTTCCCAATCTCAGTGAATATGCTGCTACTGAAGAAGGATGAAATACTGTCTGCATTTAGATACGCTCCTGGGACATACGAAACACTTTTCAGATCTTGTTTTTGTTCTATTTATTTGACGATGAGCGGCAGACTGAAGTCTTGAATATGCCATTCATTGCATCATGTTGAGCAAACAAGAACATGAAAAACAGTTATTGATAAACGGGTGAATATACGGCTAATAGAGAAAAAAGTTTATCTAGTCAGGTGCCCCAATATGGTTTACACTTGTTTTTTGAGCATTGGAACTAACACCCCATGTGTCTGACCACTTTGCTGAAGTTAAAAGTTTTGAAACTAACACCTCATTGTCTGACCAATTCTCACTGCTGAAGTTGAAAGATCTTCTGAAAAAAAATTAGGTCCAGGTGGCTTGAGAACTTGGCAGAAAAATGCTAAGCTGTATTATTGTCAAATGGAGAAACAATACTGTCAAAAATATTGTTAATATGTATAAGAAAGAAAAAAGAGGAGTCTGAGGATGGATGCACCACAATTCGTGCAAAGTATGTCAGAAGTGTTTGCGTTGATGTGTACCACTTGAGATCTGTTTGCCAAGTAAGTAAAGTTAATAAAGATCCCATGATACCCATTTGCTTAAGCTTGAGTAGCAAGTTGGAGTGAACAGCATGATTAAAAGCTTTGGAGATATCAAGAAATACACTGCATGAGGACAGGTTGTGATTATGGGCCAGCACAACCACCACTCTGGGAACATGGTACTTATAAATGGAGTCGTTTCTGTTTATTAAATTATTTTTAAAAACTACCTTGTGTTTGCTTTATATGATGTGTGGGGCGATAATAGCATGTTGAGAACGAACTACAGGTGATGGGACAAAGGTTGAGAACCACTGAATTGTAAACCTAACCGCTTCAACTGCATGAATTTTGTCATGCATGTGCTTGTAGTCAACTGCTGACGAACCCATCCAACAACACCTAACAATCTGGCAGACATGTTGATCAACCTGTCTCTAACTGCATCTTCAGAACACACACAACTTTCATCTGCAGTGGAAATAGTCAGGTTGCATGAAGGAAACTTAATGTGTTTTATAGCACACTTCAAGCTCATTGCTTGTACCCACCTACAAGAAAGTTATGTGATAGTTAAAAAGTGATGCCAGTTCAATGATGCATGCTTTCAGTGTGTAAGTTTTCATACATACCAAGAGTTGTAACAAGTTCTTGTGTGAAAAATGTCACAGTTGTTATAAATGTGATAACACTGTGTCCGTCTTTATCCAGCATTCATAGCCAAACACAAGGTTATTTCTAAATCACACCATTTGGTGACCAATGATTTACTTTTTAAATTAACACTTAATTTTAGAGTTAGATCTCTGACTTCCTGTAAAAAAATTGTTTCATACAGAAATATTAACTTTTCTTTAAAAAATGGTATACTGTACAACTTTTTTAAAATGCATTTTTGTTCAGTATCTTAATGTTATAACCTTTGCTTTCTTTTTCATGATTTTTTCCTGTCTGTTGCATCATATTCTTATTCTTTATGATCACTTTGTTGTTGGTCATGTGTTTCGGTGACAAATGCTTAAGTGTTTCTGATGTAGTGTTGTTTTCATATTGTCATGGTTGGTGGCAGAAGCTGTTCTACCAGTCACTTTTTGCTGAGATTCTTCTGCGTATGTATGTTTACATGATTTTATGCTGTCTTTTTCAGTATTAAAGTTTTGTTTGTTAGCTTCATCTGGAAATAGTTATTATTCTCTTTCGTATTTTTTCCTGTACTCAATCCACAATTTATCCACAAAACTATAACTTTGCATTATCTGCTGTTTGCTGCAAGGGTTAATGATATGCTAAACCAGGGGTCTCAAATTCAAATTGCTCCAAGAGCCAAATGAGGACTTATAAGGTAACCTGAGGGCTGTATTGTAACTACTCGAAGGCCGCATTATGACAGTAATGCAACAGTGGTGTACCTGAACCTTGCTAGAATCAGCTTTTTCATCATATTACCTGTGAAAGGTATCATGAGTTACAAGCAAATCATTTCTAGCCATCTCTACATTCGTTTAAAAGGAACTTGTTCACTCACTAGCTGAGCACTTTTAAACACCAGTCAACAAACTAAATAATGTAAATGCTAATTATTTGAAAATTCCCAAAAAGCATTGTGAGCCACATGCGAGCCGTGTGTTTGTGACCGCTACACTAAACTGTTCTTCATTTACAATGTTTAAATCGCTTGAATTTTTAGGTAGTTTTTTTTCATTCTAAATTTTACATCGGCAGGGTAGTGACTAGAAACACCATTTTGACCTTTCATTATGTTTTAAATTGATTTACACACATGTGTTTACTCTGTGGTGAAAGGCTGGTCTACATCTTTCATCCCTGCTTAGCCTGGGAACATCCTTAAATCCTCGTTGGTCATGAAATTTTCTGGGAATGATTTGACATTTGAAAATTTTAGCTGCCTATTTTACACAAATTGGTAATTTCTTATGAAATTTTCTGTTCAGCTCTGCCCATGCACCATTGTACAAATGACCAATATTGACAATATCAGGTGCAGTATATGCTCATTGGGTCAATGTTTATAGGAAAACACAATTGGTTTCATAGCTCATGCCATGAATTTGTACTAGCAGGATTTTAGTTCATCAAAAAACTGGGATGGTGGTTGTAGTCATATTAGTCAGTCTTTAACTTTTGTTAAACCATCAGCTACATATTTCCTATGATGCCTATCTAGTCAATTCATAAAAAATACAAGCTCTGACTTCTTTTGCTACTATTTTCATCATCTAACTGGATTTAAGATGCTAGAGATAGGGGTCTAAAGACTGACAAAAATTAGTTTTGCATTTACAGTTTTTTATTACTACCAACTCAATATTTACTCTTATCTGAGTGCAAAATCTTTCCCTGAATCTTAACAGTTTTCTATTCCTAATTTTTGTCTATTTTATAAGTTTTTGCCCACCTCTTATTTGGGGAGGTGGAAAAGTTGTTTGCCATCTTTCATACTCCATTGCTTTTAATAGTTTAGGGAATGTGGGAATTACTTTGTATGAACAATCCAATGCTCAGCTGAAATCCTTCATTTTAAAGATTTGGATTATCTCTTTTTGAAAGAATGTTTTGAACATTTTGTAGATTTGACAGATGTAGCTAGTGTTTCTTGCAGTACCCATTGTTGTTGTTAAGAGTCAAGCCATTGTTCATGAATTGTGGCATTGTTAACACTTTCGGTTTCCAGGTGTTTTACCTTGGAAATCCTGTGATTTTTCTCTGTTTCCACCAGTTGCTTAAAACATGCAATTGAAGTTCAAGCAAGCCCTTCATTTGCATGATCTGCTTTTTCTCTTTACAGTCTCCCTACTTACATTTATGAAATTTCAAGGGAAAAAGATTGTGATTGGCACCTGAATGAAAAAATTTCAAATAGAAACATATTGGCATGGCACATATCCCTCCCTGTTCTGTACACTACCCATTATTTATGAGTATGTAACCTGGTACTGAAAGCGATATTGATGATATGTTTTGCAATGAGTGCTATTTTCAGCACAAAGTTCCTGATAATGCTTGAGGCATTGATTTGATTTACTATTCTGAGAGCTTTTGTTTTATAAAAACTTAAACATAAATACATATCTTCTGGGAATTTTGTATAAACATTCTGTAGGCATCTTATAAATTCTGCTAAGAAGCACAATTCACCATTTTGATTTATCATGAACTGATGACATTGATCAGTCTTCGCTCTATGACTGTTCTTAACCTCAGCAAATGTTTGGCATGTCAACAGCGATCTATGTCCCGAGAGAAATGTTAGCCTGTGGTAATAAAACTATTAACATTTTGCATTATGCTCATGTAGTAGGGAGTGGAATAGATCTGTCATAAAAAGATAAACAATTGTTTTGTGTTGTCTTGTTTGTTGTTATACCATAGCATGATAAATATGAACATGAATTTGAGTAACACATTTATTGTTACTTCACTTGTTACTGCTTGATTAGTTTTTGTGCGTTTGTCAATGTTGGGTTTTCCTTAAATAAATTAGTACTAAATGTTTAATCACATTCTGACTGCTTGTTTAGTTTTTGTATGGTTGTCAATGTTGGCTTTTTCTTAAATAAATTTGTACTAGATGTTTAATCACATTCTGTCTTTTTGTTTCCCTGTTAGTTTTTCTCTACATACAATTAAAATTAAAATTTCGTGCTGAAATCTGTGTCATGTGAGTGCCACCACTAGTAATCATGCTTTCCTATTTCAAACATGTTTTTCATGCATCAGGCATATTTTCATCTACTGATGCTAAGATGATGCTCCCTTAAAGTAACAACAGCAATATGTTAAATTTGTCATGATCATAATATTGACATGTCCATCTTATTTTTATCACATATGAACCAGGCATGTGGTTCCAACATCCTGTCGTCAGAGCCTCTCTTACCAAAGGTAGGTAATCACATTTTTAAAAATGTGATGTAACAGTGGTAAAAGTAGGGTGTCATGATTGACTGCAAAATCAAAAGAAATTTGTGATTTGTCATGTTTTTCCGGTGCTAGTGAAGTTTCACACCCTGCAAATATTACCATTAGCCCTATCACAAGGTTAATCTTCTGGAGGTGGTGTTTTCTTTTCTATGCTAGTTTTTCTTTTAGTTGATGACCATTGTGTTATTGCTGCTTGCTCTATTTTTTACACTAAAGATCTTACGTATTACCATGATCATCTTCTGACTTTGAAAACGCCTCTAGATATCTTCCAGAGTTGAGAAATTTAAACCTGTGCATTTGCACAAAACTTCCTAGTAGCAGGGCTACTTAGGCTTCTTTGCATATTGTGAAGGAAAGTGCTGACAACTTCATGATGAAAAGCACAGTTTAAAGTGCTATGCAATATCAAAAGTGCATAACTGCATTTTTTGTTGTATTAACATCAGCTCAGTATGTAGCACCATTTGCCATTACTAAATGCTGTTAAGGAGTGTAGCTTTTTTACAAGTTTTGAAAACACTATTCCTACATTTTTTTCTGTCAATAACACGAAAAACCTTCCTTACTCATAATCTGCAATGTGATAAATTGATTTCACATATTTTTAGTATTCTATAGGCAAAACCACTGTATCATCACTTACACATTTTGCCTTGTATGGCTGGAACATATGTTAAAATTCAAAACTTTTTTTCAGCATGTCGTTTTGTGAATGGCTTTGTTTGGTGCATTAAAAGTTTGCTTTATGATTCGTTTGCCATTTTAGTTCTAGCAACTTTGGCAAAGTTAAGATCAGTTTCCCCGTTGGCATTAATTTTAATCAGGGATCTCCGAACTACGGCCTGCTGGCCGTACAGGCCAAATCCGGCCTACAAGGACATTTTCTCAATAATGAAAAAATGTTATTGGTACAAACATTTGTTGATTTGATAAAATGCAATAGGCCTATAGCGGTCACATTATGTAGAACGTCTGTCGAACTTTTGTGTAATAGCTTATGTGGCCCTCGAACAAAAAAGTTTGGAGACCACTGATTTAAATGAATCCTCAGAGGCACATTTGTTAAAACAAATTACCGTAAAACCTCTATTTCACCGCCATGGCACTTTTTTCAACCCTCCCTTTATAGTGGGGTTCTATTAGAGGTGGCGTTCAATTAGAGGGTGGTGCTCTATTTTTTGACTAGCTGGTCAGAATTTTGAGATAAAATTTATTAATGAAAAGAAAAAACATCTTAACACATTTACATAATTACCATTGCACTTTCGCGCTATCGAATAGGTCTTATTTTAACGGTATGGCTTATATTAAAATAATTCTGGAAATTCAGGCTAGGTCTTATTTTTAGGGTAGGTTTTATATTTGGAGCAACACGATAGAAAGGAGATTTCAGCCGTAACTATTTCCAAAATAGAAGAATTCATCAAAGTGGCGTTCAATTGGAGGGTGGCGCTCTATTTTTCAACTCTTCCTTTATAGTGGCATTCAAATAAAGGTTTTACGGCAGTTGCTGCAATGGTGGAACAGTGATCATTGTGGATGATTTATCTGAAATCATATGGAGTATTTGATATGCTTTCTTCAGCACTAAAAGTTCTGTGGATGGTATAGAATAAAAGCGACATTTCAAAACATGCAGGTGTGAAAAAAGTGGACAAGAATAACAATTGATCATTACTGTCAGAGGTGTAACGAGGGGGGCAAAGGGGAGCCATTCCTTGGGTGCTGAATCATTCTGGGGGTGCTGAATTACTGTGGGGGACACCGAATGACTGCGGGGGCACCAGAAAGCCCCAACAATGTCACAAGTATTTTCTTCGATACAGTACATTTGCTTCTGAAAGGCCTCAGGTTCAAACATGGGGGTCGCAAACTTACGTAGTCTTGCCCCAGTCGCCATCAAACCTTGTTACGCCGCTGATTACTGTAAAGTGTAAATGGTGAATTAGAAAGAGAATCCCTGTATCTGGGGTCAAACTATGCTTATAGTGAACCAGGCTGTGGATCTAGTGTCAACATTTAGTAAGGGTAGTTCTCCGTAATCGTGAGCAATTTAGGACCTTTGACCATTGGCAATCTTGAATTTAGATCAGAGGTCTGCAAATTGTTTTGGCTGTTGATCCCTTGGTGAAATCCCAGGCTTCTCATTGATGCCCAGAAGAGAACTTCTCAGATCCCAATACCTCACAAATTCAGGGGCATTTGCATTAACACCAGCCACTGATATGAATCTATCTAGCTTTAACATAAAGGTAATCAGCGAAACACATTGGCAAACTTTTCGTTGAAATTTGCGACACCGTCAATGATCAGGGTGTTTTCTGAGAGAAATAGCAAGAGCCTTGATATCTGGCTGGAGGTTGGTGAGTTTTTGTTGCAAATCACCACGGTTTTCCAAGCTCAGTCGGTTCCTCAATTAGGAATGCAAGTAAAAACAGCTCCAACAGCTGCAGTAAGTTTCAATAGTCATGCAGATTTTGGCGTTTGAACAGTGATTCACCAGAGGCCGCCATTCCGCATACTAGTACGTATAGTTGTCTGTTCGCTGATGCTACTACTCTAATAATTCTATGAGTATTCAGTACACATCAGAGGTATCTGTCAGTGGTGTACATAATTTAAAATTTTTGAATCCGAATCTGCTCTTGCTTGGGCTGAATATACTGCGACTTGGACATATTTTGAAGTTTTGCACTCTGACTCCTGCTTGAACTCAAAATTGAATGCTATAAGCTTTTTATGTTAGCGAAATTATATAGACGAATAGGTTTTCAACATATCACCATGAAAAAGAAATGGTCCAAATCTTTACACACATGATGACATGAAACTCACCAACGAAACCTAACATCCAAGTTGTATTAACATTTTAGTACCTTCTATGAAGCAGATTTGCACATTTGTAGTTTACATTACAACCTGCTTTGTAGAACAAACAACCTGCAATCATAATAATCAATAATAATGTCTCAGTTTAACATTATTTAGCAGAGAGACAGGAATAAACTTATATGGAGAACCAAAAACAGTACAAACAATATGCAGCACATCAGTTTACTACTATAAGCAAACATCGCTAGTGTCGTGGACTTAAAATCCCAGAGCATCTGAATGAAATGTACAGTGAGGTACTATAGCAGTTCTGCAATCTCTGTCTCTGACTTGACACCCATAGCCTTGACGACAAAATATTAGTGATCGCAAGATGGGACTACAGAAGACAAATCTGTTAAATAGTGATGATGCGTCAAAACGGCACAGGTGGGGCAAAAACAAACTAGCCTCATATTGAAGAAATGACACCGGCTCCGGCTTTTCGTGAAAAACTCAACTCCGGGTCCATTCCTATTTTAAAAGTTCATTAAGACTCTGGCCAGAGTCTTCTCCGGCTCCTGTACACCACAGGTATCTGCTCTCTGTCTGAAAGATCACTTTGCGAGAAGTTGCAATGCCCAACGCACTGTTCAAATATTACATGGTCTAGCATTCAATAATTGTGTTGTCATACATGTTCGAGTATAGAATATGATTGTCTGGAAGTGCAGGCGGTCTTGGCTCAGGCAATGCATGCTAAACACTACGGCAAAGGCGAAACGCTCAGAAACTTTAACGGTGTTATTAAGGTCTTTAAATACAAAAGACTCGGAATAGTTTAGGTTTGCATCGACCTCTGGGGTCCTCGTGGACCCCTTTATAGAACCCTGGTTTAAATCAAGATTTGTGCAACTCTGTAGTTAATCAAAATTGACAACACGTTCAGGGTGATAAATATATGCATTGAAGAAGCTAAAAAACAAGGTTTATGCTTTTTCCAAATTACTGATTTTGTGGATACGCTGCTATTCCATTTCACAGTAGAGGTGACAGAAGTACAGCCAATTCTGCAACCACCCTTTTTGATCTTCTCTACAACTATCATTGTTTAATCCTCTACAGCTGCAATTAATACGAAATTGATAAATGCAGAAGTTAACGAATGATCTAAATGTTTGTGCCTCCTGTGAATGCTGCAGCACTATTTGTTTCTCTGTCGGTCAAAGGGTGGGATGTGTGTTAAGTTGAAACATTAGCAATTTCCTGAATTGTCTTGTGATGTTGCTGAAAACACTCGATTTCATACGAATGCTGATAGCCATTTTCAGCACCTTATGCAAATATTCTGGTATGGCGCAGTCAGTGACTTGCATTAATAGGATTTGATTTGATCTCTTTCAGAGATTATTACAGATCTAAGTTGAGATGTAAGCTCAGTTCATGTGCTGCTTAATTATTGTTTTTTACGTTGAGCCATCTAAGCCCAGTCAAGTTCGATTCCTATTTAAATATGATTAACATACCATTATACCAATGCCGTACCTTTTCAAGTTAAAAGTTAATTAAATCAAATGTTTGCAAACTCACATTGAAATTAACTTTTCTATAGGCTTCTAACTCAAGTCTTTCGCTTTGTTGTTGCTACTATTACATGGTTAGTCAATGTTTAGCGTATCATCAGGTAACAATATGTTTGTGATTACTGTAATGCACTCAGCCAGTTTAACAGCATCAAACATCTTTATGTTTTTTACACCATCACTTGGATTTGATCGAACTGCGACCATTGGCATGTTTCTGGTAACTCTTTTGCGGTGGTTCAACTGAGCAATGAATGTATTGATGATTTTTCCAACATCCATTTAGAAATTTTAGAACCATTACTGAGAGTAACATAGACCAAGTGTGGGCAAACTTGTCCAACAGAAGAGTCATTTGCAGAAAACCAAAAATATCAGCGAGCCACAAAATCAGTTTGTAGTGTCAATACAAATATGGTAACGAATGAAAGTTTTACATAAAATAATCTACAGTAATTCAAACGCAACAAATGCAAATGCATTATTTATCAATACTAGTTTTTTTGTTATCAAATCACGTAGACTCTCTGGTAATTAACCTTACGAACCCGTGCAAAAACATTGATAAATGAAGTAAACTTTAAATATCACACGACAAGTCGCTACCAATTCGAGATATTGCTGTTCAGCTAGAAGAGCCACACAAATCAAGTATGCCCACCATTGGCATAGATTGACGATAGTGGACTGAAGGGTTTGAATGATCTGTTCTGCTCAAGAAGTAATAAAGTAATAATGAAGTGTACATTGGTTGTAGACATATGGCACCTAATGATGCAACTGAAATTTTTGTAAGAATGATGAGGAGGATATTTCCCATCATTGCTTTGTTAACAATGTCTGTTCTTGCAGCATTTGTATGATATTTGTGTAATCTTCGCGGTGTAAATTAAAATAAACAAACTTCTTGCATAAATCGGGAACAGCGAAGTAACACATGCAAAGGAAATTTACTGCATGTCGAAAACGCAAGATATTGAGCAAAGCTTGCGGCAAATTTTGTATTCGAAAGATAATGTCACGGACAACTTTAAAAGAGTTAAGCGGCAATGCGATGAGTGAGCGTATGGTGGCCAAACAATATCATAAGGAAGTCACGTGGTAATTTGTAAAATTTATTGGATATTCCTGTAGCTGATTAAGATAATATCTGTATTACCTATGCAATTAACATAGAACGGTGTCGAGTGTTGGTCAGGTGGTAGAATGCAGGATATGTTTTTCTGCTTCTGAGACTGCACAAACATAGGCATGGTGATTCAGGTTGTTCATGTGCGCGGGGAAATTGTTAATCACCAGTACGCGTTAGAATGTGTGTCAGGTGCACGCAAGTGCCATGTGAGCATTGTGAACAGAAAAATGAGAAAAAGAGAAGTATCTGGACAGGTTTAAACTATAAGTAGACTTGAAAGGATTTCCAAGTCATTGGTTTTTAAGAAAAAGACGACCTGTAAAACTTTTTGTTTGCCACAAAAAGGCATCGATATGTTGAGATCAAGACACAAAGTAAACTAAGCTGTGTGGATACAGACTTGGGGGCAGCTTTTAAACTAAGGCAGTGGTTTTCAACCTGAGAGTCGCGATCCCCAGAAGAGTCGTGAACCACTTTTGGAGGGGTCGCGAGTAGATATTTTATGTGCACAGCTGTAATACATTTGCTT
>Ga0210059_1007089_pt1 | contig 17875 bp, 11 predicted proteins | sample Ectturendosymbi2_FD_188042 | JGI IMG/M metagenome (GOLD analysis project Ga0210059, IMG submission 188042) | Ecteinascidia turbinata endosymbiont from Florida, USA - Sample 2 (SPAdes) (version 2) | ecosystem: Host-associated > Tunicates > Ascidians > Unclassified | place: Key West, Florida... | reverse complement strand
AAAACTTCAGCGAAATACTACCACCTACCGGTTGGCGCCCAGGGCCAGGCAAAGGTGGCCTAAAACTCTTCCACTTATTACGTCACTCATAAAAAACCGCACCCCCCAAGCAAAAAATTTTTTCGAGTGCAGACTAGAAAACTTGCCGCATCTTTTGAGACTTTTACCAGGTCTGTAGAGCTTACCGGACCGGAGAAATTCCCGTGCAAAGCCACGAGCGTTTAGGCGTTTTTTTTCCGAAAATCCCTGAAAGAGGCCGGACGCCAAAGAATAAACACTTTAACACTTGAAAATATCTTTTCTCATAGTACATAAAAACAGCATTATTCGAGACTGTAAATATGTATTGCAAAAATGATATCATTGGAAGGGGTATGAAATAACTTTTCTCATAGTGTCCTAGACTTGTATGTAGCTTCTCTGATTTGTAAGTTTTGGTCAAATGAAGACTCTAAAACTGCAGAGCAATTTCAGGCAAGACACCTGCTTTGCATGCAACGGACTGCTTCTCATGTTTTAAAATCAAATTCTAAATGTATGCTGTTTAGTCGTTAGGTTATAATTTGCACGTTTTCTTTCTAGCCAACTCTGTAATGATTGGCTGTTGTTTCAATTTATGTGCTGATGATGTTCAATGATATAAATTTTTTTGCATTGTTTAAGGTGGTACAATTTGATTTAAAACATTTAAGGGTGTTTTTTTGAAATATTAGCTGACTTCATTTAGTGATGCGTTCATTTTGATACTTGCTGAGCACTGATAACGGTTGGACGTTGAAATGAAAGAGTTCAAAGTTGTGGTTTTGGGCTCTGGTGGAGTGGGAAAAAGTGCCTTGACTGTACAGTTTGTTACTGGAACGTTTGCAGAGAAGTATGACCCAACTATTGAAGACTTCTACAGGCAAGAGCTAATATTATTTATTTTTTCCAGCCTGTTAAGGTGTGGTATAAGTTGGAATTAATGTATATTATGTGCTCTGGGTTTGTAAACTGCTCAAAAATTCTTTGGTTACCAAAAGCATTGTAATGTTGAGAATTCACATTTTTTATTTACACAAGGTTTTGCTTTTCATTTGAAGTGGTGTTTATGTTGCCAAAATGTGTTACATATATATAGACAAGTTTTTATCCGTAATTTATCAGAGCACATAAAGTTAAATTGTGAAAATTTTGTTTCAATTTAGTTTTCTATAATTATTTTTACGTAAAAAGTTTGTATACGAGCAACAAAGCGAGCGTGCGTACTATTTTGTTGCATGCGTGCGTAATATTGTTAATTTTATACAAAACAGGTGGAGTATGTGGGTTGTCTCTCTAGCTTGATTGAAATGAACTGTAATTATTGGATGTATTAACATTGGTAGAAATGTTTTCAGATTGCTTACTAAAAAGACTCTGTATTAAAATGTGTAGTTTTCATATAGTTTCCTGAAGAAATTTGTGGAAAATTTGAATGTTGAACTGCAAGTCAGAGTTGACAAAAAAATTAAATGCTGCGAAAAACCACTGTATTAGAGCTATTTCCATTTAGAATTGATGTTATAGTGGACACATTAGTGCTTTAATGTTTTGTGCATTCTTACTGCGTAATTCCCAGTAATATTCCATTCGTGATTCAACGTGATGTACTTGTTTGCGAACAGTCCGACCATTGACGCGATAGCCTGCAAACCTACATAACCGCAGTCGGTCGCTGTTTCCTGTGGCACATTCGAATGCCAAACGCTTTTGTTCCTCGTCATTCTGAATTTGACTACATTCCGAACAGTGCGTTACGTGTTTCTGACTTCACGCCCAAGTGTATTGGCGTTTTTATTGTATATCTGAATATAACCGAAAGAAGCAGTTAGCTTAGAGTACTACTGGAGAGTTAATAGCGAACAAAGTGGTGAGAGCCTTTTATTTGCTTTGCTTTGGCTTGGCAACTTCAAGACGTCAGGTTGCTTAATTGGGAGTCCGACCTGTGCTCCTGCAACAACTAGGTTGACCCCTCAACTAGTAGGGACCTCTGCAATAACCTACAACCTAAGTCCCTACAATGTCAAGCAAATAGTTTAAATGTTCAGATATGTACAGATGCATTTTAAAGCAACATTTGCATATAATCTCTTTATAAATTGTGAAGGTTACTGGTTGGGTATTAATTTAATTCTGTGGTGCGCATCTAGCAAACTGCTTATGATTTTGGCATATGCACATCATGCAATCTGTTGCTCGATTATGATTTAAAGCTGTTTTTTAAGCTTTGAATGTAGTTAAGTTTTGAAACACCTTCATACCTGGATGGTTTCCTCGCGGCTTATCCACTGTTGTTCGATAGTTTTGGTGGGAAATTGAAATTACCTGAAAGGATAGTGCTAGGCGTTCTCCACCTGTAAGCTAAAGCAGAAAACATGCCGCACATTTTGTTGCCTGTACACTAATCAATTGCCAATATATCAAAGCATTTCCAAAACAGTTTAGGCTACATACCACTGCAACAAGCTTGGGCCTACCAAGTCCTACTGCCTCCTTCTAGTTGAAAAAAATTTTACTTCAGTGGAAGCATTTCTTGATGACATAAAAGCTGCTAACACTGGCATTATACAATTAAACTTTATCAACATGTCTGCAAGTATCTACATCAACGTTTACAATACAATTTTTATTGCTTTCCTAGCATTTGGCAGCGTATTAACACTTTGAGAGCTGGCGTACGATATATTTGTACCTAGATTTCAGCCTAAAAACCGCAGTTTTCGGTTGCTTTACCAACGCCCTAGCTCCTCCGCCGATTGCGCTAGAGAACTGTTCAATGGCTCAAACAGATCGGCCAGTCTCCTAGATGCACTGCAAAAAAATTTTTTGGTTGGGCAGTGAGGATTTTTTGTGAGTGACGTCATATGTGAAGTAGTTTTGGAGTCATTTGGCTCATGTTTCCTGGCCTAGGGCCCAACTGCTAGGCCAAAGTATTTCGCTGAAGTTTTTATTGGAAACTAGGCTTGAGTCCGAGTCTTTTGAGCCTTTGATCAACTTTCTAGTGTTTCTGGTTCAAAAGTTAATTAATTAATTATCTAATTAGCTAATTAGTCAAATATTTTTATTAGTTTAAATCATAACTTTTGAACCCGAAACTCCAGCAAGTCATCCAAAGTATCAAAAAACTCGGATTGCAGCCTTCTTTCCAATAAAAACTTCAGTGAAATACTACCATCTAACGGTTGGCGACCAGGACCAAGTAAAGTGGGCCAAGGTGGCCCAAAACTCCAGCACTTATGACGTCACTCGCAAAAAATCCGCACCCCCCAAACAAAAAATTTTTTCGAGTGCAGACTAGAAGACTTGCTGCGTCTTTTGACACTTCAACCAGGTCCGTAAACTGTGCAGGAGTGGAGTAATTGCTGTGCAAAGCCACGTGCGTTTAGGTGTTTTTTTTGAAAATCCCTTTTTTGGCCGGACGCCAAAGTGTTAAAGCACTCCCATCGCACAAAATCACAGTCACTGGTGCAGGATTCTGTTCCCCCCTAGGTGGACCAACTCAAAAGAACCATGTTTTCAAACAGCCTCCGAACCACAGACTTTGAAATCTCATTCTGAGACCTGTTGTTTTTACAGCTCAGTATAGGACAATAATTTTAAGCTGATTCCAGGTGAAAAACATTAAAACGATTACCCAAGATTACAATTTTCAGTAAAAAGGTACATTTACATTTACGCTAGCCAAACACCATGAACAAGGATTCTTCTGTTTGTACATGTATGTAGAGCAAGCATGAAAGTGTTAAGATGTATTTTAACACCTTAAAGGCATTCAAGTATTGTTTGTATGCTTTTGATTATTGTACTTGGGCAAAATTTTCCTTACAGCTGATTGCAGCTGTGAGGAAGGTTTTCAAACATTTTCCTGGGCAACGGATGGTTAATTGTTTTTACTATGATGCCAAAAGACAATGTTCAATCTCCCTGTTTAAAAAATGTGTCCCATTTTTTGAAGATGTTTTACCTTTAATGTTCACGTCAGTTCTTGAGAGAGTGCATTGTGCTGTTATGCTGCGTCTATGTAATTATGTGTTATAACTTACAAGTAGTCTTTTTGTTATGTTGAATGTGCATCCATGCTTTTGCATTAACACTTTGGGAGCCAGCGTACGATATATTCATACCTAGATTTCAGCATAAAACCAGCAGTTGTTGGTTGCCTTACCAACACCATAGTTCCTCTGCCGATTGCGTTAGAGAGCTGTTCAAGGGCTGAAACGGATCAGCCAGTCTTCTAGTCTGCACTCAAAAAAATATTTTTTTGGCTGGGGGTTGTGGAATTTTTGTGAGTGACACCATAACTGAAGTAGTTTTTGGGCCATTTTGACGGATGTTACCTGGCCTAGGGCCCAACAGCCAAAGTATTTCGCTGAAGTTTTTTTGGAAACTGGGCTCGAGTCCGAGTCTTTTGAGCCTTTGACTTTCTAGCGTTTCTGGTTCAAGAGTTATGATCTAAAATAAACATATTAATTATCTAATTAGTCAAATATTTTCATTACTTTAAGATCATAACTTTTGAACCTGAAACTCCAGCAGATCATCCAAAGTATCAAAAAACTCAGATTGTAGCCTAGTTTCCAATACAAACTTCAGCGAAATACTACCATCAAATGGTTTGAGCCCAGGGCCAGGTGAAGTGGGCCAAGGTGGCGTAAAAGCCCTCCACTTGTGACGTTGCTCACAAAAAATCTACACCCCCCAAGCAAAAAAATTTTTTCGAGTGCCAGCTACAAGATTTGCCGCATCTTTTGAGCTTTTGACCAGGTCGGCAGCGCTTACCGGACCAGAGAACTTCCCGCACAAAGCCACGTGCGTTTCGGTGTTGTTTTCTCGAAAATCCCCGAAACTGGCTAGGCACCTAAGTGTTGATGGTAGTAAAATTGCTGTGTATTTTCTTTTAAGGAAAGAGATTGAAGTTGACAACTCTCCATCAATTCTTGAAATTCTTGACACAGCAGGAACTGAGCAGTTTGCATCAATGAGAGATTTGTACATAAAAAATGGCCAGGGATTTATTCTTGTTTATTCTTTAGTCAATGCTCAGTCATTCCACGATATTAAACCAATGAGAGAACAGATATGTCGCCTGAAAGGAACTGACAGAGTGCCTATTGTACTAGTGGGAAATAAGGTGAGCATTTTGGAGTGTTAATTTATGATGGATAAGGTTGCTAGCATCAGAAATTTTGTCCGTGATAACACAGTACAAGATAATAGCATAGGGTCATAACAAAAAGTTCTTTGGTCAGACTGTTGCTACACCATATAACAATGCTTTCACTGGAAAGAAATGACAATATAGTTGTCTTTGGCATATTTCAATGATTGAAGATTAATACCAGGAAGACTTCAACAGTTCGAAATGGTGGTAGCATTTTCATATTCATTTTGGCAATTTAAGTTGTGAATTATTTATTCATCAGATTGTTGTTGCTTCCAACACTTATCAGTTTGTGAACTTTAGGTTTGTCATCTTTGCCATTTGCATTTCATTTTACTCCACTGGCTAAGATCATACTGTGAGTAAAGTATGATTTTTGCCTATTCTAGGCCAGGGGTTCCCAGCCTTGGGTACATTTGCTTATCTGAGGTGGTATATTTGAGGTTAGCAATAGAAGGAAAACATTCATGTATTATTCATTTCCAAATATTTGCAGTATACATATCAGTGAATACGATTTTCAAAAATCGTTTTCATATGCTTTTTGTAAAATATATTAATGTTGATGCATAAAAACGGACTCTACGTTCTAAAAATCTAAAAATTCTATTAAAAATTTAGTGGATTTTGGTTATTTTACGCAGCCTTTTTGTCATAAGAAATTTTAGGGGTATATACTCATTTGTCAAAATGCTGAAGGCGTCAATGTTCAAAGAAAGGTTGGGAACCCCTGTTCTACGTCAAGTGCATTCACTGCCTTCATCCTATGCTCTGTCTTTTTGGTTCGGATTGTTTAGCAAGTTAAGTCAATGGTAGCCCTGGCCTCTACCCTATGTGCAGAATGGCAGATGTATGAAATGGTCATGCAGATAATATTTTATACCTGAAGTTGTGTGCAAACACTTTCATGAAGGTTCCTGAAATATTTGTTGGTAAAGGTCACACGAATGGTTACACCCATGGCTGAGCTTTATCAGAAGTTTTAGTTGGGCAAAACACAGCAGCTTAACTTCAGTAATTGCCTTTTTTGCCTCGGAGATCATTTTCAGATTTAAGGGTCAATTTTAAATATTAGCAAGGACAATTAAAAAAATTTATAAACACCTATATATTGAAACATTTGCGGACAGACTAAAGACTTTGTTGGTTGTTCAAATGGTAGTAAAATTAAATGTATTTTTTTTTCTCTGGGATCTGGTACCAAAATGACCCAAAGATTTAAGGCGGCTTCACACAGAATCCGGTTACGGCTTACGATCCGGCTTATGGCCAACGGCAGTCTTCCCACATGCAGCAAGAACACCATCACCGACAACACCGGCAATCCGGCTTATTTAAAACAATTTTAACTAAGCCGGAAGCCGTTTGAAACCGAGAAAATTCACCTTGATGCGGCCAACGGAGCTTGTGTGAAGACTTCCGTTGGCCATAAGCCGGATTGTAAGCCGTAACCGGATTCTGTGTGAAGCCGCCTTAAGCAGTGGTCAACAGCCTAACCGTTGCTACAGTAGCCACCACTCAAAGGTAAATAGCGTTGTACTGAGGCATGTCTCAGCAGACCTACAGGAGTCAATACTGTTGATTCTTGCTCTGTTGCATTGATCAAGGTTTACCCAGTTGCAGACACTTGGTTTCTGCCTACACAAGGAAAAGCATTGTAAAGGCTGTTACCGAGTTAAGTCCTGACCATAACTGTGGCACCAGCAATTAGGTTTATATTCTGTGGTCATGACTTATGAACTGCTTCAGTAACAACCGTACTCTAAAATGTAAACGCTCTAAAAAGCAAATACAAGCTATTTGTTTTGTTGATGTGCGTTTAACCTGGACTATGTGAATGTTGATGATTTCAATTGGCGAGTGGCTGTAAACCTGTGCTGTGGTGAAATCAAGTTAAAAAGACTTGCTGACAAGCTGGTTGAATATTTGCCCTTGGTTGGTTCAAGAAATCTTTTGATTGATTCAATATGCTCGTATATTTTCTTCCGTTCTTGCAAGAAGGACATTGGCTGAAAAAAAAACTGCCGCCACTTCCTGAGTCTGCTTGAAAATTTTTGCAGGTGGATCTGGAATCAGAAAGGGAAGTCCGCACTGCTGAAGGTGCCACCTTAGCTAGTGAATGGGGATGTCCGTTTTTAGAAACTTCTGCCAAAAGCAAACGCAATGTTGACGAGCTGTTTGCTGAAATCGTCCGCGAAACAAACTTTTTATCGCAACCACAAGGAAGTGGTAATTGCTGCACGATTTTATAGCTGTGAGCCACCCCGCCACGGGGTGTTTATTCAACGATCCTTCCCGACGGTGAGTTCTTATCAGCTGTTTACCACTGCTGGCCATCATATTTATCAACAATAATGCGAATGTTTCCTGGTCAAGTTCTGAGCTACCTTCTATCATGTGATGAAATTTCTTGGTGTTTAAAAGATTTTACAGTTCCAAACGAACTTGCGCAACCAAATTTGGTGATACCTCCTGTACGAAGTTCTGAAATATACTTCGTGTAGTTAGTTAAACATGGCATGTTTCGTCTCACGGTCACTGCCTGGTCTAGAACTGAGCTTGTTGTGGTTAAAATGTCGAAGCCTTCATTGAGTTTGTTTGTTTATTGTTGAAAATGCCGATAAAGACAGGTCAGGGCCTGAAATTATAATTGGCATATGTCGACAAATGTACGCCACGATATTGTATCAAAAAACGGGGTGGAGAGCAACAAAAGAAACAATAAAAATTGACGAGCACAACAACGAACTGGGTTTTAACTGCCGGTCGTAAAGAGGGTTGTCTCGAAACATGCTTGCGTTGTTTGAAACCCTTTCTTGTTTTAAAAAGTCCTCGTTTGCTCCTTGCATCGGAAATTCCTGGAAGTTTCGACCAACGCCGGAAAAACATATGAATGGTAGCTTTTGCTCACGAATGCACAGATATTAGTAATTTGTATGACATCTTTGCGTTGCGTAAGCTGTGTATTGGTAGTCACCTGGGCGGAAACGTCGAGTTTTCAGTCCTATACCCGAAAAATCTCTTTATCATGTCTTTCTCCGTTTCGCCTTTAAAAAGAAGCTAGCAGGTCCTTAGTAACAAGCTCGTAAGATCATGAAAGCCAGAAATCACAGCAATGCTGCAGGTGAGCTTGACCACGCAAGATCCTGTTAGCCTTTTTCTTATTTCTCCGTGCCATGCCGAGATTTTTCTAAAACCGCCGGGCTCTTAGTTTTAATCTCAATAGTAGCGGCGGTGTCGGAATTCCTGAAGAAAGTGCTGTCGTGCGCGTGCTCGGAAATGCTATTGTGTATAGGTCATTTTGTTGGCGTCATAGTAACTGTTAACTTTCTTGATGTATCGTTTCAGAATCTGGGCGTCGTCATGTTGTGTGAACTTTGCACTTTTTGCTGAAGCTAATGATAAAACGCAATAATTCTGATGTTTGCGCTCGTAAGATTCATTCGCTTTATGCTCGGTTCATAATCGCTGTTGGACTGTTCTTGGCTTGTTCGGTACGTAGCTTAGCGTACGTATGCCTTCGGGCGCAACCTAGCGTTTCCTGTGCCAGCCATACGCAAAGAGAAAGCTGATCACGGCTCATTTTGGAGTCATTTGTTAGCTTCTGCAGTTATGATCAAACAGAAACGTTCGTGCCGTCACTCTCGCCAGGCATGCAACTTTCCCCCATAATTTGCAGTTTTCTGTCGTCGCTAAAGAGTTGTTTGACCCATTGTAGCGCGCTGGCACCGCCTCGTAGGGGTCTTTCAGTTTTCAAACAATAGGCACTTTGCCTGATTTGACGTAGTGATTGAAATGTGGTGATTCTTTAATCGGTTGTACCGGCTAAAAAATCGAGTACCACCAATGATTACAAAACTATCATTTATGTGTTAACCTGTATGGGCTTTTATTGAACGTGTTGAATAAGCACGCATAGGTGATTTTAGTTATCATTGTCCGCTGCTCGGTGCCATTGTCTTAGGTGTTCAACTTAATTTTATATGCACGGTTGGTTGCCTTATTGAAAATTTGCTTAATCTTACAAAGATTTCGCCTGATTGTGTACCGGTGGTTGTAGTGAAACTGTTGACATTAATTAAGAGTTGCGTTAGGTGTGTGTGTGTGTGATATTATGGTCATGGATTGCTCAGTCAATAATGCAGCGCGATCTTTAGTTGGCCTATAGGCGTAGCTCGAACCTGAAAAGGATTGGTCAATGCCGATTCTTTCGCATTACCGCAAATCGTCTTTATGCGCGGGTAGTGACCGGATGTTTACTTCTGAACCTCGGTGTCAGTCACGTGGCTTCATTCAAACATTTGCTTGTTGTTCCTGTAGGTGAGCGCTTCTTGTTAGTTATTGTTTCCCCACTGCTAGGTTCAGGCAGAAATCCAGCAGCAGAAAAAAAAGTTGAGGATCGTTGCAGCTTGAAGCGGCGCTAAGCAAGAATCCGGTCTTGTTGCAGGAACTGGCGCTATTGCTGCACAACCGAGAACTTCCATTGTGGCTCGCTCCGCGATTATTAACCAATGGCGAAACCGACTGAACGAGGAGGCGCTTACCGACGCGAACGGTGGTTGAAGTCATCGGTGACCATCTTTCCAGCTTTGGGCTGTCGGCACCCGCCACCCGTTGAACACCGAGCATTCTGTTTATAACAATACAAAGACAATTTTCTTTCGTTCTTCGGTAATCGTGCTTTGTTTTGCTTTAACTTATCTTAACCGTTGCGCTTTACGAACGTTTTCGCCATTGCAAGGTAGAATATTTCACGTTTGTAGAATTTTGTGTCGCTTCGCCATCTTCTATCGTGTGCCGGTGGCCTCGTGCCCTTTTTCGCAGCCTGTTGTTGGTATGCGACAGTATCGTTCGACTGCAACTCACCGGCGTAGTCTTCGAGCGCGCGGAGTCAGTCCTTTTCCTTGTCAAAAACCTCTGCGGTGTTCAGTAGGTTACACGTGTCAAGTTCTCTCTTTTTTTCTATGAAATCTTCTGCCATATATGTCTGTTTTTTTGTACCGCCATGTAAAGAAAAAAAAGAAAATTCAGGATTGATTATATCGATCGACGGTCGTAGGTGCCGCTCGCGTCCATTGTTGTTGCAAGGCTCGGTTGCGGCCGATAACATTTCGGATTGTACGCTCCTGGAACACTTTCTCGATTTCTGTAACCGACACGTCGCGCCATTGTGCGCACTGAAAAGCCACTTCCGATGAAAAGGCCCGGGTAACGTTACTCTACGACCATCCGACGAAAGCGAAACAAGAGTTCGCGCCGGGTAGCTAATCACACTGTGCTCGAGAGAGGGTCTGGCCGGGCGTGCATACCAGGCTTTGTTATCAGGCCCTTCCTTTTTTTGCGTAGCTGTAGAGTGTTCGCCGATTCTGTCGAAATCTCGTCCGAATTCCTGACCCAAGTTGAAATTGCCATTGTTTTGTCGAAGACGGCATGGCGGCGGTGAACGCGGCCATCGACTTACTTCTGCACGTCATATTCCGCTTGGCTCGAGTCATGGTGTGAATTGCTGTTGTTGAATCGGTCGTTTTACCAATGAAACGAAGTCACGCCCCTTTTCTGCACCCCGCGAAGTAAGCATGTCCCAAAAGAACTCTCAGTGCCGGCCAATTATCATAACGCTGCAAAAAATGATTTCCAACTTAAGCACATCAGTTAACTGGAAGTGGACTGCCTTTCAGCTGACACTCGGAACCGATTCAGTTATTGAGTGATGGCTCTCGTGCTATGATCCCAATACCAACGTGTGTCGCTACAACGCACAGACTATGACCTGCTGTGACCTCCTTTTGTTGCGCGGGCCCGCTCTGCATCGCCACGATTGTTAACGTTGTTTCTTTGCTTCAGTATTGAATTTTTCTGTAACCAGCTGTAAGTGAACCGTTGCGAAATATAACAAACTCTAAACACGTATGGCACAATCGGTTGATATTTCCGGTCGAAAATGAATGGATGGACGGAATTGCCGGACTGGTCACCTGTCAAGAATGACGCTCTCGAGCCGTGAGGTCATTTATCGTTTTTCGGTGTTCCTCTCGTCCAGCAATTAGCTTTGATTATTGCTCGTACTCTTGCGGAAGTGACGCGCTTTGACTTGACGTAGTTGCCTTTGCCGTAAGGTCGAGCTGTGGCTGTTAGGCTTGTGACGAATTGCATGCACTAATTTATGGCGTTGTCACCTGGCTGTTCCCATGCCAAACCGCTACTGTAGGTATGACTAATTTCTACCTGAATGATCACTCGTTCGTTCTTTTTTTAGCTGGCAGCACCCACGCAGAGTTGGCAGCAGAATTTGTAACTTGCTTCTGAGACGTTGTTCCGTGTGCGCGAGATGCAGTGTTTTGGTTTCGATCCGAGCGTCTTCTCATAGTACAGTGGCCTATTGCTCACCCAGCTTTTCTATACAGCTGCCAACTCTTTGCCCAATCGCTGTTTTTATCAATAAATCTTGCAGCCTGATTGGTGGGATGACATTGGCATGGCTGGCGCATCGTTGATGTAGAACTGAGAAATAGCGTTTTTTTTTTGTAAAAGGCAACCTGTAAAGCTTTTGGGGGAACTTCACAATCTCTAAAGATTTGTTTTTGTTTCTTACGGGTGCGAAACAGTTGTGTTTTCAGTGTAGTCGCAGTTGACCGAAATAAGCTTCGACCACGGACCCCTCCCTGGCCAGCTCCGGTGCAAAAGTCGACGGCCATGAACCTTCGTGATTCGCTGCAATGCGCGGTAGCTCAACTAACCGGCACTTATTTTCCACTTGTAACCGTGACATCTGCTGAAGGTCACCGTTTGGCGGACGTGTTTTTTCGCTCATCGTGGCTATCCGTAGTTGTTTCCACTGCACGAAAGCATTGCTGCGCACTCATTTTTGCTGTTCTCGCCAATCCTTCACGAACGATCTGGAAGAAGTGTTGCACTGATGCAGTCAGAGAAATGTTCATGTTTAGTTTTCGTATGTCAGGGCGCCTGGTTGATCAAATCGCAATCGGAACAAGGCCGTGCAAAAAATTTTTAGAAACTGGACATTTTGGCAAGTAAAAGACAGCGAAAAATATTCCAGTAGAATGTCGACAATTCTCGTTTCGCTACGTGTAGCCGTTCACGTGAAAAGCTCGCTTGAGAAACGACTTCGCTGCCGTATGACAATCGGCCAATCAAATTGGACCTCGGCTTGTCATTGCGAAACAGTGCGTCCGCGTTGCAAGTTGCCGGAAGAATGCTTCTTCGCACTGGTAATAAGCGCTCGCGAGAGAAAAAGTGTTTGGAGCGTTAAATGACCAAAAGCAGTCGAGTGCGACGGACTGTTATTGAACAATCAACAGTTGCTGTGAAGCAGTGTGTGTGTGTGCTGACAACGTTACCCGATCGCTTTCAGATCTCCGGGACCCCTACGCGTGATCTTTTGCGTTTTATATTCCGCTGTGACATGTCGTTTCGTCTTTCGAGTGCGCGCGCGCAGTGTAATGCATTGATTAGTTGATTCTGCCTTTTTCCTGTTGAAGACGTGCGTTTTACTCGTCGTTGCGTTGCAAAACGGTCTAACCATCGCACATATACGAAGTAGAGACGCGTGTTCGTGTTGTGTCTTGATCGCGACAGCTGAGGATTCAAGTGCCTTGCTGTGTACTGCTTCAACAAGCGAAATTCTCATCGTGTTCAGTTATCCATCCAATCAGTGTTACGCTTTCTCATCTTGCCAGCAGCAGTTTATACTGCCCCATCGGTTGCAAGTCTCTGTAATTGACAGTTTAGCATGCGCTGCTTCGGACGCTTGTCCTGACCATTTCCAAAGTCTTGCTACGACCGTGGCTGGACCGCACTCGCGTCAGTCAATGAAGACTGCATCACGAACTCACGCCGAAAAGCTCATAAGCGGGTTATATTCCTAAACCGTGTGTGATGGTTCGATCTCGACCGTGAAGCTCAGAGACGTTGATTGTTGGTGGGACCCCGAGTTTAAGTTAGCTGTTACCTTAGCTTCCGCCATACGGGCTACTCCAAACCTTGTGTTCACGCAGAAGTACATCCGTGTTGATTATCGGGTTGTTTAACGCGTCGATAGCTGCCGAAAAATATTTGACTGATTGAGCCCTGTGAACCAGACACGCCTCTGCGTCTTTTGTCATGTTCGTTCGGAACGAGTGTGCAGCCAACATTAGGAAACGAGGCTTGCGAGATTGGGTGCTGTTACAGAGACATTGCAGTGACAAAAGGCGTTTGGCGTTCACCTGCTTTTCTAGTGACAAAAGGCGTTTGGCGTTCACCTGCTTTACTACTCGCTGGCGTTGTTTGAATCATGCGCGCTGTTGTGTGCGCGCGCTCCTAATCCTTTGGCGGACAGTTTTCATTGGTCAGCATAGAATAGCGAATTGCGCCCCAGAAACGGCAGGTATTGTTTGCATTTCCGCTGTTTTGATGGTTAGTCGTGTAATCAGAAATGCGTTGCTCGAGTCCGCGTGCCGTTGCCTCGCCGTGTGCAATTTCGTAAGCGCTGCGCCTGGTTGAGGCTAAAAATAGGACACGAAGGCAGCTGGTGCTCGCAGTATTCCAAAGTACTATTTGTTCATCAAGGTGCAAATGTGGTAGAGCGGCTAACGCATCTCACTTCCCTCAGCTGACATAAAGCGAACTTCATGATTATTTTGAACTTGCTTTAGTTTCAACTGCAATAGTGTCAATGCGTCTTTTCTGAGTGAAGCAGTGATGCGTTCGTCGAACTGCTCACGTCAATGATAGCCTACGAAATGGTATCTTTGTTTTCGATAAATGTGGAAATGTTTTCCGTTGTTCTGGGCATTTGAAAATCGTACGTGAACATCAGCAAAAACGTTTGATGCGAGTGGAAAGTTACGAATAGAACAAAACAATCTTGAAGCTCAAAGAAGGTAAAAACTGTTCCCACGCTTGTAAATATTCTGCGAGCTAAATCTGGAGTTTTGACAACACATTGCCTAAAACTTCGGATCTTCTAATTGGATTTGCGCAATAATTTTGCACACTCGTCTGTCATTTGAAATCCGCTTGGAATGCCCGCCGCAGTTGGTGCAAATCCCACGGCTGTTTGGTCCGGTGTTTCCCAACGTTTTAGGCTTGAGTCACGCAACAGCAAAGAAAATATAATTTGCCGCACCCAGCGGCGAACCCATAGCAATTTGCGTGAGGTTGGATGACATTTTGAAAAAGTATGTTAATTACATATTGAAAAACGTATTAGCTCGTGGCACGCGTGAGTATCGTTAATGATACCCCGGTTGGCAACCACTGGTTTAGTCTATTCCGCGCATTGGTCGGTTCGCACATTTGCCGAAATCACTGCAAACGACACGAGTGTGGCAATAGGCAATAGGCAATTGCTGCGCAATTCATCGACAGTCACGTAGCAAAGTATCCACTGGCCAATAGCCTGCTGCCTTGAATATTTATGAGCGAAATTCATACCCGTCAAAGTCTACTACCATTGTTACCTGCGCAAGTCCAGTTCTCCGCAAGTTAACGTACGTAACATGTCACCCGTCCCGCAGATACAATGCAGTATAAGTCTTTATCTATTCAGGCTGCAAAAAGATGGCCGAAGTCGTTTGAAACATTAAGCCCAGACAAATGGCAAGTATGTAGAATACAGACCCACGTACGTAGGGTGAAATATAAAAATATCGTTCTCCCTCTGAATCGCTTGCAGGACCTTTGCTTTGTTTTTTTGTTGTAGGACTCGGCAAAAGTGAAATCTAAAGGTTTATTAGTGGTAGTAAGGCAATTATAACGGACAGGTTGGCACGTCGGGCCTAGTTGTGAGGGTTGAAACAATCCACTTTACCCAAGCAAACATCTCAGAATTCTTGCAGAATTTTTCAACTTTAAAAACTTGAATATCAAGAAGAATTTCGTGATTGGTACAGGATGCCACACTTCAGTTTTACACGTCTTCGCTCTAAACGTTTCAAACAAAAATTGCTTTCAACAACTGTCATCCAAATAGCAAAATCTGTACATGCAGGGGCGCACGCAGGAGTTTTTTAAGGGGAGGGGCTGAAATTTTGAGAAAAATATTTTGCTTTCACTAAAGTACAGGCTACCTTACTTACTATAACCTTTATATCATTTATGCTATTTCAATTTTAACACATAAACACTTTTCTCGACCAGGTCCAGCCGCGACGTCTGTTTTTGTTTTCCCCGTTACCGTGATTTTGTTAATCTGTTAAAAGTACGATGCGATGTAGTGTGGCACTTCTCTGCAAAATTTTGACATTGTTTATGGAAGTTTGCAACATGCTCAGTATCCTGAGATATTGTTTTTAAAATCACTCTTATGTTATATAGTAGCATCAATTCATGCTACTTCCAGCAAATTCTGGTGTCTCAGTCGGCTATTATTTGTCACGAAATATTACCAACAGCACTTTTCTCAACATCGCAGACAAGCAAAATGCACTGCAGTCAGGGCCGGATTAAAGGGTAGGAGGGCCCGGGGCAATTCTTTCTGGAGGGCGCCATGACGTAATTCATGACGTCATCGTTTGTAAAAGTTAGCTCTACACATAGCTCTTATCTGCAGTACAACCTTGCTTTGATCAGGTGTAGTGACATAACTAGAAGTTTGGGCCAGGGGATACTTAGCTGAAGGGAACTCACTGGCTAACACTCAGAACATAGTTGAGAAACAATAGCAAATCCTGTAGTGAACGGCCATACAAAAACCCGGAATCACAGAAAAACACTCCGAAAAACGTAAGGAAACAACAATCTACCGAAACCAAAAGAATAGTAAGTACCAAAATACAAGCTAGGTAGGGGCCTGGTTTTTACATTTAGCTTGGTAGGGGGGTGCGGTTCGCACCCTTGCCACCCGTCAGTTATGCCACTGACCAGGTGCATTTTAAACATGACCAGCCACAAGTTCTTTTGATAGAGTCACACGTAACAATCGGTACGATTCAGCCAACGCGGCCAGCGTGCTTTGAGTATATCGACACAATAGTTGGCATGCGGCTTGACCAACCGTCATATTGAGATTCATGGCAACTCGTCCGAAGACTCTGGCGTTATCAACACGAAAATTAAATAAAACTAAATTTCGTGAAGAATAATCAAGACATAAAATTTGGACGACGTCTAATCTAAATGATCATATACCGGCCATTGACTCTAAGCGTACCACAGTTTGTTGGAGGCCTCCTTGAATCTTGAGGCCCTGGGCTTAATCCTATATAGCCTATAGGTAAATCCGGCCCTGCATTTGTGCAATCAGTGTAATGCACAAGTAGAGAGTCATACCCATGCCAAAAGAAACGATTATTAGGAAAACGTTACCAGCGAAATCAAATATATTTGTATTGAACAAAACCGAAAATACTTACAGGTTTTTCAGTAGCGATTACTAAAACTGGCAGACAGTCAAACTTGTAGAGAAGTCAGTTGCTGTTGGGGGCCCTTGTTACTTAACGCAACAGAGGAATATAATATCGAGCTGTATTCCTTTGTCGCTTGTGAATCACGAAAATTTTTCAAACGAGTATTTTATTTGAAACATAAATTTTATGACGGGGGGCCCCTTGCATCTGGGGGCCCGGGGCGATTGCCCCTGTTGCCCCCCCTTCATACGGCCCTGCGTACCACAGTTTGTTGGAGGGCCACTTGGATCTTGAGGCCCTATAGGCTTAAGCTTATATAGCCTATAGGTCAGAGCCGGATTAAAGGGTAGGGGGGCCCTACGACGTAATACATGACGTCATCGTTTGTAAAAGTTGTTTTCGCTGATTCGCAAGGTTCCCGTTTGTTTTTTCCGGTAGTCCAGAATGTGTTTACTCGAATGCACATGCAGTTAGCTGGGAGATGCAAATACTAGAGCAGGGGTCGGCAACCTACGGCACGCGTGCCGCACTTGGCACGCCAAGCAATTTCCAATGGCACAGAGAAGCTCCACGTTTTGCATATCACTTTTGTTACAATTCACACAGAAGGTAGATTGACCTTGACTTGTACAAATATACGTATGTTGTTGGCACGCTGAATAATTTGAAATCTTAAATTGGCACACAATTAGCAAAAGGTTGCCGACCCCTGTACTAGAGTGTATTTTACCCAGAAAAAATATTTCACAGGCTAGAGAGTGATTCGGCGAGAAACAACATTCACCCGAACAATAAGCAGAAACCAGAGATTACAAACAAAAACACCTGAAAAACAACATGTCAATATGGCCAGCCAGCCTGAGTGTTAAAGTTGTTTCCAAGCTAATGTCTTGATTTTCACCTTAATTTTCAGGTGCTCTCGCTAACGCCACTGCTTTAGCGTTGCTGCTTGAAGATTTGCTAGAGAAAGCGATTCAGTCGCGGCGTTTTAGCTTACACTGCCAGATCCCTGCGCTTTTTCGTCTTGGAAACTTTGCGTTTTTAATAACTCGTGATGGCATTACAGATTTCGGCATCTCGCTAGCTAAACACTGCAATCTCGCTTTCTGCCCTTTCGTTCTACTGAAGAAGCGGTTTGCCTGCGCACTAGGCTAAAGTAAGCTCCCCGTAGGTTTCGTGCTACTAGGGATGTTATGCTTAGCGCGTCGCATGTAGCAGCCACCGCGCTGCTACACTACCAATCGACTGATTAAAACCTTTTCTGGCGAACCATGCAATAACATGTGGTGTAAATAGCTTCATATAATTATAATGTAACACAACGATAGTAACCATCCGAAGAAAAGTG
>Ga0210059_1007088_pt1 | contig 17876 bp, 10 predicted proteins | sample Ectturendosymbi2_FD_188042 | JGI IMG/M metagenome (GOLD analysis project Ga0210059, IMG submission 188042) | Ecteinascidia turbinata endosymbiont from Florida, USA - Sample 2 (SPAdes) (version 2) | ecosystem: Host-associated > Tunicates > Ascidians > Unclassified | place: Key West, Florida... | reverse complement strand
GGGAGTGCGTGAAGCAAGCAGCATCAGCAGCGCGAAACCATGCGAGATTTAAATGCATTCTAGGCTATAGTATGAGGTTTTAGAGGAGTCGATGGACTATTTAGCATTTCTGGTTGATGAGTTATGGCAAAATGGTGGAATATTAACTAGGGAAATCCCCTAAATGCCCTGGGGACATTCCTGATATATTTGGAATATTTTTGGCATAGCTTTCAAACCAGAAACACTAAAAACTTGATCAAGGGCTTGAAAGACTCATATTTCAGCCTAGAATCAAAAAATACTGCGAGCCACAATATTTGCGGATGGGATCGGATGATGACGTCATCAAATTAACCAAAACACATATCCCCATCATGATCCCCTTGGCCCAAAACCCCCCATCCAAATTTAAAAATATTTTTTTATTCTGAACTACATGACGCCATGAGTCATTACAGGGTTTGAATAGCTCTCTACCTCAATCTGCTGCCGAGTTATGGCTGGCCAAAGTTTAGCCTGAAAGGGCAAATTATGCATTTTCTCAAAAGTTAGGAATTAGGCCAAAAACTGGGTTTTTGGCCCAAAATTTTGGCCACAGATGTGCTAGCAAGTCAATCAAGGGCTCTGTAGACATGGATTTTGACCTAGTTTTTTGAGTCAAAAGAATGGGTCAATGGGTTGGGGCCCAGGGCCAGCCAAAGGTGGCCAAAATTTCCAAAACATGCCCTCATTGTGACGTCACCTCCAGAAAATCCACTACCGAAAACGAAAAACGTTTGTTTTCGATTTCAAGCCGAAGACATGCTGAATCCGTGGATGGTTTGGATAGCTCTCTACCTCAATTGCCTGGCGAGTTATAGGATTGCAAAGTTCTCCAAAGAAGGGGGGAAACCCCTGACTTAAAGGGTTAAACACTTGTGTTCTACAAAATACGGAATAACAACTGCAGATCTGTCGATACATGGAACTTGTAAGGTGTCACAGAATAAGCGGAAGGTCGTCAGCAGTGTTCCCTCTAAGATTTTTGTAAGTCGGCTGGTGTCCAAAAACTACTGTTAAGATGAAAAGAAACTTAGGCGCCCTTTGTAGATTTTCCTAAAATGCGTCCTTTTTAAACAAAAATACTTTTCATCAACCATTGTTGGTGAATGACCAAAATAAAATATAAAACGATCTTCACTTTTTCCAACACGTATACACGCAAGATTTTCTGTTCAAATGAACACACAGAGTCATCACAGAGGCAATAAATGAAATGAGCTGCATGCAAACTTCCTAGCCACATGCAAACTTCCTAGCCAAATGTGAACCTTTTCTCTCAGGGGTTGTTCTGGGTACTGTCCTGAATGACTGTTCTTGTCTTTGTTCTGCGTTGCTTACTGTTGAACTAAACCAGTGGTTTTCAACCTTGTTTGTACTGCGACCATCCATTTTAGCCCAACAACCCCCATCTAAAACTCAAATAGGCCTAAAGCAAATGTAATACAGCTGTGACCCTTCTAAAAATATCATTTGACAGATTTCCGGAAAAGAGCATAAAAGCGATTTTCAAGCAACAAAAGAATTTTACTTTGTCTCTTTTTCCCAGATTGGTGTCGGGCTAGCAGCCAAATCCTGCATCCGAAATCTGAAAATGGTTTGTAGCGTACTGTCTGACTGAGTTAACAGTGTGTTGGTTAGCACTACATCTGAAATAGCTTTGAAGCAGCAAACATTCCTAGCCCACTAGCTATGCCACGAGAAGAAAAACTACTATCTAATTAACTGCTAACACCCAGTAGCCTGCACGTGCACTTAAAATATTTTTTTACATCTGCATGCAAAGTTGTAAAAAACTCCAAAAATTAATTGAAAGTGTTCGTCAGATTTAAACAAGGACCCAACCACCAACAAACCTTCGTTGTTTCGTTGCTTAACGTAAAAATCTTCAGGTGGCTCAGATTTTTAGTGCTCACGCGCGACATAGAATTTAAGAAGTTAGAAAAAAAGCATCTTTACAAATAATTTAATTCTGGGTTGTATCAAAATTTTTATAAGATTCTACGAAAACAACTAGCTCTATGTGTGATTTCTCTTGATAAATGTTGTGAAGTTCACACAATCCACCATGTGCAGGAATTGTTTTTCTTTTGACCAAAACGCCACACTGCAATTCAGCCACGTTGCTGTTCCTGTATAATCTTAAAGTAATGCAGCAGAGGTAATGGTCAAACATTAGATATACAGTAACTTTTTATGTAGTAGCGTTGAGCAAAGCTAATCGACATTCAGACAGACCTTCTCTAAAGACTTCTAAAATAGTTGTTTTGCTATATGCATCACCTAGATCAGGGTTGGACAATTACTTTAACTTGGGGGCACTTTGAGAAGGCTGCGTTCAGCAGAGAGCCATACATTCTAATGGAAATAGAAGCAAGTCTCAGTTCAAGTTAGCCTCAGCACTGATATTTATTTTAAGTGGGAGGAATTTTCTGATTAAAATTTTACCCTGATTGCTTCGGCGGGCCACTGAAAACGCTGTGGCCCGCTACATGTGGCCCGTGAGCTACTAATTGCCCACCACTGACGTAGATCATTCAATACTACATAACAATTAATTATATATCTCGCCAAGCCTATATATTAATTATAATTATCAATGATCATTGCTTCTTCCTGCCTCTTGCAGGCTTGTTTACTTTCATACTCGATACATCACCAATGATCGTGAAATTTTACCGTCAAACTTTGTAACCTCAGCCATTTACCGGCCGTGTGATGCAACATGAGCTGAACCTGGAACTTAATAACAGTCGTGATAAGCCGGACAAAACACAAGTTTTACTGTCTTTCCAAGGTGCATTATACTCAAACACAAGAAGATAGGTTAAAGGCCTGTATGAACGACTTAGCCTAATTTTGACAGGCATCTTACCTCAGGTCAAATTTCACAAAATCTGTTCATTCTTTTTTTTTTCATTTAGATATTTCAAAACATGTCTGAGGTGCCAGTCAAGACTTTCTTGAAAGTACTTCGCATGAAGTCACACCCGAGCGTCACAATTTGTGGGTGCACACGCAGTCCAAATGTGTTCAGATTCAAAGCATTCTTATAAAATGTGAAAGTCAAGAACTTCACAATGTGCCCGAACAACCCAGCAAAGATTTATGGGCATGTAAAATCATAAAACATGACCAAAGCATTTTTAAAATGTTGAAGTCAAGAATGTTTGTTTGCGCAACACATAAATCGTGAAAATGTGCCATAACTTTTATCAATTTTGCAAGCGGAAACCTTCCAAAAAGCGTCTGAACTACACAGCAAACAGCTTCGTTTTTGGACACATAAATTGTGACATTGCACCCAGAACTTTTTCTGTAAAACGTGCAAGCAGATAACTTGCAAAATGTGTGTGAACTTCACAGCAACCGGCTTCGTTTTTGAACACATAAATCATGAAAATTTGTCCAGAACTTTCTCTGTAAACCTTGGAGGCGGAGAACTTCCAAAATGCGTCTGAACTTCACGGCAAACAACGTCGTTTATGGACGCATAAATCGTAAAAATGCAACCAGAACTTTTTTTTACAAAGTGTGTGAGGTGAAAACTTCCAAATTGCGTCTGAACTTCACAGCCAACCACTTCATTGTTCAACACATATATCGTGGAATTGCGCCCAGAACTTATTCGGTAAATCTTGCAGGCAGAGAACTTTCAAATTGCGTCTGAACTGCACAGCAAACCGCTTCGTTTTTGAACGCATAAATCGTGGAATTGCGCCCAGAACTTTTTCTGTAAAACTTGCAGTGAGAGAAGTTCCAAAATGCGTCTAAACTTCACGGCAAACAGCTTCATTTTTGGACGCAAAAATCGAGAAAATGCGCCCAGAACTTTTTTTAGAAAACAGGCAAGACGAAAACTTCCAAAATGCATCTGAACTTCACAGCAAACTGCTTCATTTTTGAACGCACAAATCGTGGAATTGCGCCCAGAACTTTCTCTGCAAATCTTACAGGCAGAGAACTTTGGAAATGCGTCTGAACTTCACAGCAAACTGCTTCGTTTCCAGACGCAAAAATCAGGAAAATGCGCCCAGAACTTTTTTTCATAACCCTCAAAAAGCGAAAACATCCAAAATGCATCTGTACTTCACAGCAAACCGCCTCGTTTTTGGACGCATAAATCGAGAAATTGTACCCAGAACTTTTTCTGTAAAACTTGCAGCAAGAGAACTTCCAAAATGCGTCTGAACTTCACAGCAAATGGCTTCGTTTTTGGATGCACAAATCGTGAAAATTTGCCCAGAACATTTTATATAAAGCATGCAAGGCGAAAACGTCCAAAATGCGTCTGAACTTCACAGCAAACCGCTGCGTTTTTGGACACATGTATCGTGAAATTGCGCCCAGAACTTTTTTCTGTAAACCTTGCAGGCAGAGAACTTCCAAAATGCGTCTGAACTTTAGAGCAAACAGCTTCGTTTTTGGACGCACAAATTGAGAAAATGCGCCCAGAACTTTTTTATCAAGCTGGCAAGGCGAAAACTTCCAAAATGCGTCTGAACTCAACAGCAAACCGCTTTGTTTTTGGACACATAAATGGTCAAATTGCGCCCAGAAGTTTTTACTGTAAACCTTGCAAGTGGAGAACATCCAGAATGCGTCGGAACTTCAAGGCAAACAGCTCTGTTTTTAAATACATAAATTGTGAAAATGCACCAGAACTTTTTTCATAAACCTTGCAAGGCGAAATCTTCCAAAATGCGTTTGAACTCATCAGCAAACAGCTCCCTTTTTGGAACCAAAAATTGGAAAAATGCACCCAGAACTTTTTTTTATAAAGCGTGCATGGAGAAAACTTCCAAAATGCATCTGAACTCAACGGCAAACAGCTTCCCTTTTGGACGAAAAAATCGAGAAAATGCGTCTACGTTTTTCATAAAACTTGCAAGGCAGAGAACTTTAAAAATGCGTCTGAACTTTACAGCAAACAGCTTCATTTTTGGACACTCAAATTGTGAAATTGTGCCTAGAAATTTTTCTGTAAAACTTGCATGCAGAGAACTTCCAAAATGCGTCTGAACTTCACAGGAAATACCTTCGTTTCTGGATGCAAATATCTTGAAAATGCGCTCAGAACTTTTTTGTGTGAAGTTGCAAGGTGAAAACTTCCAAAATGCGTCTGGACTTCACGGCAAACAGCTTGTTTTTGCACGCAAAAATCGTGAAAATGTGCCCAAAACATGTTTGTGAACTTTTGAGGCGGGTAACACAAAAAATGCATCTGAACTTCACGGCGAACAGCTTTGTTGTGAGACGCAAAAATTGGGAAACTGCGGCCAGATCTTCTTTACAAACTTTGCAAGCAGAGAATTTCCAAAATCTGAACTTTCTATGCTGTGACCTGAGAACGGCTTCAATCGTGAAAATATGTCCCGTACATCTTTGAAAAAATATTGAAATTCTGTATTGTGAAATTTTCTCCAGTGAAGGAAATTGCGTCCAAAAAGTGCAAGTACCGATTTTCAAAATTTTTGTTGGCTGGTGTCTAAAAAAAGTGCCGAAAGTGCCATTTTTTTCGGCTTAGAGTACACTGGTTGTCAGATACAGGTTTCCGAAATTCTATGAGCACTAGCTCCGCACGGCTCACGACTTAATTTTAGCACCGCAACAATTACTGTTATCACACTTCCATCTAGTTCAAAATTTAACCATTGAAACTTTCTGCACATAGGCAAAGCTTGTGTTAGGCTTTGAACTAGCATCATTAATTTGTTTTTCAAACATATCTTGTAGACCAAGGTTGACCACACTACGGCCCACAGGCTGCATCCGACCTGAGAACCAGTTTAATCCAGCCTGCCCAAATACCTGGCACTTTTTTTTCTAGCACCATGCTTCCGACTGGACAGCATTACAACAGCATTGGCTGAAGGTGTAAACAACATGGCATGATTTTTTTGTTATTAATGTACCACAGTACATTTCAACAACCTATTTTTGCATAGATCACTTCATCACACTGTATCCAGCCTTCTAGTGGCAGTCGCAAATTCAGCCCTCGGGTCAAAAAGTTAACACAAGCCTTTGTTGTCACAAATTCTAGCTGCAAACTTAACTTCAGCAGCGATTGCTTGTCAAACGCGGTTTCGGAAAATACAACAGAAACAAAGCTAAGCATTCAACAGGTGCAGCTTAAGCGAGCAAACGAACTTCGCTACCAATTAGCTGGTTGTGCGTGACAAACAATTAAAAACTGGAAAGGTACACAGTTGCGGTTATTTAAAACTCATAGCAAAACTTAGGTACCAAATGATGTGCGTTCCGTGGCTCAGACTTCGACCTTTATGTTTATCAGAAAAGTCGCTGTTTCGGTTAGCAGAATTTGGTATATTCACATAAGGGCCGAAAAATGTCACTAAACGAGGAGTTAACGAGCAGTAAATTTATGGTGCGTTTGCATGAGGAGAAACAGGATGATTCATTCAGTTATTACAGGGAGAAACGAGCCAAGCCATTCATTCAGTATTGTCGTAAGCCATGCTAATGGGTGCAAGGGATTAACAATCACCAAAAGTTGGAAGGCTCCATATGTCAAATGACAACAGATACAGTTACTACGATTCAAGAATGCATGAAACTGTAGCAACCCTCAACGCCCAGGCGCATGGGTGTTAGACTTTAAGGTGGCATTGAAATAAATCAACTCTTTTGAACCTAGATACATCTTGCACAGTAAGTTGGTCATTGCATGAACAGCTTGAAGCCATAAAACAATTAAGTCAGCAGGTTGCTGGTTGGTGTCACAGTAATATCTCAATTAAACAACAAGTTTCCAGGGTGTTGTGACAATCAACAACTCCCTTATCTTATATTTGAAACTGGCTGTGTAATTTCCGTTATGATGCTGGCTGCGTTGTACATGTCAAAAACACTTTCCATGCATCAAAATACAACTTTAAAGTGCAGACTACTGTATATTTGCAAGCCCAGTTTAAATGTCCCTTAGTCTTTTCGTCCCTCATTCCTCAAAAATTTCTGCAGCCACCTTTGCTTGTTAGTCTCAAAGTTTCCATTGCACACTTTTGGCTGTTGTGGGATTGTTTCAGGTTAAGCATTTGGTCTTCATAAAGATGATGCAGTCAATGGGAAATCCATTTCACATCACTCCATGCATCCTCAGTTCTGATATCTGACCTTTTAATTGTTCTTGGATCATCCCGCGCCCCCCAAAGGAGGTGCGCTCCCCAGTTTAAGAACCACTGCATTAGGTACTTGAAATGATAAAAACTATATGAGACAGGATAAGCCGAAGGCTTTCTGAAACCAAAAACAAACTATTCTATAGATATTAAATAAAGCAAGAATGAACCTCACACCAGTTGACCTTTTCGAGTTATAAGCAATTGAAATATGGTCATGCATGAGCACACATAAAAGCTATGTCCTACTTGACCTTGATTTATATAAGTTCAAAGGTCATATGGAAAGTGCCTATGCATGAGTTTTATTAAACACACCTGATATATTCTTGCAAAATTGAATGAAAAATATCCACAAATAAAAAAAGATACCAGGGTCTTTTAGTCAGAGCACTACATTCACAAAAAGTATATGCAAAAATTAAATAAGAACATTGCAAATTTGAAACAGCAACAACTTTGTGGATACTGGTCCTATGTCCAAAATTCAAAATGATTTGAAAGCAGAATGATGAGATCTCTCTCTGAAATTTCATGGATTTTGCTCACAGTCAGATATATAGCTCAAGATCACTTGACATGGAATGACCCCCTTTAAGATTATTATAGTTTCATTGTGTCGCAGTCAGGGTTGAGAAAAACCTGTTTAGAAAAAACACCCACCTGGCTTTTTTTTTAAAGAAACCGTTTCTTTTTTCAAAAAAAACAAAAACCCCATTCTGAATTGTTTTCATCATGCAATATCACCATTTTCAGAATTACACAATAATAACATGTTATACTTATTGTGGCATTCAAAATTGAGTGTAAAGATATGTACCACATCTTTGTTTTCGCAAGGTGAGGTGGGTCAGTTAACTGCAAAGTAGCATGGCTTGGCAGCAAGCATGCACACAGCAAACAGACAAAAGCCACTCCCACACAATCTCTGCTGTTTCACATCAAGTTCATATGCATGCCCTACAAGTTCAGCATCTATTAAGTGTATTTTTTAACATATGGTTTGGTGTGGTCCAACATCAGAAATAGTTTCGATGCAGAGAAGGCAGAAAAATTGGTTAACAAATACCAATTTTACAAAACTAAATAATATAACCAGTAAAATTTACTCAACTGTTTGAATTTTTTTCACTTTTTTTTAAGTGTTTCAAATTTGGTTGCTGTTCGTTTTGTTTGATTAAAAAAAAATAAAATACAAGTAAGATGCTTATTTTACCCTTTGCTTCGTGGTGGATTTTTCAAAGGAAAAATAAAAAGTGATTTTATTAGGTTTTTTTAAATGGTCTTTTTTAAAGAAACCAGACTATTGTTTTTTTGGGTTAGAATTAGTCTGATGGTCACAGAATTAGTCTGATGGCTGGCATGACTTCAAGCAATGATGATTTCAAAACTCTGTTAAGATATGCCATAATGGTTGATGCTTTACTCAGGATAGTTATCTCTTAGTGTGGAGTTAGCAAAACAAATGTTCAGTTTCTTTTCTTTGCAGATTGTTGTTTTCTCAGACAATGTTTTTGCTCTGAAAGAATATGCGGTACGAATGGGTAAGCCATACATTTATGGGCCAACTACTCAAGGAGAACGTCTTCAAATTCTTCAAAATTTTATTCACAATCCAAAAGTAAACACAATTTTCATCTCGAAGGTAAGTGTTATTAAATGCATTTCATGTGATGATCCATAATAGCCTTCGCCTGGAATCCTATCTATTTTCTTTAATTGAAAGGTGTTCTTCATTAGGCATTAGTGTGCCAACCATGTTCAAATTTGAGAAATAGAAATCATTTAACTGAAAGTGTTGCTAGTTGATATATGCTGAGTCATACATGTGTCATCAAAATGCAAGTGCACTTAGCAATTAACTGAACTTCATGACATGAGATATATCAAGTAAAGCTGTGGATAGTGCTGTGCAGTTTTTGTTTTTCAACCCATGTGGCTGAACATAGATTTTGTAGGATATCCTACGTTTCTGTTGTGAGTACACTGAACTTTTAACACTTTCGCGTCCGGATTCAATCAAGCAGTTTGCGCCAAAACAACCAGATCACACGTGGCTTTGCATGGCAACATCTCCGGTTCGGTAAGTGCTAGAGAGCTGTTCAAAGACTCAAAAGACTTGGCAAGTCTTGTAGTTTACAATGAACAAAATTTTTTGGTTGGGGGTGCAGATTTTTCGTGGCCCACTTCACCTGTCCCTGGGACCAAACCGTTACATGGTAGTATTTTGCTGAAGTTTTTATTGGAAGCTAGGCTACAATCCGGGTCTTTAGCCTACCGGTTGGGCCCTGGGCCAGGTAACATGAGCCAAAATGGCCCAAAAACTACTTCACTTATGACGTCACTCACAAAAAATCTGCAACCCCCAACCAAAAAAATTATTTAGAGTGCAGACTAGAAGACTTGTTGAATCTTTTGAGAGTTTGAACAGCTCTCTAGCGCAATTGGCAGAGGAGCTATGGCGTTGGTAAGGCAACCGACAAGTGCTGGTTTTAGGCCAATTTCCAGGTACGAATATGTCATACCCTGGCTCTCAAGGTGTTAAGAAACAGCTTGTGCTTAGGTTTATTTCAAGACAAGCTGAACCTATGTGCATCTGATTTTTGTAATCTTTCACAGCTAATATTCAAGTAATTAGTGACTAATTATTAGTCTCCACAAAGGTGACGCAGTCAAATCCAACTGCAATTTTTTAAAATATAAAATCAATTTCGTGTTACCTTTGCATACCCTCAGCCTTGCAATCTTATTCATTTAGAGTTCCATTTGAAAAAAAGTTTGCTGATTGATTCAACTGTGTCACTTTCATAGAGACTGTTTGCAAGAAATGTCTGCAATGCATAAAATGTTTTTCTGTCATTTTCAGATATCAGTATTAACCTTTTATTTTTTTAATGGGATGAAAAGTACACAGTAAAACATTCATACTTCAAGCAGCAAAATAAGCTTTTGTCATTACGAACATTGTTAACTGCCAGCGCACAAAAATATTTGTACTTCGAAATTCCACGTTCAGCCCACATTTTAACAACACTTTGCAATTCCATAAGTTGCCAGGCAATTGAGCTAGAGCTGTTCAAGCCCTCAAAATATGTGACAAGTCTTCTACTTCGCATTGAAAAAAATGGAAAGTTTACAATTTGGGCTTTTTGTGGGTGACGTCGTAAGTGGGGTAGGTTTTAGGCCATTTTGGCTCAGGTTACCTGTCTGTGGGCACCAAGCGCATGATGGAATTTTTGACTCAAGGTTTTTGGTGGAAACTAGGCTATAATCCAAGTATTTTGAGCCTTTCATTGACTTTCTAGTATTTCTGGTCGAAAAGTTATGGCCTAAAAACAACAAAAAAGTGATAATCAATTAACTAATTAGGGTATTATTCAATTATTTTATTGTTTGGCTCTCAATACACAAATTATAGTCAAGTTTCAAGTAAAATTATAGTCAAAAAATTCCTCTTGCGGTTGGTGCTCATGGCCAGGTAACATCAGCCAAAATGGCCTTAAACTTACCTTATGACTTCACCCGCAAAAAAAAACAAAATCCAAAATTTTCCGTAGTTTTAATGTAATCTGGAAGACTTGCCGCATCTTTTGTGCATTTGAAAAGCTCCCTAGCGCAATCGGCAGGCGAGTTATGTATTTGCAAAGTGACAGTAAAAAGGTGGCTCACACGGATCGTAAAGGTAAAAACAACCCGACGCCGAAGGTCTTAAGTCTTTGTGCAGTAAATAAAGATTTTAAGACTCATCTCTGAAAGTTTCCCAAACAAATCCAAAAGGTAAATCCTGTTTTTAACATCATTGCAAAGACATGTGAGATGTTTCAGCATAACAAATGCATCCACAACCACATATATAAACTGTCACCAAATTTATTTTAATCATTGCATGGAGAATTTAGTTTGGACAGTTTCATTGATCAATCACATTCTGTCCTATGTCTGAAAGTTCGGAAAAAAGCACATTTGCACACATGTGCAAAACACTTACAATACACATGAATACAGTTCATAATATGATGATGGTAGCAGACAAACAACCACTGTGTGCTCAGGTAGTTGTGGAGGTTGTTTGTGAGTTCCTGTAAATAAAAATTTTGTTTTATCAAAAACGGTAACATAGGTCTATTCATGCTGATGCAAGTAACTCAAATGAAACATTTTCAGGGAACAAGTGCATTTGTTGTATATTTTTATTGGTGTTAATCCATGTAAAATGGAATTGGTTACACCAATGACTCGTGGTCAAGTTTCATTAGCTCAAGTTGTTGTATACTCAATTCATGAGAGTTAGAAGTTCTGATAGGCTTGGATAGCTGCTCAGATTCAAGAGGTGTGATAAGCAGTGCAGAATGATCAGCCAATGATTCCATTCCACTATCACCACTTTTGTCATCAAATTTCAAAGCACTCAAATATTTTGTTTTTGGCCTAGTTTCATGTGTTCGATATGAAGCATTACTTAATTCTTTGTTTTCACTAAAATGTATGCCATTATGGACCAAGTCCACTTCATCACTGTGCGTTGTGATTGATATCTTTTGAAGATGTGGCATCTCAACATAAGGTTCATTCATACTAACAGTATCTGAATGCTCCCACAAATCTGTTGTTGTTTCTGCAGACTTGTCTTTTTTAGAGCACGTCCAAGCTGAATTATCAACATCTGCAGTGAACTTTTCACTTTCATTGTGTTTTCTCCACTGAAGCACAGATTCATATTCTTCTTGTGTTGCCTCTGTGTTTGCAGAAGGAGACCCTTCAGTCTTGCTCCTCAAATGCTTTTTTTCAAGACTGTCCAGGACATCTTGCTGTATTTTTGGTTTTGTTAAAACCTTGCAGTGCCTGTAAATTACACCAACAATTATATATAATTACTTTTGACTCATGCAGGAAGACGCTAATGGGAATGAACAGTGATAATAAAGCAATATATAAAACTCAAATAACTGTAATTAGCTGAAATTAACTTTGTTATGTGTCAAAACAGTTTAAATAAAAATGTTCTTGTTGTCCAATAGAACCCTCAAACTTCATTTTGCTTCAATATATCAGCAGAAAAAATGTTTTTGTTTTTTTACCCAGATTCTGGCTTTTCAGCCATAACTGTTCAACCAGGAACACTACAAAGCCAATCAAGGGCTCTGAAGACACAGATTACTGTATAATCTAGTTTCAAATAAAAATTAGACTCAAAAAATTCACTCATACAGTTAGTGCCCAGAGCCAGGTAACCTGAGCCAAAATGGCCTAAAACCTACCCCACTTGTGACATCAGACCCACAAAAAACAATATTTTTTAATGCAAACCAGAAGAATTGCTGCAGCTTTTGAGGGTTTCAACAGCTCTCTAGCTCAATCGCCTGACGAGATATGGAGTTGCAAAGACTTGCACAATACGGGTAAATTATACCTTCAGTGGGAAAATTGACCAGCACCAAAGGTGTTAAATAGACTACCGTATCTTTATTTGAAGAAATCATTTAGGGCGTAATAATTAGCTCTGTGAATTGCAAATGACAAAATCTCTTTTTCCTAGCTTTAATTAGCAAGCTGTGTGGATTTATAATAGTTTTGATATTTGGTTTGGGGCATCAAATGGGGCATCAAGAGTGAAACTTCTATTTTAGCTTAATTCATATATATCTATAGTTTTTTAGTATGGCTATTTGCAGTACCTGTGCAGCTGATTGAATATGATCTAAACAAGCTCCTTACCTTTTGTAGTAAAAATATACAATTAAAGTTGTGATCATCAGGAGTAGGACACTTGAAATGGAAGCAATTAAAGCTATGGACAGCCAATCTGAAAAAAAAGTTCAGTTACCATGGTTTAAAAAAATATAAAGCTTAATTTTTGTAATTACACCCTTGGCTTAAACCAACACTGAAAATACTCTTACCATACCAAACTATTCACTAATTTTGCTAAAAGAAATTTTAACTCCTGATTTGTAACCATTTTTCCATGTTGCTTAACTCTTAGGAAAAGTCCAATGATAACTAAGAATGTTCAAAAATAATTGGTTATTATACCCTCATGTGGTTGCTTATAAATTTTTCATCATCATGACTATGTTGTTGATGTTTTGTGCCAATTGCTATTGATTGACAAGTGACTGTAAATTCAGAATGTAGCATTAACCAATTTGGGTGAAATATAGCATAGTATTTTAATGAAGGTTTAGATGTTATTGGTTATTATGTTTATGTCAAGCTAATAGAATTACGAACATTTAACATCGGTGTGTTCATTTTCATTGAAACATTTCCTAAATGGATATAGTTCCTAAAGTATGGTAAGTTCATCCTGATTATGGTTACTGCTAATTTCAGGAAGAATTGCAGCAACCCTGTGCACCATCACATGGATATTTTTAACTTGGAAGTTCCTTGAACGTTTGTGATCAATTCAGACATACGCATTCGTTCTAAATACACTCAATTTTTAACTTTTTCTTAAATCAAAAAAGGTTGCATACCCTCATGTGGTTGCTTATAAATTTTTATAGTCATGACTGTGTTGTTTATGTTTTGTGCTTTTTTGACATAGGCAATTTTTAACAGGCTTTTCAGCTGTTGCACCTGAAAATATGGTTTGAATTTTTCACAGTTGAAATGAATCCTAATGATTGTTTGCACGATAAGTTGCTGTATATTGCTTCATCTGACAAGCACATTTTCAACTTACGAAGGCAAGTTAGCACCTTGTTTCCAAAAACTGTCTTATTTTAAAAGGGTGTGTTTGCTGAAACTGTCACTTAAGGAATGAATTTAATAGCGTTTGAAAGATATTTTGTAGAAAAACATATACCTTGTTCTTGGGTGAATGTTGCTGTGGACCAATCAGAGCAAAGGCTGCCATTACCTGTGGAAAATATATCTTCAGGTTCTGTCTTCTATAAACTAAACAATGCACTGCTGTTGTCTCCAGTTATTTCAAGGTACTATCCTAACTGGATCATTGTCTGTAAAGTGTTTTACTGAAGAGTGAAACAACATTACAGTCATTAATTGTACAAAAAAATTAGGCTAGTTTTTGGCTTATCACACATTGGTACTGGAAATATTTTTACATTATTCACTAGAATCTCACCTGTGCAAGCTTTGACTTGTATTTTTGTTCCTTTTGGTAGTTCCAAAATGGTAGCATGCTCAGAGGAGTTCCAATAGCATATGTATGTTTTATTTGTGTAGTTGCATTTGTTTGTGGTATCAAGGAATTGGCTGCAAATACAAGTCTTTGAGATGAGTTTCAAAGTTTTGATAAAAACAGAAGTCTACTCCTCTTGAGTTAATTTGTAGATGTTGCTTAGTTGTCTTTGGAAACAACCAAAATTTTTGCTTTCAATTGTTCAGGTTTGATTTATGTTGATATGCTTCATTGAGAAAAGGCAATGCTTTACATTGCACATTTTTGGGTCTTTGGTTTGTTCCATATTCTGGAATGTTATTGCATTTGAAACTGGTGGAGGGTACTGCTATTGGTGAAGATGCTATTGTTAGCAAGAACAGAAAATAAGTAGCAGTTCAATTGCAATTGGTTCTAGTTTAAGAATTTTAAAAGCTGTAAAACAGAACACAAGTTTTAATAAGAGCAATTTGCTGACAAAGCCATACATTATCAATTTTAGTATGAACTGGTAATGATTAGTCAATCTAGAATCAAAAATGAAAATCATGACTGAAATGAAATCATGATGGATTTTAACAACTACTATTATCATCCTAGGCAAGATTCAATGAAATTCTAGCACAATCTAAGAAATATGTGCAACATCACATGTATATATTTTATGGCAGAGTTCGCACACAAGTTGGCTAAAATTAATTTTTTACTGATACTTCACGTTAAGTTTTTATTGCAGGAAAATTAATTTTTGAAGTCAAATTGAGGTTTGAACCAGTCATGCAGGCTACAAACTTTCTGAAATTGTCATTAAAGATGTCAATCTTCATCTGATAAGAAAAAATATCTCCATTTGGTTCCTCAGGTGGTTTCCACTGAATTTCATATTTGTTGTTTCCGAGATACTGCACAAGGTACAATTTGGGTGGTGTAGAAGGAGCTGCAGAGATGAAAAACAGTAAGTTCACTGAGAGATGCATTTTATACTGCATTCAAGAATTACTGATGCAAAGTGTTGGAAGGCAATGATGAAGCATTTTTCCAGCTTCATATTCCATGGGTCTGTTATTCTTTATGAATTTGTAAACCCTACAATGTGAGTCATTGTTTAACAATTTCTAAAGAACAGTGAACTGGTGTAGGTGTCATAAAATTCAAGTGTAATTCAGGGTTCCCACGCGGTATTGAAAAAGTATCGAATTAGCCAAATTGTACATTAGGTATTGGAAAAGTATGGAAATTCTAAATAGAAAATAAATCTAAAGTGTCTGAGCAGAATTATACTGAAGGTAAAACACTTCATTTTTATGGAGTGTTTTGCAATGTGTAAAATTAAGTTTCTTGATTAAGAATTTTGAAAAATGAAGAGAAGTAATGGTATTGAACTTTTCAAATTTAGTATTAAAAAGGTATTGAAAAAGTATGGAAAATGATTTTTAAAAATGTATGGGAACCTTGGTAATTACAACCAGCCCACCAGCAGCTGCTGCTTTTGTGTTTGTAGTTCATGAGTTAAAGTAAAGTGTGAGAGTTCATAAAACAAAACTTGATTATAAAGTAAGTCTGACTTTTACAATATGTATGTTTCTTATGATACTTCACAGAAGTTTTAAATATGGTACATATCAGAGGGGTTTAAGTTGGTGTAACAAACTCCAAAAAAGTCAGCTTATTCATTGAAGGTGTGGTATGAGTCAGGTTTACTAATATTTAATAAATTAAATAGTTATTTCTATTAATTTATGACAACTTCTCTCAGTGCAGATCTTACCAAATCGTATCTATGTTTGAAAAAGATTCAATTGCAGGGTTTGTTTTTCCAGGTCTATAAATTGCCATTTCTTCAAGCTGTGGATTTACTTTCTATAGAAGTTCTGTATAGCAACGGTGTGCTTGAGTATTGTTTGTCCAATGAACAAAGATTGCCAGAATGTGTTTTTATAGGCATGATCAGAGTTGTTACAGTGGAAAAAGATACAATTCTGCAATTCTAACATGCAGCAAAACTTGTTCTTAGATGATCAAGTTTAAAATGTATTTTCAAGGTGATAATGGTAACACCGCTACAACACTTAAAATGTTTTAATGTCATAGTTGCAATTACAAGCACAAAATGATATTACCAGTAAACTTTAAGTCAATGAAGTTGAACAGACAATTTTATTTAAAAGCTTTTTGTTCCTTTGTTTAAACCATGCTGCAGACAATGCATCATGCTGTCCCTGAACCTTTTTGAAAGATGTACTTATGCAGGGAATAGCTATTTTTCAGTTACTGTGAAGTTTGGTAAAACCAGTTTTCTGCAAGCATACTAAATGTTGATATATTTTCAGGGGTTTTGTTTGAGGAAAATCTTAGGGACCTGATTTCTCTGATTCTAGGGACCAGATTTTCTCTGATTCGAGGGGCCCAATGATAATTTTTTCTGATTCTAGGGACCTGGTTTTCAATTCTACAGACCCGATTCAGGTCCCTAAAACACTTTTAAAAACACTGATATATTTCATTCCTTACCACTTTCATCTGTTTTAACAATCTTGTAGGGGGACAATGGTCCTTTTCCAAATGCATTGTTTGCTCTCACTTGAAGAAAGTACTTGGTGTTGGGTTGTAGATTCTCAAATATATGTCCACCTCTTTCCTGTCGGACTTTTATTTGTACTGCCAACAACAAAAGTTTTGCTGATGATACAGAATCAAATAAAACTCATAAGTTTGGTAGTTTTGTAATGAAAATGTTGTGAGGAGATGGGTATTTTTAATATATTGTAATGCACTTCATGATTTTATTTATAAAGTTGATTTTACTTTTCATATGCATGTTTTTAATTTTTCTGTTAGTTGTTTTAAATTTGGAGACGGAGTTAGCAACTTCATCACAAAAAAGCCTTTGCACTAGCTTTTTGAAAGCATTTTTTATTGTAGCAAAGTTCTTATGTTATTTTCTACGTGCATACACTTTACAATTTACATGCTTTTTGTAAGAAAAAGATATTATGCTGTCTCACTATCAATTGGCTGATACCAAAAGCATTTTATTCTTTTGATAGATCGTGTATTTTTGAAGTGGTATAGCTTTCATTTGCAGTCTAAAGATAGAAGTTTAAGAACAGTTTGATGAAGCAAATGGTAAGCACCACTTTGCAATATGTAATCCACATTTATTATATTTCAGTTGAACTTTCTCACTTTGTCTAGAAGTTGGTTTCCCTTGCCATGTTGTGTTGAATATCACATCATATGAATAGATTTCACCACAAGCTTCAAAATCTGTTAGCAGTGACAGTTGAAGTAAAAAGCTTGTTGAGCTCACATTGCTAATCATCATTGCTGGTACTGTTGCAGGCACTGAACACATGCAAATAAGTATGTTACCTGACTGTTCAACAGCAGTTGTTGATTTTACATGGCTTTGAAAATCTCATAAATGCATCTCTCATAATTATGAAAGAAAGCATTATAATTAGTAAATTAGAGAACTGATAGATAGGGCTAATATTTGGGTTTCATCGATATATTGGTATCGGCCAAAATGAATGCTGTTATATCCCTCACGCATCCAATCAATTTGCGCAAGAAAAACACAA
>Ga0210059_1007086_pt1 | contig 17882 bp, 11 predicted proteins | sample Ectturendosymbi2_FD_188042 | JGI IMG/M metagenome (GOLD analysis project Ga0210059, IMG submission 188042) | Ecteinascidia turbinata endosymbiont from Florida, USA - Sample 2 (SPAdes) (version 2) | ecosystem: Host-associated > Tunicates > Ascidians > Unclassified | place: Key West, Florida... | reverse complement strand
ACAAATCTGCGTCTCTCACCAGGTGGTAACTGTAGCAAGAAGCCAGGAAAAGCACCAAGCACTGCTCGGCTTTGTGAAGCGATGACAAAGCAGGATCGCATTGTTGCGTCACCTCACCCCCACTGCGTTCAACATCGACGAATCTCCCCACCAGGATCCCCTCCAACGATCCTGAAGTAAAAAGACTCTTCACGAACTGCTCACGAATCCAACATAGTTGGAACGCCGTGTGTGGCAGGACCAGACAGGGATTATATAACACAGAGCATGACATCTGCAAACAGCAACACTGTGCATAGACAAGTTCATCTCACCTCCAGTCGGATATGACGGAGTGTCAGCCAGTGTTGCGTCACCATCACTTTCCGCGTCCGACAAGCACACGTCACAATGAGAGCTGACGTCATAGACGAGACCATCAAGCACGGTCCATCGATGGCCACTGGTGTTCCGTTTAGCGACATCTTCAGGATATATCAAAGGAAAGGTGTCGTCGCCGCCTTTTGTGACAAAGATTCATGTGACATTGGGGGAGAAACTCACACGTGGGTGGTTCTGATGTAATAATTGACAGTTTTCGCAAAAACTTTGGCGATGCAGAGAATTGGTGTCAAACAAAAAACATCAGCTCTGTTTTATCTCAACCCACACTTTCAAAGTTACAGCAGTAACAGCCACATAATGAAGTCTTGCATGTTGTGGGACTATCCCAGCAAACAACAACCATGCAAACTTACTTTTGCTCTTTTGCTTTGGCCAGTCGAGGTCGCTGCTTTGAAACGACTTTGTAACTTCGAAGAACTTGCTGAACTGATCAATGCTTAGCACAGCCTGTGAGATGTGATTCAACGAACAAAGCGAAGGCTTGAAAATCGTTTGCAAGTTTCCATCTTGATGCAGGAGTGTCAGAGATGCTGCCTAAAATAACAATTGACATTTACAGACTCGACCAATAAACACACCGAACCAACACTGCAACGAAGCGCTTACAAAACTTGGCAGGATGCATCCAACAACCCCCGACATCAGAACTTTCATAATGTTCACTTTATCCACTTTTCTTTCCACTGCGTGATTCGCTGACGACAGTACATTGACCACATGTCGGCAAATCATGTCACAGTACTTGCTGAGCAGTGATGATAGTTTTGATTTGACAGCCTGTGTGCAAAGCAGTTGGAAAGATAACAAAATATTTCACAACCACATAATATTTGCATAAAGAAAAGCCACAAGTAAGTGTGTGTTAATTCATGTACACAAGCCCTAACAGGGAACGGCCGCTAAGAAAATAACTCATTATGTTCTTAACCCATCAAACATTGCAAAAACATTTGCTTTACACAAACCAAGTTTTTCGCATTTTCTCAGGAAGAAAACATTACGCTTTTGACAGGAAGTGACGTACATCTGAGCAAGGAGGATTCAACGCTCGACTGAACAGAAGAGCTTGGTACTTCCGCAAAATATCCAGTGATGCGTCGCACCGTTCAACTGCCTCTGAGCGAACCACCTTTGACTGGGCGCAGGCACTGGCGTCAAGCTCAGACAGTGAAGACCTGCAACATCAGGCGTGCTTTTCAAACATCAAACCATTTGTTTTTTTATAAAAGTATACGAGAAAAAAAATCCTTGGCCTGGCTGAAGAGGCAAAGAATCGTCGGGTCGATATACAAACAAATCCAGTTAAATTCAAGTAAAACAAACACAGACCTTCCTAAACTTTTCTGATCACAGAGTAACGAGCAAAGCACTTACACCTCCGTGGCCTGGACGAAGTCTGTATAAAATTTTGTGATATCTTTATTTGACCCTGAGCAAACTCCATGCAATCATCTCGTTTAACGACTCACAAACACGTAATCCAGGAGGTCAGCACCGCGAGTCGTCCATCAATCCTTTAAACTGCAGTTTTTTTGTGCGAAAAAAATCAAACAATTTTATGGAACTGCTCGAACCTACATGAAATCTAGGTAGTATGAGTCATTTTCTAGATCAGCACATTTTGCTTCTAGGAACAGTAATTAGGGTGGCACAACATATGTCATTGTTACATCAAAGCGCGTGTGATGTCAGTCCTCAGAATTAAAAAACCTGCCCTTTGTATGCAACAGGTGGCTTTAACTACAAGGACAGAATCGGCGCCAAGCAATCAGCATGAAATGATGCAACATCAAATTATTTTGGCTTCAAACAACGTCGTAGCTGCGCGGCAACAAACACACAGTCGCAAAAATAACTAAATGCTGAACACAAACATGTGCTTGTCGAAGAAGTTAACAAAGGCAGCGAACAACTGGGATTTTTAATATGTGCGGGGGTGGAGGGCGCTGTGGTAAAAATGCATTTATCTGCGATACTCACAACGTTTGAGGCAACAAACTAAGAATACCGTGTGGATCAACATTTCGCAGTTGGGAAAATATTCTGCTTCGCTAAACAAAAATGTATGCAGATAAGGAATTTTCTGCAAAATTTTATCGGTTGGAATCCGAATCAAATGGATATATTCGAAATGGTACTTCCTTGTAGTCATGCCAACCATTCTCGATGAATTTTTTTCAGTAATAAGATTTTTGTGAATAAAACACTAAACCAAGTATTCAAACGTTATTAAAAAACAACACCCATCCCGGGTTGAAGTGAAATCATATTATAGATCATTTAACTGATATTGATAAGTGTCAATATCACCGGCGCTATACATCAGCAAACGACTAAACTCTTACTGTACAGACAAAATTTTATGTTTTAATTTTCTCGAAAACATTTCCCAAGTTCTTTACAACTTCGGACTTGACTTCCTGCAGCAAAAGCCACGACTGGCTGACGTTACTACGCTGTTTGAAAGTTGGCGGGAAATAAAACCGGGGCTTTATTCAAAAACATAATCAACCAAAAAATGCCACACTCAGCCACTGCTGTCCCAAAGACTTCCAACAAACCTCGTAGCAACTTGCATCAAGTCATCGACCAGTTTGATCAGAGATACATTTTGAAATTTGAACGAATCCCATGTTTCGTGTTTCAAACTTTTATTTCCTTTATCGCTACGGCTCGGCACCTCCTCCGATTCATTCTTGTCCTTCACCTGGAAAGTTTCAACGACAACTTCAACGCTCGACGACTAGGTTCATGTCAATGACGTATTTGCACGAACCTCACATTCAGCGAACAAACCTCATCCTCGGAACAAACAATTTACGCGAAAATGTTCCACTGATGACTCACAATGAAACAAGACACAGGCAGAATTAGACGTTATCTAGTCAGGACAGAATTACACGTCATCAATGCCATGACATTTATACGTCATCAAGCCATGACATTTATTTATACATCATCAAGCCATGCTACCTCGCTGACATGCTCTTCTGCGTCAAGAACTTTATGGAAATAGGATTCCAGAGTGTTTTCCACCAAAAGACTTTGCGCAAGAAGTTTGGTCAAGTACACCTGCAAGCCAATTGACGTACGGGTTGTTTGCACGTAACTATGCACATTGTGAACAAACAAACAAGCATTGTTAGCCAAACAGAAAAAGAGTTGAAACCGGGTTGCAGATTGGATTCAAAGAAGCTCTGTCGACGTCACAAACACTCCATCCACATCCGGGTACCTGGTTAGTTGTCGAAACACGTGACGAAGTGAGGAAGAATGACAGGACAGCAGCTCGTTCCTCGACACTGGGCAGAAGTACCTTCCAACCCACATCAAGACAATCCAAGGAGGCTTTCTGCACAGATTCTGCGACTCCTGAAGAAGACACGCAGTGTTTTTTATGTTTTCGTAGAAGGGGGGTGAATATCAAGAAATCGTCAGGTAGCTATGAGGCTTGGAAATGCGGGGTTTGGGGGGGGGGGAAGGAAACAAGGATTACTTGCGTCATTGGCAAGAACTACTTGTCACAAAACACAACTTGAAGTTTCACATCGAAATCAGCTTCACGTATGTTGCTATGGAATCGTAAACAGGTGGGTTTAACGTTGATGCCATCTCATCATAACGTTTAAACAAATCCGCAATGCACAGCATGACATCTGCAGAAAATCATACTGTTTGTTGATACATGACATTCAGTTTCCTGAGGACAGGCTGCTGTCTAGGTTATAGAGGAACATTCTATGGCTTCGTCACAAGTTAGTGACGTTACAGCTGACAATAAAATGAACTTTGTACAAATATTGTTTCTGGTTTTCCGACTTCGCCCACAACACAACACAAGTGATGGATGATTGAAGCAAATAAGAAGCTCACCTGTCCTTGATGCGAGGAACAGAACTTTGACCTTTATATTTGATATTCCCGCGATGCTTTGGTCACCAGCGCCTGCAAAACAATTGTTTCTTTGATAAACCACTGTTGGTAATTTTTTTTATTGGCATGTACAAACACGTAATCCTGGTTACCATGACAGTGATTGTTCGCTAACAATGCAAGAAGTTGAAGCTGAATGATTCGAATGCAGGAGACCAGCATTGCTTCTTTGTCCTGTGCTGAGAGACCCAAAGCATCGCTGTCGCCATAAACCTTCCAAAGCAAAGTAACACGGGATGAAGATCAAGTGATCCCACAGTGAAGTGCCGAGAAGTCTCATGAATGAAAGTGCTCCCTCACTTTTTGCAGTAAACCATCGATGAGCTTGAAGGTATCGGGGGACACGTCAATCACAAAGGGAAGCTTTTGTGGGACTGACGGGGAAGTGTTTGATTTCTTTGTTAAGTAAAACTGCATCGGACGGCCGAGAGCGAAAGCTGCACAAAGCACAACGTTACCCCCATGCCACACTGGACGCCACATGTTGCACAAGGAAGCAAAGCTCACCCCTGACTTCCGGTCCAATGTCAACGACGGAACTCTTCCCAGGTGAGCTTGAACAAGAGAGCAAGTCACTGAGTGTATTCCATTGCAGAATCTACATGTTACAGAAAAAAACAGTCATTTATGTTCATCGTGCATGATCAGCCATTGCATTGTTACGTCAACAAACGTGCATCGAGAGCAGCTTTGTGTGTATCATTCAAAAACCGCGCCTCTTCAACCCACCTGTCCATTGACGGTTATCAACACAACCTTAGATCCGATGCTTGACACGTCAGCGATGTCAGGAATGCCTTCAACCTGGGTAGGGAGTAAATGGTCATCCCCGTTCGATTGGTCGCCCTCCTCACTCGCCCTTATCCTCCCTGAGCGCAAAGTTCAACTAAGTTTTAGAACGATCGTCTGACGTGACGTCACAGACAGGTGATTATTTACGTGAACAAAGACCTCGAGCGGAACGACGTCACATGTAAGAAAATGCGACGGGGATATTTCACTTTTCAGATCATTTTTTGTGAATAAAAACTTCACAAAGACAAATATCCGTGAATTATCTTCCATCTTAAAATTGCTAAGACAAAAAAATTACAAAGGTTTGGAGTTATATGCCCGCCTTATATTTGGAGTGTGGCGTGAATTAAATGAACGACCCACGACTTTAGGCTCAGTTGTTAAACATCAATTGCCGGCGTCTCATTCAACCACATCCAGCAAAACAGCCCTGTCTCGCATCAGTATCTTCAATGCCTGGACTCTACTCTGCACTTCAGAGGAACAATTCGGGCAAAAAGCTTCAGTGATACGAGTCTCATAACGTGCTCCACAAGAAAAACTACAAGGCTACCCCCTTGAAGCTGTAGGGAGGTCTGCAACTCTGCTTTCAATCGCCGCACGGCGACGCTAGAGATTTTAGTTATTCATAACACGTAGCATTATTTTCTGAGTCTAGTTCGTTTGTGATGTCACAGTTGGTACCACAATACCCAATGGGGAGTAGTGTATCCAACATTAGCATGATTCCGCAAAACAAACATCCCAGACACTGTCAAACAAAGTGACTTCTAATCGATATTTCACCAGATTCTTGGACCGTTGACCTCCACGTGAGGAAATGTGAAAACAGCCGTTGCGGACTTTAAAGGTGGTGCAAGAGACTGGTAACAAGTTTCAAGACCCATCTGGCATTTTGCAACTGGACTCATTGTTGGAAAGCAGAGGGTACATTTGAGTTTTTGCAACGCTGGAGCTTTTCTTTTGAATGCAGACTTTTAACTTTTTAAGTAGAACGTGACAGACCGCCATAGATCAAAGTAATTACTTGCCCCAGGTATAAAGTTTCATCCTTTCAGTGAGTGCGAAGGAGAAATCTTGACCACAGTGAACTTTCACCACGTTCTTGTCCTTCAAGAACTCAACGAGCTGAGGGCGTCTACGACTTTCAACATGTCCAAGTCCGAGCTTCCCATAGTCACCATCCCCCCAGGAATACACCTGAACAAAAGTGGGAGGATATGAGAAGAATACAACACTTTATGTTCAAAAATAATCCACTCAACGCTTATAACTAAACAAACATACCTTTCCATCATTCGTCACAGCCATGGTGTGGGCGTCGCCCGTACCACAAGACACGCCCACAACGTGCTCGTCCTTCAAAGCATTGACTAAAGTTGGGGTGAGTTGGTCTTCACTGTTGTTATGGCCAAGTCTTCCGTAGTTCCCACAGCCCCACGTGTAAAGCTCCCCTGAAAAGGAGAGTGTTGTTGACCTCTGCGAGTAAATTTCAAAAAATGCTGAAGAAAAGTCCTCAGTGATGTCGACAAAAGGGGGGGCGCTTCGCGTTATACACGTAACGTTTATTGATCGCACACAGCGGCGTCACTGACCTTTGTCGGTGACCGCGGCGCTGTAGTTGCTGCCACAAGCAACATCGACCACACAACGGTGCCAATCCTTGCCCAGTGATGGAATCCGTTTCACGGTCGAACAGGCCGTCACGCCTCCGTGACCAAGCCTCCCACCGTCATTGTTCCCGCATGAGAAGACGCAACCTATGACGTCACAAAAGATCTTTCGCGCATTGCATCGAGGAGGGGGGTGAAATCAAACTAACTTACTAATTTCCCCATTCGAACAGTTTCAGGCAACAGATAGGCACATCACTACCACGAACATTGTGCAACGCAACAAGCCGTCATTACTTTAAGACAAACATGATGGTTATTCCAAAAATTTGTCATGGTTAATCCAACAAAAACTTCCAGAGAATCTTGACTTTTGCCCAAATCAATGATTTGCTGGAAGATTACTCGGGGATTCCCACGAGTCGCAAAAGGTCAGTTGCTTCTGTTGGATGGATGGTCCTTATCGAACTGTCTCCACAAATATCAATAAATCGAAGATCAGTATGAACTGTATTTCTCAGCAAACAATAGATGAAAGAAAATAAGCGAAAATTATCAAAGCAGCAATTTATTCACCATGGGAGTTTGCTTGTGGTAGCGTTGCCACACAGTCTCACCTTTTCTGGTTAACGCTAGGAGATGCAGGCCATCAGGATGCATGGCAACTTTGCAAAAGCTCTCGTCGCTCATTGGTTCAGGTTTTGGTTGCCATGACGACAGCGCGGCGCCATATTCGACGCGGTACAACTGACCGGAATGAGTGAAAAGCGCCAAGAACTTCTTCCCGCTCGCGACTTGCTTCACTTTGAACGTCGACAAGGATTCGAGCTTTGAACACCCGTCCGGGCCACGCCCATACACCTGTCAATCAAACCCATGTTAGGGGAAGTCCCAGACACTGATTACAACTATTACCCGGCGATCTCACTTCGGTCTGAGTGACAGAGTCGCCATCCTTTGTTGCGCACTCCTCGCTGCACTCGCATGAACTCAAAGCGGCGAAAACTTCAGACGACAACCTCCCCAGATGCTCCATTGTTATGACAACAGCTTGCCGCAAATCTAAAAATATCAACCTCAGTCAGTTTCGCGTAAGTTTCACCCAAACCAGCACACCTGGATGTTACAGGGTCTAGCGCTCCGATGTCGCTGTTGTTTCAATGAATTAAACAACAAAGGGAAGGAATGAACGCAAACAGCAACTACGCAGAAGCTAACGCGACTTCTGCACAAAAACAATATTTTACCCCGACATAAACTCCAGTTGCCAAGTTCTCTCACTCCTGGCTACAACGTAGTATTCTTAAAAGAAGAATCTGGATACAAGTGGATTTAGTAGAAGAAAGTTAAGATTTTTCTATCAGCAGAAAGTTCAGAAACGGGAGGAGATCCAAGCCACCCACCCAAATCAGCGTCTTTGTCGGAGCAGGAGCTGGCTCGAGAAGGTTCATGATCTTGAAAAGTACGTTTCTCCAGAGAAACATTTTTTAACAAGCTCCGACTTGTTATCGTTTCAAGTCTTTTGATGAAAGTTGTCACAGGAACTCCGGTGCTTTGCATCTTTTTCCTGCGCAAGCACAACACCGCAATTAACATATTGACGAAGCAGTGAAGGAGCTGAACATCACTAACAACACGTATTTACGGAGGAAAATGACTTTTTGCTACTAACTTCTGCCTATACAAGGTGGGTCGAAAACAGATGGTGACTCATTTCTGACTTTCTTTAAAACGCGTTTCGTTGCTACGCACCTGTTGTCAGGGAGTTGGCGCCGCTCCTCCCACGCTTTGATGAGAAAAGAAACAACATCCAGGATGTGAGACAACGATCCTCGTTGGAGCGCCACTTCCAGGAGAAGGTTGATGGCAAGATGTTGGTCACTGACGGGAATGTCCAGGTTGCGGAGCGATGAGTTGGAATTGCTGTCATCAACAATTACATGTTGGAAGCCTGATTTAACCAGGAGTGTAGTGGCAATTTTGTTTGTGCCGGAACGCTACTGGGCATTTTCCCTTATATTTGCGGGCAACGACTCATCACTCGCTGGCAGAGATCACTACTGATCCTTCAGGAACCCTCCAAGTAACGCAAATATTTTATATTTATCATTACGTGTGTTACTACGTTCATGCTTCCACGTTTCTGCGATGCCAGTTACACCAACGCGTTGCATTGGTGCCGTTGAAAGGGAAAGGTGCACTGAGCAGATGAATCGATAGTAAAATAGTAAGTTGAACAGTGAACTGAGCTGAAGTTGTGCAAGCAGCTGATGTTTAAGTGTGAAGCTCAAATCCGCCATGCGAATTTCCAAAATGTAGGCCAACCAACGCTTTTCCTTCGAATAGGTGAGCCACCTCACAGAACTGAGTCGCGCACAGGTCAGCGACCTTTTAGTCACGTGAGTGAATGAATGAGCCAATCGGACCATGTTAAACAGAGATAGCTCTGAGCTGGTCTACAATTTTGAATTCGCTGTCGGGCAAAGGCTTGCTGACAGACCCCTTCCAACACTGATCTAGGTCAGTTATGTCCAATCCGCGGCCCGCGACCCTGTCGAAGGTTTCTCTGTTGCGCATATACAATAGTGATGACATCCTGACCTTATTTTGATGATCTCATATTTGAAGTTTTTGATATGCAGTATTCCTCAGTGCCACTCTATCACATCTGGATTGCGTGCAGGCAGATTTCCATGTGTCCACTGAGACGTAAAACTCACTTCTACGTTCCTGGTTTACACCCCTTTTGTTCCATTTGCACTAAACTGAGTTCTAATTTGTGGTTCCACTGGCACTTTCAAACTCGCCTATGACATCACAGTTATGGAGTGATTAGAGGTGCCATAAAGTCGTTATCATTGCTGATAGAATTCGAACGCATTCGGTATCTTTCAAAGCTAAAGTTTAGCTTACTGAGAACAACGCAAGTCGCTCATGTGCGGCCCTCATTAAGAGAGTGACTTAACTTTTGGCCCAGCAGTGCATTTCGGTCGGTTGGACATAGCTGCTCTAGACTCTAGACTTAACCAAAATATGTTCTTGCGCGGATCGCCGAGACAAATATTTACTTGCGCAAAGTTTATAGTTTCGTAATTCAGTAGTTTGTTTGTGGACCCGCGAAAAGCTCGATTTCGTGTACTTTGATGCTCCATGGACCCAGTTTGCAAACGCTTGATCTGAAATTTGGTCACATTGAAATAATATATCAATGTCACGAAAACGTTGTTGATTACCTTGAGGAGTAATGCTTTGTATTACAGTCTGTGGTAAGATCGGGGGGAAATTACTGTTATTACCCCGGAAAGAACAAAACAAAGATGGCATTGGACAAGAGGATCGCTTTGTGAGAACAGCACGTAATGTTTAGTGGGTTGGAAGACAACACACAAACCATGTTACAACAACCCACAAACACGTTACAACAACACATAAATATGTTACGAACACACAAACCATATGACAATAACACACACCATGTTACAACTGATCGAAGAAACGCTCCACATCTTTCGATGACGTCAAACCAACTTTTCGGCAACATTTGTTTGTTGAACAGTGAACCAGGGTCATAACTACGGAATGCGTCCAACGAGTCCTGCAACGAACAACCACAGGGGGTTTAAACGCTTGGGGGGCAAAGGAGGACAGACGCGATGGATTGGACATAGAGTTAGTTACTAAGACAATGGTTACACTCATGTGCTCATAGTTAATTCGAGAAGTGTAAACAGGTAGGATTATTTATATCTAAACCAGCCACAAGCTTGTCGAAGCACAACGCTTATTCTATCGACGACAAACAACTTTTGCGTAATGCCAACACAACGCGAAAGCCTCAGTTCATGCTGTTGACACGGACACAAACTTCTGAGCAGGAATACGACTTGACGACCAGTAACAGGCGGCCGTCCACGCTGCACCTCTGCAAACTCCCTAAAACTTGTATGATTTTTTTGCGGTCAGCAAAGCAAGTGCACCTTTTGTATTTGCCCAAAACTTCGCAAAATTTGCTGGAGACAAATAAAAGCTCTAGGTTTTCTATAGGCTTTCGAGGAATCAGCCGACTGGGCTCTGCTTTCATCTTTCTGCGATAATTCAAACTTGCGCATACCTATATTTAAGTAACTACATTCCACAGGTGAAAGAAGCAAGGACCCAATCACAAATTTTTAATAGGAAATCGGTTTCACGTTAACACTACGCATCGTCAGTCCTATCATCTTATTCAAATAGATGATTCGAAAAGTCTGTCAGTGCCCTTCCAGAACATCAGGTCACTTGACACATAGAAGTCAGACAGAGAATGCCTTGACAACTATTGGGAGACTTCTCTCGCAGTGATGATGCCCTCCGACCGATCTTCACCTCGTGTGTCTGATGTCGTAGAAGGGACTGGGTTCAAAGGCTCTTCGAAGCACTCTCTTCACCTGTCAAGTATGTCCTCCTAGTTGCCGAGAAGAGCAATGTACCTTTTGTTTTCCGAGAGATCTTGCAGAACTCATCAACCCGCTACCATTACGTGAGCTGTTTATTATAGCTTCAGAATGAAAACTCAAGGTTCCTGAGCTGTGCATTGGTGGTTGTGGTTCTCATCACATGTTGGCAGCAACTTGCTGTTTTATGAAGACAGGCGTTTTGAACATCAGTTTCTTCGCAGCATGTTCAGTTGCTCGGCACTTCATTAAAGCTTTGAAGCCACAGGCGCCGAGCACTGGCGTGCGACGCACGCCCGTAATTTTGGCCGGAAGTGCGGCACTCCTGCTAAGTTTCATGTTTTTCAGTTTCACGTCAACTATTCTTCATGCTCTACTGCAGAGAGAAACATCATCCTATGTGATATTTACAGACGATGTAAACGAGGAACAGTTGCAGCAAAATCCAGCTATTTTTAACAATCAGTGATTTAAACACTGATCTCACTCCAAACGATGCTTTGAAACTATTTGCGGTAAACAGAACTTTAACTCTGTTATTTCCGAGTTTGACGTGTTTGTTGCGACGCATACACTTTGCATGCCCGACTGTACTACCTGTGAGGCAGAACTTACTTTTAGCACACTTTGTCGCATTAAAAATATCTCTGATCAACCATGACTGAACTTAGTTTGAATTCGTGTTGTTTACTAAATATTCATTCCACTGTGACAGACGAACGTAATGTTGAAAGCATGGACGTTGGAAGGATTGCTTCCTCCAGGTGGTGGTCAATTAGCATATTTTCAAGGAGAGGCCAACATTGGTGAAATTTAATTTTACCAAGTGGAAATTAAGAGAAAAACATTTTTCTCCTGAAAGTTAATAGGAAAATATCAAGCTTTTAGGTGATCTCAACTTCTCATGATTCCAGTCTTATTTGTTACGAACGTGTTCTAAAGGTTTTGAAAAAATCATGAGCAATCGAATAACTGTGAGTCACTTGTAAAATTGACATTAGTGTGAGAGATTCTTTGGGGTATTTCAGCTTATATTAACAATTCAAGCAGGTTTGACGTCATATTTTGTGACGTCATGGATTTCGCACACCCGTAGAAATTTCAATTTCAATCGTCGCCTTTGTTTGAAGCTGAAATCAAAGCTGCGTACTCTTCACTGCTAAGACCCAAGTAAACTGCAGTCAGGTCTCATCAAAAATGACTGTGGGTATGGAGTCTTTATATTAGCAACAGCATCTTTCACGTCTTCTTACGTGGCTTTGATGCGATCAACGAGTGAGGGTTGATGCAGTAGGTTTCATGTTCAACTATTTCTTGCAATCTACCTGCTCCTGCTCGGTACTCACTAGAAGTGTTATTCCACTAAGAAATTACAGTATTGGCACTAAGATTAGTCACTTACAAGCATTAAAATGGGAAGAAATATTCACGCATCCTTCGCAGTAATTCACTGTTTCACTCCCGTTTCTACTTCTTAAGTTCAACCGACTTCAGCCGATCTTTCAAAATGTTATCCACGTTATTTCTTATTTTCGCCTTGGTACTTGAACTTGTTCTACCCATTCTTGTAAGTGCCAAGTCACGTGGTTTTCACAGAAAGCTTTTCTACATGTTCACCGTCTATTATCGGTAGTTGCTTTGACTGATCCAATACCGTCAACACCAAAATCAACAATATGTTAACACATCTCTACGCAGCTATTGTTCATTTACTAGCAACATACTATCTCATTCTAAAAAGTTTGTTCGCACATCGTTCAAAAATTGTGGTGTAACGAGGAAGAGTTTTGATAAAACTCTGGTACTTTGCGATCAGTGTTCCCTCTAAGCCCAGAAAAACCGGCACTTACAGCACTTTTTTTGGACGCCAGCCAACAAAAATTTTGAAGATCGGCACTTGTAAATTTGGACGCAATTTCTTCCACAAGAGAATTTTTTTTTTTTTTCAAAAATGTGCGCTACATATTTTCACGATTTAAGCCGTTCTCAGGTCACAGCACGGATATACGGCAGTGAGCGGTGAAAAAAGTTCAGACGCAGTTTGGAAATTCTCCACTTGCAAGTTTATAAATAAGTTCTGGGCGCAATTTCACGATTTATGCGTCCAAAAATGAAGCTGTTTGCTGTTAAGTTCAGACGCATTTGGAAGTTTTCGCCTGATGAGGTTTATGAAGAAAGTTTTGGGCGCATTTTCACGATTTGCGCGTCAAAAAATGTAGCTGTTTCTTGCGAAGAGCAGACACATTTCAGTGGTTTTCACCTTGTGAGGTATATAACAAAAGTTCTGTGCGCATTATCACGATTTTTGCGTCCACAAACGAAGCTGTTTGCCATGAAGTTCAGACGGATTTTGGATGTTTTCTGTCTGAAAGGTTTACAAAAAAATATTTGGGCGCATTTTCACGATTTATGTGTCCATGTCCGAAAATGAAGCTGTTTCCTGCGAAGTTCAGATGCATTTCGGAAGTTTTGACCTTGCGAAGGATATAAGGAAAGTTGTTATCACGATTTTTCCGTCCACAAACGAAGCTGCTTGCCGTGAAGTTCAGACGCATTTTGGAAGTTTTCGCCTTTCAAGCTTTATAAAAAAAGTTGTGGGCGCAATTTCCCGATTTATGCGTCCAAAACTGAACCTGTTTGCCGTGAAGTTCAGACGCATTTTGGAAGTTTTCTCAGTGCAAGCTTTATAAAAAAGTTTATGGCGCATTATCACGATTTTTGCGTCCAACAACGAAGTTGTTTGCAGTGATGCTCGGACGCATTTTAAAATTTCTTTGCCTGCAAGTTTTGCAGAAAAGGTTCTTGGCGCATATTCACGATTAATGCGTCCAAGAACGAAGCTGTTTGCTGTGAAGTTAAGACGCATTTTGGAAGTTTTCTCCGTGCAAGCTTTATGAAGAAAGTTATGGGCGCATTTTCACGTTTTTTGCGTCCATAAACAAAGCTGTTTGCCGTGAAATTCAGACGCATTTTGTAAGTTCTTCGCCTCCAAGGTTTGTGGAGAAAGTTCTGAACGAATTTTCACGATTTAAGCGCCCAAAAATGAAAGTGTTTGCTTTAAAGTTCACACACATTTTGGAAGTTCTCTGTAAAGTTTACAAAAAAAGTTATGGGCGCATTATCACGATTTATGCGCCCAAAAATGAGGCTGTTTCCTACGAAATTCAGACGCACTTCGGAAGTTCTCTTCCTGCAAGGTTTACAGAAAAAGCTCAGCGCAGTTTCACGATTTACACGTCCAAAAACGAAGCTGTCGCGAAGTTCAGACGCATTTTGGAAGTTTTCGCTTTGCGAGGTTTATAAAAAGTTCTGGAAGCATTATCACAATTTATGTGTCCAAAAACGAAGCCGTTTGTCGCGAAGTTCAGACGCATTTTGGAAGTTTTCGCTTTGCGAGGTTTATAAAAAGTTCTGGGAGCATTATCACAATTTATGTGTCCAAAAACGAAGCTGTTTGTCGCGAAGTTCAGACGAATTTTGGAAGTTTTCGCTTTGCGAGGTTTATAAAAAGTTATGGGAGCATTTTCACGATTTATGTGTCCAAAAACGAAGCTGTTTGTCGCGAAGTTCAGACGCATTTTAGAAGTTTTCTCCGTGCAAGCTTTATGCACAAGGTTCTGGGCGCATTATCACGATTTTTGCGTCCAAAAACGAAGCTGTTTGCTGTTGAGTTCAGGCGCATTTTAGAAGTTCTCTGCGTGCAATTTTTACAGAAAAAGTTATGGGAGCATTTTCACGATTTATGCGTCCGAAAATGAACCTGTTTCCTGCGAAGTTCAGACGCATTTCGGAAGTTTTTACTTTGCAAGGTTCATAAAAACTTCTGGGCGCATTATCACAACGTTTGCGTCCAAAAACGAAGCTATTTGCCTTGGAGTTCAGACGCACTTTGGAAGTTCTCCGCCTGCAAAGGGTTACAGAAGAAAGTCGTGGGTCCATTTTCACGATTTGGGTGTCTAACAAACAAACATTCTTGACTTCAACATTTTGTAAAAAACCTTGGCCACGTTTCACAATTTTACGCGCCCATCAATCTTTGCTGTGTTGTCCGGACACATTGTGACGTTCTTGACTTTCACATTTTATAAGAAGACAATACTTTGAATCTGAACACATCTGCACTGCGACTGCACCCGCAAACTGTGACATGCGGGTGTGACCTTACGCGAAGCAATTTCAAAAAATGTCTTGGACTGGCACCTCAGACATGTTTTGCAATATCTGAACTTTGAAAGAATGAACAGATTTTGTGAAATTTGACCTAAGGTAAATTGCGTGGCAAAATTAAGCGAAGTCGTTCATAGATGCCTTTTTCCTAACTTCTGCTTGTGTTTTAAGTGTAATGCATCTTGAAAGACAGTAAAACTTGTTTTTTGTCCGGCTTATCACGACTCTTATCAAGTACCAGGTTCAGCTCATATCTCATCACGTGGCTGGTGAATGACTGAGGCCACAAAGTTTGACGGTAAAATCTCACGATCATTTTTGATATATCAAATATGAAAGTAAACAAGCCTGCAAGAGGTGGGAAGAAGTAACGCTCATTGATAATTATATTTACTATCTAAGCCTGGAGAGATGTAGATACGATGCACTTATTTCGAATAACAGTTCACTCGCACATGCAGTGAATTCCTAACGAAGTTAGTGCTTGTTTGCGAATTTAGATTAAAAAGACGATTTGTTGATCAAGTCAGAGAAGAGACTTCTGTCAATCGATGTGACGTATCGGTTAGAACCAATGTGTCCAGTTAAGATAAATATGCCTGAATTTTTAAGTGGGGAAATAGGCCTAAAACGGTTGTGCAGAGTGTTTTCTATATCTGGGTATTGTTATCCGTCTGTGGTGGTGCAGTTGCTTTTTCAAATAAACCTTTCAAGCAGTGGGCTGCACATAACAACACATCTAATGTGGATGATTTGCAAGTGCATTGTGGCTTGATGTAGCTGATGGTTGTTGGAGAGAATGTAAACAAGATCATGTTCACCAATCGTTGGTGACCCTACACAAGAAAATCAAACTGAAGCTTGCCTGACAGTCGACACCTGAAGTTAACCTTGTCGAAGTTGAAAAAGACGTTTTGGACACATTTTGTTATTTTTGTTAATCACAAAATGGCAAAACCTGTTGATTGTTGTCACTACTTAGAGACGTTTTATGAAAGTGCCTAATTTCTTGATTGTTCTGGTTTTTCAAAATATTTTGAACATATTACGCCGATCATCGCGCATTGTTTGTTACTGCAGGCCTTATGTTTGGGCGCATTGTACGTTTTCATTCTCACTGAAATTCCTTTTTTGGATATTTTGACACTCATCAGTGATCTCTGCCTATAACGAAAGGCTAATGTGTGAAATTAACTTTCTTTAATCTTTTCAGTGCTGGGCATTGCAGCCAATCATGGACCCACGGTGCAGTTGGTGGATTTGGTTAGGGAAGAGTGGAATGACCCCACCATCATTATTGTCAGATCCATTCTGACCTGGAATGGTGCAGCACCTGACAGGGTTCCAAATTTGACTTAAATAATTTGTCAATATTTCTGAGGGTTACGTGACTTTTCGGTCTGGAAATATTTTGGTCATGACATTTCTGTATATAAACATGCATTAACATTTGTTTTTTCAAAGCAAAGGCTTATATAGGCAGGCGAAATGTCAGGCTAGCTGGTGTTATACAAGCTCCCTTTGATGTTGCAGCGAAGTGACGAAACAGTATGACAGGTGAAATTTAACGTTAGTCGGTGTTGTACCAAATTGATTTAAGTATGCTAGCAGTAAACTTAACATGAAAGTCATGTGTTATGCTGATTAACTGTTGGATCTTGGATTACGTTTGCATTTTATTTAAATAAAACTTTTCGTTGATTCAAGTACGTTTGCGATAAAACGTTAGCATGTAAGATTTCTGCAAGATTTCATAGTCTGACCAAAACCGAAAAGTCCCGTGACCGAAACGGCTCAGACTGAATCGGCCTGACCGAAACTTCTTGCTTCGATTTCAGAGTTGCTACGTTTTGGCAAAGTTTAAGAAATTGCGCAGTATCATCAGATCATCAGCCTGATTCAATTATATTGTTGGTTTAGTGCAGTGATTTTCAACCTGGGGGTCGTGAACCATTTTCGGAGGGACCAGCGGCAGATATTTTATATACACAGCTGTATTACATTTGCTTTATTCAAGTTTTAGTTGGGGGTTGTTGGGATAGAGTGGGTTGCTGTAATGGGTAGCGGTACAAAAAGTTGAAAACAACTGGTTTAGTGCAACAGTAAGCAACGCACAACAAAGACAAGAACAGTCATTAAGGACCGTCCGTATGAAGGCAACCACTGTCTGAGAAAAAAGGTTCACATATGGCTAGGAAGTTTGCATGCAGCTGATTTCATTTATTGCCTTTGTGATGACTGTTTTTTTCGTTTGTTTTTCAGAAAATCTTGCGTGTGTACATGTTGGAAAAAATGAAGACCATTTTTTATTTTTCTTGGTGATTCATCAAACATGGTTGATGAAAGGTTTTTCGGTAAAAATGGACACATTTCAGGAAATTTTACAAAGGGCGCCTAAGTTTCTTTTGATCTTGACGGCACTTTTTAGACACCAGCCGACTTACAAAAATCTTAGAGGGAACACTGTTTGCGATCAAGATATTTTTGATGGATTCGACCTTTGTTTGCTTTTGCAAGAAATGCTGTAGTTTCTCCCAGTAAATTAATAAGATTAGTT
>Ga0210059_1007085_pt1 | contig 17886 bp, 13 predicted proteins | sample Ectturendosymbi2_FD_188042 | JGI IMG/M metagenome (GOLD analysis project Ga0210059, IMG submission 188042) | Ecteinascidia turbinata endosymbiont from Florida, USA - Sample 2 (SPAdes) (version 2) | ecosystem: Host-associated > Tunicates > Ascidians > Unclassified | place: Key West, Florida... | reverse complement strand
GACCATGACGGTGTTTTGGTTTTAACAGCACCGCTTAGATGAGTTACCCTGATGCAACTCAATATAGAGTGCAAGCTACGTTTCTGCCTTCGGTTCTACTACACAATTTTTCAAAAGAGCGTAACAATTGCAGTGTGCAGGCTATCATAGTTCTAAACCGCTACCTTACATATGCGTTACCCAATACCCAGCACTTCACTTGTCAATTGGCAGTGTTTTTCTGAAAATGTCGTGGGTTACGCATGTTAACCCCGTCTTTCTACATTGACAGCTGAATGCAGGCCTTGCCATTTTTAGGCATGAAGTAGGATTGAACAACACCACTGCAACAAGTTTTAAGAACGAAGATCTTTCAAAGAAAAAGGTTAAATTGAGTAATTGTAAACGCTGTTGAGCAGCATGTTGATGTCTGCGTGTCAAGTGTTGGCACCTTTTACTGATGTGGACATGACTTGGTTTCTCTTTTTTCTGGAAAGCTTAATTTCCTGTATTATGTGACATCGGTGCAGGTGTCTCCAAACTACGCCCGCGATTTATTTCATCCGACCACACAGACCTTTTGCAGTTATGAAAAAATAATATACTGCAGTTACGAAAATTTGTTGATTTCCTAGAATTGGTAGAATGCAACATACCTCCCAAACAATTGCAATATCAATGTCCGGCCCTCAGAACTGTTGTATATTAGCTTATGTGGCCCTCTGACAGTTTTGAAGCCCCTTCATTAGTGGATTACTACGTTGAATAATAACTTTGCTTGCTGCTGCTTTTCTCACCAACACTATGCCTTCTCTTATACGTAGAGTTTGTTTTAAATGCTACTTGGGCAACACGCCTGGTTGCAACAATATATCGAGGCCCGTGGCTAATTTTAAGGTTGGGGGGCAAATGACATTTTGTGGGGTGAGACCGTGAGAAGTTAGTTTTTCATGCATTCTGTGTACGACGTAATTTTGGGGGGAAAGGCACTGTTCCCGAATTACCCCCGTGACTACGGGCCTGATATTCCTTATTCATTTCAATGACTGTTTCTCTTTTACAGCCTTGGCTTGAACTGTTCTCGGCGAATATGGGAGCTGTGTTTTCTCGGATCGCCAGCGCGGTCATATACTTGGCTGGCGCTGTGTGGACGTTCTTGGTTGAGTCAGGCGTCGATTGTAAAGACAGTGCCAAAGAAATAAACGGACAGGAGCATTTGTCTCAAGCTCAAGTAATGCGTTCGTTTAAGTTATCGGTCGTGCATTTTCATTCGGAATGTATGTGTGTTAGGTAATGCTATGTCTTCTCAGATTGTAGACCTCAGCTCGTCACTATACCGGTGTGCCTTCCAAGAGTGTTTTGCGATGCGATGGTACCATCAGATCAGAAATGAATTGCATGCTTCAATAAATAGAGTTTTCCCATTTATTGAAGGGGTGAAATTTCTAACGCTTGTGAATGAAAAACCGTGTTTGGGGAGCGGTGGCCTTATATTCAAAATTGTCAAAGATCTGCAGCTGCTGTGCCAACATTTTTTAAAGGTAACAGTTGTTTACGTTTCCCAAAATAACTTCAATTTCGCCCTTTTCCTTGCCTGCAGCGGAAACAGCTGCGTCAATTCTACCCTAAAACTTCAACATCATCGAGTAAAAACATCTAAACAACTAACGTTCCACGCGGCAGGCACTTCGCGCATTCGAGCAATTCGGTCTGTTTCTCCTACGTTGTTTATTTTCGCGTTTAGTAAAGTTTAGTTCGCGGTCCCGTGCAAGCAGCTTAGATCCCTCCTCGACTGCAGATCGGGGCACGTGGTGCGGTGGCCGGATTTCGTGCTGCGCACATACCACGGCATGCCAACGCATCCATTCGCCAGGCCGTTGGTGGCATTGGCGAACTATTTATGTCGTGCGATCGCCGGCCCCTCGCTAATATCAATTAACTGCTTCTAAATCCCGAGAATAGGATCGAACTTTTCATACTATTTTTATTTTAAGGATTCCATTGATTCTGATCAGCTGGATGGCGGCGAAGGTGAGTTTGGTCGATCTCACAGTACGTAGATGCTGGGATTTATTATAAGATATGACGAGTCTAAGTTTTTGGGGGAAAGCGGATCCAGATACGATCGAAGTAATAACAAATACATTTGTCAGATTTTCACGCTCATTGTGACGGAGATCAATGCGACGATCAGGAAGACCGCCGTCTCTCTGCCAACCAGCTGAAAAAGGGTAGTGTTGACAAACGAGAAATGGTCACCGGGGAACGGACGACATGTTGTAAGGACTCGCATCTCCAAGAATTTGACACTGGAAAGGTAGACACTAGTTCTACTGCAACCACGCTGCTGGAAGAGGGTTGTTCAAGCAACGAATCTAGCCTAAGTTTTAACACGACAGTTGCCAAATGGTCCGACTCTTTTGAAAGCTCCAGCGGTGAGCAAACCAAGGACTGTTCACCGCAATGTCACCATGACCCTGGCAGTGTCACATCGAGAACGGTTGTGGAATACGTCCAAACTCCCTCCAACGACTTTGCGTCAACCCAAGTACGTCAGAATTGTAAAGCCTAGAGTCTGCTTTTATAAGTGACTGATAATTTTGAGATGCACTACATTTTCTTTACATCGACTTACAAGCATATTAGTCGGCTAGTGCTGTGACTTTTTAATGTCTGCAATCCTGTAGGCAACAGCTACTGCCATGCTCTCTACTTAGCACAGGGAACTGCAATAGCACGTTGTCGATTCACTGAATTTCCTTTAATTTCGACATGTTTTTTCGTGGCATATTTGGGCTTTTGCGCTTTTCATGCAAGTAACCTGGGTTTGCCTCAGGACAGGAAACTTCACTGTCAACTCATGTGCTTACCCCCACTTCGTTGGGCTGGAAAAGTACGTTTGTTGTTTTACAACAGAAAAAGGTCCGAAATTTCTCAAGCGTCAAACAATAATTCCCACCGAACATTATTCTTCCTGATTGTTCACCCATCTGATTTTTGCCAGCATCCGGATAATCCTCCGTGTCAGTAATTCAGCTCTTGATAAATATTCTATTTTATGCATAAACCGCCAGTTCCCGCGCCGGACGTGCACGCGTCCTGTGCGGCGTGACCCGCGCAGACACCGCTTAAAGTTAAACGCGTGACAAATCTTAACATAAACTGTTGTCCCGGTAATTATCTATTCTCAGCAAAGCAATCATGATTGATAGACAATGGTGGCAATGTCAGACCCCACACGCATGTGTTTCTCTGCTTAGGACCGGGACACGCACGGAGAAACTGCTGCTCATGATGCTGCAGCAAGAGATGGACCTCATGGTATGTTCGTTCTTGGTTTGAGGATAATTCAGTAGCCGAGATGCTGGGTACTCTCTGTATTACTGTTTTTAAGCTTTATAATTATTTCGTTGTTGATGTAATCACTAATTGCCTTATAAATCTGTAGGAAACATAAAAATGTTATTCCCAGAAAGGTTTTGTTGCACAAGAAGTGTCAAATAAAGTTGAAAGGCATTTCTTATGTGATTTTTCATAAAACATGTACTTCCGCAAGCCTTATGAGTTTTTTCCCCTGACTCTGGCAACACTTTTCCTTGGATCACGAAAGAACGATACGACCAAGAATCACATTTTCTTTCTTGGCGACAGGACTTACTCGTATATCAACCCGACCTTTGCATCTGTCTAACCCTTGTTTACGCCGACCAGCGTGTAGTGCAAATATTCACAATAACTACCAGCGTACATTGACCTTATCCAGAACCGTGCTTTTTGTCAGAAGCAAGCAGCAGTTTTATTTGGATTATTGTTTAGGTGCAGGAGTTGTTCGGAAGATAGTTTGGCGAGGGCGTGCCAACAATGTTCAGGTCACCGGCTCATGGTTGGGGTGGAAGGAGAAAATTGATCTCCGCCAAAAGGATGAGTAAGCGAGATTCGTGTGCAGTGATTTTGTGTAAACCTTCTGACAAAAGAGAAACATGTACTGTTTTCTGAAAGATCTTCAGAATTATGGGAAACGGATATTTTATTCGAGTGCGAGGATCGAGTCGAATTAAAGTTCCTCGTTGACTCCGAGTGGATGGCGTCAACCGACATGGTATCCTGGCTTTAGTTTCGTTACAAAATATATTTTTAATGTGTCTCGTATCGCGATGACACCGCTCCCGCCACGGGTGAAAAACGTGCTTCCATTTAGCGCTTCCTGGGAAACAAGTTTGTCGTGATGTTCCTGCTTGCATATCAACGCAAATATCCCGTCAGCTCGACGAAGTTCATTGAGGCCATTCGATATAAGGAAAAATCTTAATCGGATTATCTCAAACCGCTTTCACGCCGAATACAGTTTAAATGAATTAAGCGCTTTTGTGTTTTTATATCAACTGTTTTCAAGCTTTTGCCGTTCATGTTAAAATAGCAATAGCGTTTTAATAGCGTTTTTAGATTTGTTTCTAGATGTCGTCGTGGAACCATTGTGATCGCTTAGGAGAGGCACAACTAATGCAAATCAGATAATTATGTATGCCAAATATGAATAACTTCATATGATAAACGTCATGTTAAGTTTATGGCACTCACTTCAGTAGAGGCGTGTACCTGTGCATGCTTGAACAGTCGAATAAGACTGTACAGGGTGCATTTGTTGGATAATTGATGAAGTTCCAGCTGCAGTGCTGTTAAGTGGCATTTTCAAGTTGCTAATCCTTACATTGTGAATTTGCAGGAAATGATCGACAATAACTTCGGATCAAGCAACAATGTTTTGCATTTGCTTAAGTAACTGCTCATTGCGTCGTACTTTTAGTCAAGGCCGTTTCTCATTTGTTCATCTGAACTTGAAGCAATACACCACCGGAAACTTCAACAAGATTGTTACGTGAAAAGCTCTTACAGAACAAAACATATATTTTGACACTTGCTCTGATGGGCCAAGCAATTAGGATTCGGGTCAAAACTTGTTCGCTCGCCACACGCGCCTCACGTATTTGCCTTTTATAGTTGGCAAGCATGGCTGGCAAACGACGTTATCGTTTGATCGACGCAAACCTCAGAAACGCGCTGTTTAAAGCCCTCCTGGCGCTATCGCAAATTAAGTGGAAACTCGTGTTAGAACCAAAATGAAAGATCTAATGTGCGTTGCAAGGCTACCTTCCCACCGACGTTCCACAGAATCGTTCCTGCTCTTAACGAGCAGATGAGAACATAACCGCAGTCTGTCCAACTCTAGCATTGTACATTCACTTTATCTACGAAATGAAAATGCAGGTCACGACCCAATGCATGTAGTTTTCAAACGCCCACGGCGTTCAGCGCTACTAACCTTGGCCTAAATTGAGGATCCAAAAATCTAACTCTACGTGGAAAGTGTCCTTTTGCCGAGAACTTCAAAAACATTGTTTCAGGGGATGCGCACGAACAGCAAAAGACTACATTAATTTTGACATTTTCATTGCCAACATGGTGATTTACGCGAATAGTGACGTGTCTTTTGAGCGTGAAATAGACTTACATGAGCGTGGGTGAAGCAACACTCAACGGAGTGTGAAAAACACCTGTTTAGCGGAACACAAGCTCTGATTTCATGCTGAACAAAAAGGATCGATTCAAAAAGGATGTTTCCTATCATTGGGCGAACATTGCTAGATACCGGTTCTTCACGGGCGGTGGATCGATATGCAACATCGTCTCCGTGCGCCGAGAAGTTCGCATCAGCGCAGTCCAGTCGGGCACATGATTTTGTTGGAGTTGAGAACCATTGCGAGGTGGACAGCTTGTATTTTATAGAATAGTAAAGAAAATGTACACATTAATTTTTAGAGGGGAAAGTCTGTGCAAGTGGTTACATAAACGCGCGCTGACTGAAGAAACAACACACTTCCCAACCACACTGGCCAATTTCAATGTAAAGATCAATACGGGAACCAGCAGAGTTGATCCTTTCCCTGACGGCTACCTAATCTTGCAGTGAAACTTCATTATGTTTGGTTGTTTACATAAGTGCTGCCAATTCGGATAACATTGTTATGTTAAGTACCCGAAGACGTAAAAGCAGAACCATTTCAAATCTCAAGAGCATGATAATTTCCACCCTTGTCTCAGCAGATGTATACGTAGCTCACTTCGCAATGTCATATTTTTTATAAATACAAACGGTGCAAACGCAGTTATTGCAAATTCGAGGTACGGTAACGCTTCTCATTCCGGTGTTCTGGTTAATCATGAAAACAAATGAAAATTTCAAGAAAATCGCTTTCATCTCTGCTTATGGAAAATGTCGGTTTACAAATGTTCTATCACATTTCTTTGCTTCGTTTTCACTGGTAATTCTATTGCAATTCTATCACAGCCCTTCCTAATTCTATGCTCGGGAACTATTGCTTTTCGTTCAGCCACACTGGAATGCAAATATCAAGCTCACCGCCAACAGAGGGTCCCAGTGCACTGCACACTTGTCCATCTGGAATTGCAGTACTTAAACACATGAGTCCCAAGAAGATATGAGCACTTGGATAGTGGGAAACCCAAATGATGCGAAAAAGTACTCGTTTTAATATGGATTATGTGAATTTGCTAAATAAAAATCACAAACGTGTCCTGCAGTGAGGTTCCCAAACGACATTTTTACTGCTTTTGTTCAAATGGAACGCTCCCATAATACGTTTTCGGTTGATCAAGTATTACAGCATTTAGCATACTTATACAGTAGAATGCCGCTGTTGATAAAAAAATTGCTATACGAAAACCTGAAGTGTTAGAAAACAACAATATATCAACAAGGTCGTGGTTCAAACGTTTCGGTGGTAAGTTAATACCATCATCGCTGATTTAAAAAAGTGGAACAAAACATGAGGAGTGCAGAAAAAAGCAAAGAGTCTTTATCTTTACGTGGCATGTAATTAAAAATATACTGTAACACTATTTCTGAATTGTTCATGTTTTGTGCTGTAAAAAATTTACGCATATTAGGCCATGCTTGCTTCTATTAATCAGTTCTTTCACAGCAACCCTGGAAGGTGACATAGTGTGCCGAGATATTTTTATCAACTGAAGCAACTGGCCGTTTGAAACGCCAAAGCAACTGACGCCCAGGACAACCAGCCCCGCGCCTTGTTTTCTGATTCCACCAACGTATTGAAAAGTTGCTTCTAGCACAGTGCAAATATGCCCAATGCATGCACGATACGCATGGTGCTGAAGTTCAAAGTGTTATCTAAACCTTGCCACAAGCCGCTGTGCGCCCATGTTTTCCGAACAGGGTTTTTAATGAGAGGAAAATCGTTGATGTTTTTCAATCATATTCTCGCTTTCTTCTATTATTCTACTTCGAACCCTTTGTACAACTTTCATATACAATCGTGTCAGTGTATAAGATGGAAGGGACCGACAAGTCTTCCCGTGATGATTGAAAAATCCCAAGAGTGCACCAGTTTAGGTCCTGGGAAAAAAAGAAGCTTTACCCGACGCTGATGGGAAACTCTTACGTTCAACTTTGTCACGTAACGGGCCAAGAAAAAATGTGCACAAAGTCCTGTGGCGTGTCAGGCGTGCGGCATGCCCAGCGCGCTGCGTCAACTACGCACCGTGTGCGCACCATGCTTGTTACTGAAACATTTAAGAATAAGTATTCTCATTTTGGTCATAACATGGTCCACCTTGATGGATTTATTATCATTATGATCGAACTGAAGCTGATCACCGTCTGACTAACCACAAACCATTGTTTTAAACCGTTCGACTCCAGATGTCTTCGCTGCAATCGCAACCTCTATCTGTTCCAAAATCTTCTTGTTTTGTGCTCAGTCGGGAAATGCTAGATGTTGCCTCCTTTCGTTGTGTTTTTCGCACATTTCTTTTTCGAGCTTTCCCTTTAGCTCTGGCCTGTATAAATATTGTTTTGTGTTTCGTTTAATTCTGCGGTTCTCTTAAAATTCAGCATTTGCCATCTGGCGGTTACTCGCAGGTTTGCTATAAACACTCACAAGCTCTCGGTACTTTCTGGTCCACAATGACCTTTCTGAGTGCTTTTCCTCTCCCAGAAATTGCATAGCTTGGTACTGATGCAACGGGAATTGCTATTCAATCAACTATTTATGACATGTTGTGCAACTAGTTTTGTAAGGGATGTTTGAAATCCCAACGTAAGCTGGTCACTGATTTGATGCAGATGTGTCTCGTCTGAAATTGCCGAGATTTGAGAGGGATAGCCCACGTGCTGTAAATTTTGTTTTCATAAAATACCCGCTGGGCAGCTGTATAAGGAAATTTTGGGATATCTCATCTGGTACTACGTGAAACTAAACCAGGTCTATTCCACAAGATCAGTCCTGTGTAAATTCGTTGTTCGCAACAACAATGGTAATCTAATGAAAACTCCACCAAAAATAAAATTACCAGAAAGAATATATCATGAGAAATACTCCAAGACTAGAGACAAAGAGTCAATTGTTTTCTTTAGTTCAGCATGCAATACTTTTTCATTGTATTGCTCCTGGTTGTGGTGACATGAAATTTAGTAAAATACCTGGGTTTTGCATATGAGCAAAATGAAAACTTTTTCGTGGTTTCTGTAATTGTTTCTCAGAAACAACTTTACTCTCTTGAATATCCGCTGAGAAAAAAGGGGCAGCTGAACCAGGGGTTATTTAAAGCGACGAGGTTCCGGATAAGATCAAGATTAGCGAGCTTCGTGGCTGTGACGGAGGTTCCAGTCGCGCTTTGCAAGATTGAAAACCATCAGTGTCCGCACCGGGTCGGAAGGAAATTGAAACTGCTTCAACTGCTCCTCGGCTTTGATTAACTTTTGCGTGAGTATGCTACATTAGTTAACTTATGTTTATCTTCACAATGAAACAAACAGAATAAGTCATGGATCAGAAATGGCAGTCTATTTGTTTTTCTTTATTTCTTATAGCGGTCAATGCAGAAGATTGCGCACGAAAGCATATGACTCGGCACAGAGTAAAAACAGATCACCTAGTGGAAACCCTGGCATTTACAGGTTTAAAGATCTTTACAGTAACTGTGCAGCGCTCTTCGGCCGCGAGAGGGGTTTCGTACACATCTAAAAAAGAGCAAAGCTTCGCTGAAGGCAGCGACAAAGTCAACTGAAAAAAAACCTGCTGCAAAACGTCAATATCTCTCGTGCAAGAATTGCAAACAAGTTGAGGTTATGCGGTTGCAACGTAGTAGTTAATTCCAGGGAACGAATGCCTTTTTCTTGAGAAGCAGCCACCCACAGGCTGTTGACAACAAGTGTTAGACTGCATGTACGTTTGACTGACGCATTGAAGTACTGCTCTGAAGTACGCATGTCACGAACATAAAGCGTTTTGCTCCCGTCTCGTCGATGTTGACAGGATGGCCAAAGTTGCGTTGCACGGGGGTTAGTTTAGTTGCCCAGGCATGTTCTGAAACCTGCGTCGCTTAGTTTGGCTCATAAGAACGACCCACTGCCATGTCAACAAGTCACGGGCAACCAGACGCCCCCGGACCGGCCAGGAAAGCGTCAGGACAATTCGTTTTCGCGCCGTTCAGAAGTGACTAAATCAGATCAAAGCCCTTCGAAAGTTTGCGTGGAAGTGACGTCAACGAGAGCGATACCAGTTATCTCTGTTATCTATCGCTATCATCTCTGTGGTAATTGCTTAGACCACTAGATTGTAAAAGCAATTATGAAACTTCATTCAATTGGCACGGTGCTGTCCGAACAGCAAGCGTACGCCTTGGTTTTTGTTGCACACTGCAGTGCATTGCTGTATTTGTTTGGCATCCATCGTTTGATGACACGAATTGAGTAACACAGTGGCTGGCGGGTTGGGTTTTTCCAAACAGGATGCAACCCAAACTGGGAGTGTGAGCAGACAAAAACATTTCGTCGTTTGTAATACCTGAGATTTTAATCATCTTTGCGCACTGTCACGACTTCTGCTTTGCGCACGCAAGTTACAATGGTTTACACCTTTCTACTGCTGACTAAACCTTGACAAGGAATTAACAGCTGTTTTTAGCGACTCTGATTAATCGCGCAAGTACTGCTTCTGCAGATGAGATCGGTTTTACGGAAAATGACTTTCAGCGGTACAGGAATTGCACCAATTAACCAATTAAGACTTACGGCTGTTGTGCGTTTAAAGCAAGTTCTAAAGCTCTGCGGATAAAATTTTATTTTGCAAATTGTGACGCACGAAAAACTTGATAATTAACAATAAAATACATGAAATCTTGAAGATTTTGCTTTTGTGCATCAGCTTTTCAGCAACAGTCGAAATGGCGCAATCGACCCCACCTTCAGATGTGAACGCCACGTCAAACATCGGGCCTCTGTTCGACATGCTCGTGCAGCCGGCCACCTGTTCCTGCATTAACGGAGGCATCTGCATCGACGAAATGAACTTAATCTGCCAGTAAGTTCAGAGTGTTTAAGGAGTTTGTCACTACACGGCATACCTGTCCTTCTTGACATTTTTGCTTTTGCGAGGAATTCAGTCGAAAGATCACGCGCCGCCTTAACTGTCAAAAAGTAAGTTGATAACGAGGCAAGATCGTGCGTTAGTGGGTTTGTGGACAAGGTTTGTTCACGAAGATGAACTTCTTACTTCGCACAAAATCGAGTTTAAACTGTGTTGGAATAACACTTCAGCGGTCAGCTCATGACTGGCTCTTTTCAAAGTAAAAATGATTTCCAAACAGTTTCTGTATAGCGCAGAACGTTTCACGTCTTGAAATTACAATGAAATGCGAAGTACGTTATTTCGGCGGCTGGTGAAACACGAATCGCTTTGGCATTCTCGCACATTTCTCGCCTGCAACAAAAAAGAATCCTCCGCTGCACTTGAGTTGCTGTTGAAATTACAGATAATAATGGATATTGTTGCAAAAATTTTCTTGACGTTTGTCTTGACGGAATGTCAAGAATGTATTGATTTGAATTATGAGTAGTTTTGTTTCCGCCATTTTGAACAATGGCGCCACAAGCTGCTTTCTCATTAAATTCACCTTTCGCGGGAAATTACTCCCAAATGATAGGGTTAATCTCATAAAACATTGCAATTTTTGCCATATCCTGTTCACTGGCGTTAGCTGAACACGTTATACTGCAATGATTTTACGCTTAGTTAGTGTGTACCTGACTAAGCAGCACCAGCGCGCACTGCACGCATGAAGGATTAATTTAATTAAACCACTGCGTGTTTAAAGGTGTTCATTTTCTTGCAAAGTTACTTGCATGAGTCCTCATTTGTGCAGATGTCCGACCGGTTTCGAAGGCACCAGATGCGAAAAAATTTACATAGATTTTTCCTTTGGCCAAAGCCCCGGGATTCGACTCCACCCTGACGCAATCGTCGGAATCGCCATTTCGGCTTTGATTGTTCTTATTCTAGTTGTGAGTGGCTTCATGATACGGAGGTAATTTGTTGTTTCCCAAGGGATGCTCATGCTTTTGTTCTGTGCAGATTTTGTGGCTTGCTACAAGTGCTAAAAATCGCTTTTCTCAGCCAAACCAAAGTAATCGTATAATTACTTGCGCATCGAATTTCAAAAAATCTTCAAAATCAGTGGACTGCAAATGCAAGCGAATAGTTGAGTGTTAAATGCACAACGGGCGCTTTCATTTGAATGTGTTTCTTTTCAACTTAGAATTAAGTTTGCTAAGTTATAATGACTGATTAGGATGACATACGGCGGAACTTTCCTCGAAAACCTAATTTTACTGGTTTGTTTTCTAACACATACCAGCAGCCTGCGACTACAGGGTATTGTTGGTTGACTTTGACAATCCATCTTTCAGAATATGACTTTTTTCTTCAAAGGCGATGCAACCGCTCGCGTGAAAAGCGGAGATGGGTCCAGTGGCAAGAAGGTCGCAGCCAATCAAAAGCCACGATCGAAGGTTTCACAGTCGTTGAGCCGAAGCCGATGTCGAAGCAAATCCCGGCCAAGTTCGGAATCAAGATTTTCAAGAACCTGAATCACAAAAGATTTTTTCAGCTGCGCCCCGGTGTCAGTCAAGATGTCGAAACACAAAAAACAAACACTGGAGGGTTCACTGCGATCGGCCGCAATCAATCTGTTCCTGACAAGCCTTGCAGCCCCTCTGACAGCCAGTCGCAGCTTGACGTGGACGACCAGAAATCGTCGCGAGTATCCGTCATCTCACGTGGATCTGATGTCGCTCCGGTGACGAGTTGCACTGCAACCGATTCGTCTCCGAAACTCAACCACTGCGATAGTGCGGAGGTAGGCCAAGCAAGGCCGAGTGCTCCCGTGGCTTCCAATAGCGCCGTCTTGCCAGGAAAGCCGGACGATTTCAGTGTTGAAAAAGAAGTAGTTCTGCCCCACTTGCCGAAGTCCTCCAGGCGCTCTTTGCCCAACGCCCTTGCGAGCAGTCGCAAGCCTCCACATGCCGTGACCCGTACGAGGCGTTTGAGCTTTGCCCCAACCGTTCAAGAAGTAGTGCATATTTAACAAAACGTTTATGCACTTGGAAAAATGACAATGCGATGGTTGTTTCAGTGTTTAAAGCTCAGCACAACCCCATGTTCTCATGTATGTTCAGAAATGCTTCCAAAGCACCTGGCGGGGTTGAAGACATAAGATTTTTGAAAACAAACTTACGCTTTCCTTTTGAGAATCGCATGCTTTGCAAAATTTGCCCAATGTTTACTTTCTTTGTTCTGCTTGTGTGGCGTGACGTGCTGCAATACAGCGTAAGGATATGCAGCGACGCGCGACGTGATGCAACGTTGTTACGTTTTGCATTGATACCTTCCTGATGTTGCTTTTCGAGCCGCCTGTTGTTCTACAGCAATTTGCATATCTAAGGCAATATGCCTGTCATATCACGTATCGCATTGCACATAGAACTTGTTACCTATTTATTAAAAGCCTATTGCGTCTCCCATCCACAGCACTGTGATGGTGCAGCAGTTCTCGCGCGTTTTTCACTGCTTTTTATGGGATCTGTATTGCCCTTGCTTGTACAGCGCGCACTGATTCTTCTTGCGGTGCTGCTGGTCGGGCCGGCCAGGCACTCAATAAAATTTGCCTTTTAACTTTGTCTGCGGTCGCATCGGATTAAGTCGCAGGCAATCAAGACAGCTATGCATCTCCTCCAACACGATCCGTTCCGCTTTCTCGGGCATAGCGAAGTCAGATAAGATCGACGAGATTCTGCGCGCGAACCGTTGTGAGACTAGCGCTGCGCTAAATAAGCAAACAATTGAAAGCATTTGCTATGCAAACATTTCAACACAGCGCTCGAGACGATAATAAAAAGCTCTACGTTTTTAAAAGGCTTTTGCTTATTGATTCGATTGCGTCACTCTTGCGGAGACGTCTTGCTCGTTTTTAGCAAAATCGGTGAAGACATCAACAAACTTTGCAAGAACGAAACATTCAAGACGAAACAAAAGACATGAGCGTGTCATTTGGTACAGAAGTTCAACAAATTATTGATCTGGTGGGGGAGACAAACAAGAGGAGACAAACCTTTGAAACAGTTTAGGAAATCATTCTTAAATTTATATTTCTCCAGCAAACGAAGACAGAATTACGACAGTTTGAAAATATTAATACCCAAAATGGCAGTCTTCATTGGAAAAACAGCAATTTTATCAATGAACAATTCCTGGAAATTTGTTTATTGTAGAAGTGAGGCCCCGACCTCCATAGCACAATTTCAGCATACAAATGTTTTGCACTGTTCTCTTCTTTGACAACACAACATTACAATTTTTGCTTTCGTTCATTTTCGACTTGTGAAAGGAAAACGTCATATTTGTGATATACCGAGCGGCCATATTCTTCCAAAACCTATTGGTTCTTACAAACAAGAGGGTAAAACGAATCTGATAAAATGGAGAAGTTGATTATGAAATAAAATGAAGAAACATATTTTCAAATGTCGAACATTTCACCAATTCTGAAAATAGGTTATCTTTCAAATCTGCTGGCAGTAACACGATAGTTCAAACTTTTTTAGGATATGATATTTTAAGCAAGCCACCTGAATTAAATTTGTTTAGTACAGTTGACAATTTGCAAAAATAAAGCGTGGAGAATTTGTTGAACACACAATCATTTCCAATGCGTATCATCAGACCTACCGCTGGTCAAACTGTTTTTTCCTATTAGCAAGAGTAACATTTCAAGCATCAAAACAAAACTCAAAGAATCAAGTCAATAAATGTCAGAATAATCAACAAACTTCACAAGGTTGTGATGCAAAGTTTGAAGATGCGCAAATAGGCGCAAACGTTTTATTTTTGCAGGAAGGAACAAAACCATTACTCATAGTGGTGGAGCAAATTCATCTGAAAGATTTCTTATCATGGACAGAACGATTGAAGACATCATTCTGTCCATAAGTCAGTGGTCCAGTGCATTTGAAGTAAGTGCTGTATTTGGCAATAGCATCTTCGAAAGCGTAAAACTTTTCTGTTGCTTGCCAGTCATCCATAACTTTACTTATAAATGGAGTGACGTAAACGGCCATGATTCGAGAAAAGACCCTGTACAGTGCAGACCGTTGCCGTAACTGAGAAAAAATTCGTCCCGAGTTTGTTGTCAGGTTTCCATGCATGTTATCTCGACTTGAACAGGCGCATTGTGTACTTAGTGTGACCTTTACATTTGTTTAACAAATGAACAAACATTGGCGACCACCCAAATCTTTTAAGGTCTGGCACTTACTTAAAAATCAGGTTTTGTTTGAAAAAGACAGTGTTTGAAAATATTGAAGTTTTGCTGACTGAAAAGCTGCTCATTGCAAAAGAATATTAAACTTTTCTAAGGTAAATGTCCTGCTTGGACCTATTTCAAGTTATCTACGAAATTGATGTTCGATTTTTAAGCGAACTCCATCCACGTAATTTTTGTTAAATTTTTGGGGTTTTGTTTACATTACTGATGAGCCCAATCTTGTTACCAAAACGCCATAAGTAAAAATTACCCTAACGTCAATCAAAAAATCTGGGGCACGATGGAACCAAGTTAAAAGTTTGAAGGTATAACTCAGGCCCGTAACCAGGTTTCAAGGCTTGGGGGGAAAATACATTTTAGGGGGCAAGATTTTTGTTTATATTATATGTTTAAAATACATTTTCTGGGCACAAAATTTGGGGTGCACTGGCCGTGAATGCCCCCCATGGCCACGGGCATGGCATAACCTTTTCCAGTAGTCCCTAGCCCATGGGTAGTGAAGTAAAGTTGCTGAACATATTCTCAGTCTTAACATAGGCAGTGCAACATAGAAATTACCAAAGGTTTTTGGTGCGACAGGACTTACGCGATTGCCACTTTTTTCGTAGGTCAGTATAGTCGGATATGACTCAGCATAAAGCAACAAAAATTAGTTTCATGCAAAATAGTGCAGGTTTAGAATCAAGAGTGTAGTGGGGTGGGAACGCATGGGAACGTTTTGCACTAGTAACGTTACTTGAAGATTTAGATTTTTCATTTCAATTTCTACGTGTAGCACCTGGAGCAGCAGAAATGAATAAATGACAAGTTACCGCAGCATTACAGTGAAACAGGAAGATCCAGTGCGGAAATTCTCGTAGCCGAATGCTCACTTTATTCGAACTATTTGGTGCAGTCTTCCTTTTGCTTTGGTGTGAGAACGGCGTTCCCGTTTCCACACCAAATCAAAAGTTTTTTGGCATTACACCCCTGGTTAGAATTAATGGTAGTTTCATGCTAGCACTTATTATTCCACCATAACCTACTATCTCGCCATTGTTGGCAATTATCATCATGGGTAAATATGATGCCGGACGAAATCATGAGGCGTGATATCATGAGTCGTTGCTGCACTATCGCGCAGCTGTCGCAAAAAATCGCAGCTTGCTGTTTTTCTCCTTTATTTAATCATTCTATCGGGATCCCTTGTGCATTGTACTCAGCGTGTCACGCATTCTTAAACGCTTAATACAACATGAAGAACAGCGATATGATTGCGCATAGCTACACATGCACCGTGTTTTAGATCGCGCATACAGGTCTTTTTGATCTCGTTTCATGAAGCATGGCCAAGACTTGTGCTCGTCGTGCAACTTCATTTCGTTTTTTTCCTCACAACGATCACTGCGGGTCGCCACATCGGTGAGCTGCTGTCGTCAGAAGCGGTTTGAAATTTATTGGATTGTGCCGCTGTAGTTTGTCTTGACGAACATCTGGGCTCCCTTGCCACTGTCCGGAACGTGGACATTGACACTTATCAAAGTACGGGCTCTTCGTAATAAGCTTGAACCACGTACCACGTGACCCTCACGAAATTATGAGATGAGCAGAGAAGTGTCATCGTTTACGATAATTTAACGAAATTGGTTGACGTTTTATCGAAAGAATGTCAGTCGTCAATTACTTCCTAAAGCTAGAATTCTTCCCGGGCTCTTTGATGATGGAATCGCAATAATTTATAATATTTGCGCTGTCGCTGTTCGAGCAAACCTTCAATCACTTCTATGGACGTCAGCAATTTTGAACTTTTACCCAACGCTTGTTAAAGTTTTCATCATGTCGCCGGTACCAGGTACTAGACTACGGAAGAGCAAGCAGCTGATTTGAATTTTTGAAAATAAACAGAAGGAAGAATAAGAGCTTACGAAGCAAGAAGAGCAGAAAGTTTAAAATGAACTATGCGTACAAATATTGACTGATTTAAATTACGTTGTTAGACGTAGCTACAGTAACATGCAGCCACCGCGATGAGCAAGGGAGAGGGTACTTTGTTTCCATCACCGGAATTTCGCTATGCCAAATGGGTTTCGGACAATTTCTGTTAGTAGAACATGATGGAGTAAGCACTTCTTGATTTCGATAAAGTGAGATTGGCGAAAAATATGTTTTTCATTTGCTTCGGCCAAATCCGCGTCTCCAAAACAAACTAACACGGAAACCTATCACTGACTCATCGCCGCTTAATGTCTATTGAGCTGCTTAAACTTGCGTTTTCTAAGCAGGCATTAAACTTCGCATCATAGCTAATCTGCAATCAGCAATGGCTGCATAAAAATGGAAGCTATTTACAGCCCTACAGCATAAAAACCGTAATAAAACCAAGTTCTTAAAAAGCATCACCTCTTGTCGGAGTTTTGTAAAAATGGGTCATGTTTATCAGATTTTCTGATGTTGTTTCGCAAACGTTTTGATACAAACTATTTGGTTAATATTTTTGTAATTTAACAACAACTTTGATTTATTTATTTAGCATAAGATTCATTTAAAAAGAGAGAAAACCTTGGTGGAAAGTTGACGTATACGAGGGAGCAAACTATTGTCCTGATTTGGTTCCTGGCGACTTCTGTTCAGAAGCGGACTTTGATTTCCTTTTCTAATGGCTCCCGAAACAGATCTAAACATCAAACATTTTGTGCGAAAGATAGAAAGTGGCTGGGCAACTTTTCTTCACCTAAGTTCATCTCTTTCTCTAATTCTGGTCTTATGCTCAGTCAGTTCATTACAGCGTTCTTCGAAATTTTTCACAGCATTGGTATACCCTCGTCGCGATACAAAAATATAGACTTGAAAACAATTAATTAGACAGGTAAGCTCCTGTACGAATAGCGTAAGATCAGGCACGATGAATCAAGTTTCGCAATGTTCAGTCAGATGATCTGTCGTTGCTTGGACCATTTTCGTTATTAACCCCCACGGTCCTCACCAGCTTGAACCAGCTTGAACCAGCTTGAACCAGCTTGAACCAGCTTGAACCAGCTTGAACCAGCTTGAACCAGCTTGAACCAGCTTGAAGATTGACTGGAAACCTCGGGAAACATCAGCAGCAGCAGAGGAAGCGGTAATGGCCCAGGGTTCGAGGCCAACACTCATGAAAGCCTTCTTTCAAATCAGGCTTCCATGCCTTAGGCCATAGCTTGTTTTGCTTATGATGGTCAGTCGCCGTGAAAG
>Ga0210059_1007084_pt1 | contig 17887 bp, 12 predicted proteins | sample Ectturendosymbi2_FD_188042 | JGI IMG/M metagenome (GOLD analysis project Ga0210059, IMG submission 188042) | Ecteinascidia turbinata endosymbiont from Florida, USA - Sample 2 (SPAdes) (version 2) | ecosystem: Host-associated > Tunicates > Ascidians > Unclassified | place: Key West, Florida... | reverse complement strand
GGTTCATTGCAAATCGACATCGCACCCCCCCCCCACCAAATCAGCCAGTGTCCGCTACTGACTGTTGTCGCCGCAGCATTCGGAGCGAAGCGTGCTGAGCAGGTAGGTAGGATTATGCACCCATTTTTGACTCAAAGCCCTAAATATCAGAAGTGCAATAAATAAGAGCAAATTATTGCAGAGAAGTTAATTGCCTTCACAAAAATCTGCAATACGTTAATTACATGTAAAAAAAAACAAAATGAGGAAAACAAGCGATTAGAACTTGGGGATTCTGCAAATTGGTGTGCATAGGTGGATATTAGGGGAGGCGAACGAGGCGGTAACGTGGGACCCCCTTTTTCAGAGATACCGTGGTACCTCCCTTTTTAATTTTTGCATTGTTTTGTTGAAAAGCTTATGAACTACTCCAGGGCTGAAGAGCCGCATTTAATAAGCTCCGAAGCAAGCCATATGTTTTTAAAAATAAATCAAAAATTATGTGCAAATGCTTCAAAGGGGATACCTCAACTAGGTTACTGTGTAGTTTTGGGGCCCAAATTCTGAGCGTTTGCCTCGGGCCCCTAAATTATAATATCCACCTCTGTTGGTGTGACATACGTATTTGAGACAAAAAGGATTGGCGAAAAAGGAATAACTGTATATGTCAACTACTCAGCCAGCTCTATTGTTGGTATAAATCAATACTGAATGAATTTAAGACATTTCAAATGAAGAGAAAAGCTGAAGCGACGAAATGGATTAATTTGAACATCAGACAGAACTAAGTAGCAACGTACAATAATGAACACAGTGTGCAAAAAGCATGTACAGGTGGGGTGAACACTTGGAAGGGTACCACAGGAAGAAGCGCGATCTACAAAATTGCAGAAAGTGGAACAAACATGAAACAAGAATCAAATGGCAGATTGGCGAAAGAACAGGACATTTTTGTATTACTTCTTAAGCTAAGAATCAGGTTTTCCACACGACGGGTAAGTTGTGGAAACCCACATGTTTTGTACGAAATCCAGTCAAAAGAACCTCAGTCCATCCTAATAAAAATAGTCTGGCGATTGATCGACTGCCACGTCGTTGGGGATTCATGAAGCATAAGCAAATCATTAACGCTGTCTGCAGGCAGGATTAAAATCCTGGAATTTCCCAAAGGGCTTGCGACTCGGTCAACACGTTGTCTTGCCGACAAGCTGCCCTCAGGCTCCGAGAAATATGCCTTTTGCTCAACTAATGACCTTTTAATGCCGAAGCTTGCAATGAGTCCGATCGCTACGCAAAGGTTTTATTAATAAGAGTTGATTGGAGACGTAGGCCTTGTTTTGGATCTTCTGCCGTGTTATGTGTTATGACAAGTGTTATGAAATATCACGTGTTAAATTGTACAGATGAGGAAGAGCGGGAGTGCGATCGCGTACGCACCTAATCTGAATTTCAGTGCAACGTAGATCAAGTTTTACGTAAAAGCATGTAATTTACTCTTGCCACGGCTTGACAGTTTCATGCCCTTACGAAAAAGTCTATTCATTAAAGTAATGACTTTAATTTTTACGACTATCCTTTTGTAGGTTCGGTCTTTCTCATCTTTTCTCAGGAAACTTTTAACACAATTCTGACTCACAAACAACATCTTAGTATATGACCAGATGTTGGTGTAATTCAGTGAAATTTGTGCACATAATTTTTATTGGACTCATAATAACCAACGTTCAAATGTTCACAACACAACTTACAGTTTTTATCAGTACAAGATCTCATCTTATTTTAATACTCACTGTTACACTAAACACACTTATCAAACGGCTAGCCGTAAATGGTGCATTCCCTTTTGGTAAGCATTGCGACTTTCTTGAGGGTATCGCCTGCTTGCGTACTGGAACGTCTTTTTTAGTGCTACCTTCGTTTTTGTAGCACTTTCGTTCAATTCGTTTCCAAACTTCGGGCCATCTGAAATCAATCAGTCACCAATAGGTTGACGTATTTAAATTTTGCTTGTGAACCAGTGTGTCCCTCTTGACACTGGCTGCCGGAGCATTCCCTAGTTACACAGCACGAAATCTATTCGCTGTGGGCCTGATGGTCCCAGATTTTGTCTGCTGGGCGTGCCATCACGAGTGGGGACCAGTGTACATCCAACCAAGCGCTCCCTTATCACGAGATCAAAGGGCATCCCTCAGTACAACATGTACCTGGCCTTCAGGCCTTCTGAAATCTTGTCGCTGATAACGCTCAATAAAAAGACATTTCGTAATTATACAAAACATCAAATATTCACGCTTTTCTATATTTTAAGCATCTTAGACAATATTTCATATCACGATATATGTCAATTTACAATTATTCAAATACTTTGCACGGCTTCAACATTTTGTTCTGCTTTAAACAATGCACTTTGTTTGTTTCTTTGGTTTTCTTTATAGTTTTACAGTATGTTCTATTAGCTTTGAACTTACGTCGTTTAGTAATTGTTTTGGTCTTGATAGCGTTCTTTATATTGTTAATTCGGCTACCGCGCTTATTGTAATACTTTTGTTTTATTTATCAATTTTTTACACAATTTACATTTTTCTGATTTTAACACACTTTTCTTTTGTGTTAGTTCTCGCTTAAATTACATGTTCACTTGTGGTCATTAATGCTGCTTCTTCACATGTTATCTAAACATTACTAACATGTTGCAGTTTTTACAAAACTTCGTATAACTCTGTGTGTCTCTTACAGCGTGACATTCATTCATTTATTTTAACTTGTCCTCGCATCGTTACCAGAGTTCGACGCGTGATTTTTGGCTGACGCGTGCTTGCAAACTTTGTACAGGCTTGTCTCGGGATTGCTTGTTTCAATTGGTCGAAGGTCCTTGCATGGTTTTGTACAACCTGTGTACGTCACTTGATTCGTGCCAGCTGGCTTACTTCAACTGTACAGAGAAGTTTTTCAGAGTTCTTTTGTTCCATAACATCAGAGTTCAGCAATTTCTTCAGCTTAAGTTATTGTTGGACGATTGGGATAATTCTGGGCCTTTTTCCTCTTGTATTAGTATATCAAGCAATCCATCGATCGTGGGTAATTCATATTGGGTTTGTCCACGAGCGGTTAAGTAATTTATCTCTTGTGCTCTTTTCACACTTTCTTTTATTTCGCCAATCGTTAGATTGTTGAAGGTGGTGGATGGTTTCCATACATGTGTTATTTGCTGTTGGTTTGAAGGCAGATCATGTACGTACAAAACATAAATTTGTCGGGCGTACATACGTAATCCTATATAGCTCATTATGTTGTGGTTGAAGTTATGCACTCACTACTGTATCTTCGACACCTTCTCGCGTTTTCACTTAACCATTTATAGATCATTACTATGACTTCTTCGGGATCTAACTGTTCAAATGGCTTTTGCAGTTTGCTTTGGTCCTCTATCCTTGCTGTTTTGAAAACATAATAGATGTTTTCTTCCTTTTTACATGGTTCACGCGTAAATTTCCATTTGCTTATTTACAGCTTTTGACTTTTCGTTTTAGCGACTACTTGGACTTTTTGCCCTTCATAACAAATTAATATTTCGCTTTTTAACTCTGGCTCGTATTCATTTACTTGGGTTAATTCTTTTAACCAATCTATTACTTTTTGTAACGTCTTCGATCTTTTTCTGGCGTTATATGGTTTTCTATTGTTTGGAACAGATTAGAATGCTCTAAAAATGCATGATACAGGTCTGCTAATGATGTTATTTTATACATGATTTCTGTGGACACACACATGCACGGGTACAATTTTCACATTATTATTTCGTTTAGAAATATATGATATAATTACATTAGCGACATTATTTTCATATATGGTTTCTATAAAACAAATACATGTATACTAATGTAAATTTTACATGTGGTTTGAGGTACTCATACGTTCTATTGCAGCAGTCACAGTATTGAGCGTTCATTCGCTATTAATGTTCACGTCAAATTTCTACACAATTGATATATTTTTCATGGCGAAACATGTACATATGATTGTAACAATGTCTTTTTCTCTCGCTTGGTTACTGCGCTTCGCTCCAAGTCAGAGAGTATATCTTTTATCAGTTTTAAAGCTGATGGTTTCATCAGAACTTGTCGTTGAGCTGGTTCGTCTCTTTTCATTCTCTAATGTTGTACTTTCGTCGTTATCGGTGTTGGGGAACGTAGTGCCTCCAACACAAGCCCTCTGAACTAACGTTAATTGGGCAGAGCTCATCGTGTTTTTTGCGTAGCAGTGCACAGTTTGACCGTTGGCTTTGCAAGCAAGATTTTCCTTGTCTTTTTCAAGCAAGATTGCTGCCTGCACTGCACGAAAGAACGCTTTGTTCGCTGCACGACTGCAGAATCAACAGCTCGACGAACAAAAAAATGTTTTGTGGATCGAAATTTGCCCAGGTAGTCGCGGACGTCAGTACTGCTGCGTCTGCGTCAACCATTGGCTGCGCGCACGCACTGCACTGCAACAGACTTCACGTACGTGGCACGGTGGTCGATACTGAACGCGCGGGAATGCCAAGCAACAGTAGGCAGCGAAGGCTTTGTTGGTGAAGCCGCAGTTGACAGTGCAGCATAGAAACAGCGCAAGAGATAGCTTTGCCTGTCAGCGGTTTGCGTGCGCTTTTGGCATGCCAAGCTATAATAACAATGAGCGTGGTGAAAAGGAAGTTTCGCGTGGCTTGCCAGATCAACGTTGGTTCCTGCCTGGCGCCATGATGGGGAAGGATTGCGTAAATGGCCTATTTTGCTCGCTGTTGCTTGATCCAAAGAGCGGGGAAGCCAGTTTTGCACAATAAGCTTGCTATTACTGACTGACTTGGCTTTTGCGATATATCCCGAATGCAACTCGCGATCCGTCCACGTAGGGGCCATAGGAGATTGGACTGCGACGGTCGAAAGTCAGCATGAAAAACGTAAAAAGATCCTTGTTTCCAGAATTTTCCTGCTAGGGAGGCTATAAAATGCCGAAAGTTGCAAGATTTCCATCTGTACGAGGTAGTTAAATCAGCCTGATGACGAATACAAGTGGAAAATATTTTACGGTATTTGTTCAGACGCATGTTGCGTTAATTTAGTTTTTTTCTGAAGACCTGCTTTCTTCCCGTGATTTTACAAAGATTCTCAAACGGTCAACAATGGAAATACTTCAAAATGCGTCAAAACTTTCCAAACAAGGAAAAGCGTTTTTTCGCGGAAATGGAATTATGACTGCTATGCAATAATTATTTTTGATTTTTTGCATAATGCCTCTACAGTATATATCGGTGCATAACTATCGACGTCGGCGAGCTCTTCACGCACAGTTGCCATCGAAATAAAATTCGGAAAATAAAGGAGAATTATTCCACCATCTGTAATTTTAAGCTGGAGTTTTACGTAACTTACAGTATCTGCATTTTTTAACTTTTCATTATATCAAAATGTGTGTTTATTTTAGAATGGTATTCTTACGAAAAAACGCTGTTTTATGACAACCCGAATGAGTGGTATAGGTTTTAATTTGAAACGAGAAGAAACTCGGCAAATCGGAAAGTAAGAAAAAGAATTTCGTATACAGCTCGAAATACCCATCTGTACAAGATTCATAGCAACAATTCTTCCAACAGGAAAGTTTAATAGACTTTTGCGAAATCCCATTGATTCTGGGAAACGCGACAGTGTTTACGAGGTAGGCTACGTCACAATGGTAGTGGAATACACGAATTGTATTCAAGTTGTGACTCACGCTTTGTACTGTATTTGGTCGTAAATTTGTTGTGACCTGTACTTTCTAACCTATGAGACGCTTGGCTCACCAAGTGAGAAATTTGGAAATCCTGAGAGGAAATATGTCCAAGGGAGAAATTAGGAAGGAAAAATCATAGTTTTTAGTTTTTATTTTTCTGCTGCGGCAATATCTAGCATTTTTAGCAATTCTAATGCTTTTTCTTTTTCTAGCTTGCGTGATAGCTGCTAGCATGCAGTGTAATAACTACTGCAGATTCTACGCTTGGTTGCATTTTTTAATTTTCCTAACCTGTACTTCGAGTTATAACAACAGCCAACTTAGGTATTGTTTTGTAACAGTGCTAAAATGGCGGAGGGATTGTGAACGCGGACATGTTAGCTGTGTTAATGATTTACTTTGTATAGTAGCCACCAGTGTCTCAGCGAAGCGTTGCTGATTATTTTGAGAGATTTTTATAAATTTAAAAAGCTCAGCAACATCTTGTTGGAATGCCATTGCCTTTAGAGGTAAAGAGATAAAAATTTTGTTTACACTGACACTTTGCTCTGTATACCAGACGAAAAGTAGATGTAGCTGTTGAGCTTTGCATAGTAACTTATTGCTATTTTTAATAGTGCAAAAAGAGTACCAAAACAAGCTGATCTACGTTTCTACAAAATTCGACAACACGTTGTTTCATACGGAGTCTTGTGTGGTTGATCTGATTGGTAAACCTTTATTTTGCAATGCAACTCTTTTTCGCATTGCTCGTCTTAGCGATTAACTTTATTGTGATTCACAGTGGGGAGGAAACAAAAGTGCCTGGGGTCTGTAGGGAGGGATACGGAACAAAATATTGTGATCTACTGATCTGACTAAAACACCAAACAAGAAAAGCAAGACCACAAACAGCATGAGTTCTTTTCTACCCTTTCCCAGAAAAAATTATTTGTACCGGTGGCGTAAACGTTCGCAATGAAAACACTCGTTGCGCTGTTGTTTTTTCCTTCGATTTCTCAAGCTGATATGTTCTATGCAAACCGGTTAAGAGGTGCAGTTACTTGAGCACGCGCCACCAATGCTGGTAAGACAGGCACGATTCCCTGTCTGGCAATACTGAAGACTTGAAAAACGGTGCTTGCGACCTGTCCAGGCTCGTGCTCGGTGTTAATGAGTGGGTGCAAGGAAACGGTCCACATTCGGTGCTGCCATTGATTCGTCACCATGGTGAAGCATCCACTACGAAAGCAACCGCGTGGCCCACGGCGCAATAAGGCGGAAATCGGCGTCGCAGATCGCTTGTGACATTGCGAAACCAGCATTTCGAGTGAAGGGGAATCGCGCCAAGCGTCCGTGTTATGACGTTGATAATTTTTCTTTTGATAAAGCGGATTGTTCAAATTATGTCGAAAAGTGCAATTCTAGCAGCTTTTGTATCTTCCCGGCCAGGCGTGTTTGCTGGCGAATGCATTATTAATGTCGCCGGATGCCAGTCCACCATCGATCTTGTTTTGAACACATCGTGGTTTTCGAGTGTAGAACCGTGTTGCGAACTGTTCTGGGAACTTTTGATGAGAGCTGTGCAGAATTGTCGCCCCAACGACAACGTGGAGCCTGGCAACAACGAGTGGCGTTATTTCCGAGCAATGGCAAACCATAGCCAAGCACTGCAGGCAGTGTTCATGCTATTGCGCGACCATACAGACGCACAGCCAGTTAAGCGTTTCAAGCGGTGAAGGGGAATGGGGCAGGGACCGAGTTGCAGGAGGGACGGGGGGACATTTCTCCTCAAGTTTTGGACCAGGGGACACACAATATCTTTTGTTTCCCCAATATTTTGTGATAAAAAATAATGTAGTTGTACAAATTTCGTGTTTGCATTACTGTTGAAAAACCCCAGCATAAATCCGGGAATGAATAAGAAAAATGGACATTATCATTGGATTACCTATAGACACAGTGTAGAGATTCACTACGTAAACTGAATTGTCGTGATCGTTTGGGTCCAATGATGCAAGGAGGCGTGTGTTTGACAAAGTTTAAATGCTATCCCGATGCACATGAACATGACAAACAACGGTGTATGATTTAGGCGTACTTGGGTGTACTTTTGCGTCATTGTAGGGCGCAGCCATGCCAGTTAATAGAATGTCAGAGATACATGTTTTCAGTGGCGTATCTGTGCAAAATGGCACCCATGGGAAAGTGTAAATGTGCACCCTTAAAATCATAGATATAAGCGCGATTTTCACAAAAGATAGGAAAATAAATGTTTTAAAACGGAAATTATGTTTACTTTTGCTTTAAATTTTTCAACAAACGAAATTATAAATTATTCCTAAAGACCATCACATCTATATTATTTTTATTGTAAAGAATACCAAAACATTGAAATATCAACGTTATCATAATTTGTACATACTATTGACTGACTGATTGCGAATCAGGGTTGCGGAGTCGGAGTCGGAGGTTTTTGGGTGGAGTCGGAGTCGGATTCCTAACAACATTGGGAGTCGGAGTCGGATTTTTTGTCCGACTCCGACTCCGCATGTCCAAATTGGATCATTTTTTACATCACACTCCTAAATTGAGAATTCTTGTTGAAATGGTATAATTTTTTTGAAACTTTTGTTGAAACAGAGATTTCTTTCTGTGCACCACGATTTCCATTGATTTTAACAGCCAAATTTCATTCCCTTTATGTTAAGGAGTCGGAGTCGGAAATTTGGAAAGTCGGAGTCGTGAGTCGGAAATTCTGGAAAGTCGGAGTCGGGAGTAGGAAATTTTGGAAAGGTCGGAGTTGGAGTCGGATATTTTACCTCCGACTCCGCAACCCTGTTGCACCTTACAAAAATTAAACATATTGAAACTGCAAAATACAATTTCTTTTTAAATGAAACATTTAATTTAAATGGTGCAATAAGTTTTAAATACAAGCCATGTGTTACTTATGTTCGAAAGACAATTCCAAAGAAACAATTTATCCAGCGTTTTCCTGCTTAAATAACACAAAAAGGCTAAATAAAACAACACTTTCTGTGACTTTGTCGAAGCAGATTCGCCCATGATTTCATCAAAGTCAGTTTTCTCTTTGTCTTCTATTTCTCTACTCAAAGCTAGATAACACAATCTGTCGTGACCTATTGAGACTCGGAAGTATGAAAGGATCAGTTTCAGTTTACTGAAAGACCACTCACAGCTTGTAGTAGATGCTGCCACCGTCAGCATTATTTGCAAACCAACTCGAAGTTTGGAAAGACGCTTTCATCACCATATTAAACTATATGTCTGTCAGGAGAACTTCAGGACGCGTTAGTTTTAAGTCGGCGCCACTTAAATAGTGACATTTTGCAATCTAGAATCTCCTCGTATATAATTGCTTGCCATCTATAGCCTTTCTTATAGCGTGAGGAGGTCTAGTGGTCCAGTAGATATGGCTTGCGAGCGTTCTTGTTCTGTCACAATGTTTGACCGTCGTGTTATGTCACAATACCACAGTTTTGTTAAATGCTTGGTGGTGCTGGCGGTACACACCCGACTCATGCATTAGATAAGGTAGCTGTTTTGATGCAACTTTGCGGTTAATGGTTATATGGGTCGCAAAATAGGTTCAACAAACTGTTTTACTTTTCGCCAAGCAATATTGGCGTCCCAGTAAGCGGCGTCCATGGCACCAGCCATGCCTGTCATACCCTAGATACGCCACTGCATGTTTATCATTTCGAATTGCATTAAGCAACTGTCAATTATTTTAATCTTAGAGATGTAGGTTCGCAAATTCTACTTTTAATCTATTGTTTGTTTGTTTGTTTTTTAACGAATAATTAACGTGTTTTATCTACTATGACAAATAACTGAAATTTTGTGTGCTTAGTAAAGAAGCAAATACCTGGTAATCATTGTAAACTACTAGCACGCATATGCAGCTTATGCAACTGCCATAACACCACGGGGCGTAGCCGGGGAGCACTTGGGTCATGGTCCCCAAATAACTCATTTTCATAATTCGCCAAGGTCGTACTACGGTTGACTGAACATGGTGACGTCATCGAAACGCAAGCAATAATATTATATTTGTGTGCAAATCACACAAACTTTGTCCCCAACAAAGTCTTCTAGCAAATTCGGTCCCTGCTATGCGATGTGTACACGACATTAAATTTAGAATGTTGCAAGTGCGCGAGAATGAGATTTCACTGCGCAAATGGACTGGTGGTACAGCGCAGTTGCGCACCTTAGAGGTAGCTTTGACTGCAGTACCATTGACGTGGCCCTTCCCCCTTGCCTGGATTGTCTCCAGGACCAGAAAACGCGTTGATCGCGATTTAGAAGGAACCGACTTAAACTGCTCAACTGTTATGATTTAACCGCTGTATCGTTCCTGGAACTGACTTCAAGTGCTGTATTTGAAGATCGGCAGCACACGAATCTCGAAGTTTGGAAACAGTAAACCCTGCGCCTTTTTTTCAATAAACCAAAACATGTTAATGAGCTGAGTCACACTTTTCAAGCAAATCCAGCAACAAACCTAATTGACTTTGAGCAAATGTCGCTTGGGTGTCATTACAAGTGTGACCGCTTGTTCTTTGAACTTGCTGTAGCTTCTCGTAAACAAATGATGTTTTCTAGGATTTGCGCCTTTTTCAGTCCAGATCTCTGTCGGGGACATTCCTCGAACTCTACAAGTTCTTCACCTTTTGTAGATGCAATACAAAAACACTTTTGTTTGGCTGAATTTTTATTTTTTGCGAACCAACGCACGCATTTAAAAGCAATACTGAGTGCCGACCTTACTGGGGTATACATGAACTGAATATTGTATGTTCATAAAAACGTACTGTTGTATATTTACTGACACTGCCCTTGGACTTCGAAATACAGGACCGTCGTTGTCAATGGTACTTGAATCTTAAGGTTATTGTCAGCTTTGAATAAAGGTGTTTGATGTCGATACATCAAAAGCACAAAAAACACAACAAAATTTGTGGAAAGGAAAAAAGCTTGTTTGACTGATTATGGTGCTCCACAAACTACGTTTGTAAGTCCACAAGAGGCATCATTGCCCGCAGCATTTTTTGCATAACTATTCAGTTGCACGCAAAGGGTGTGGTAGGAAACTCATGACTAGTACTATGTCAGAACAATGTGAAACACAATTTACTTCAGTTAAAATGGTGCAGTTGTGATTACGGCGTAATTCCTGACTCACTTCATACTGGTTCCGAAAGAAAACACAAAGCAACGTAGTGCATTTGACACAGGCCCGTAACCAGGGGGGAGGCGCCCCCCCTAGAAAAATGTTCGCCCCCCTGGAAAAATGTGTTGGACATGGTTTAATTAAAGCTACTGGACGTAGTTCAAAGAATTTGCGCCCCCCTCAGAAAACTCTTCGCCCTCTTGGTGTCCCAAGCTGGTTACGGGCCTGATTTGACATGTAACATATACTGTCCTCGCGTCTATTCCCATTTAAAATTAGTCTGATTTTTAATCTGCCGGGGTGTGCTTGGAGTAGAATGAACAACGCCATGACAGATGGTTGTCCAATTTATGTTTAGGTCTTTTTCAAAAGTCACGGTCATAGTACAAAAATAACAGCGCAAACAAAACAGTTTCCACAGATGCAGGTTAGCCCGCGCAGGTCGTTTACCGGACACAATGGAAACAGTGCTTGTTTTTGGATGCTTTGCCTCCTCGCTGTTTGAGATTACGAACAACAATGTGGTGTGATTTTTTTGCGTGTAAATTAACTGTGAAATGAATAAGGACAGAATGAAAAAGAAAACAAGTAATTTTTAAAATTTTCATTCAGTGTGCTACAGACAGCAACAATAACGGATAATTCACGAGCAAATAACCAAACCCAACGGGTCGAAATTTGCGTTTCATCTCATGAAAAGCAACTTCTCCTTAGTGCCAATGCATCAAATCACCTTGCCACAGGTCACTCACTGTCTCAGGTAGTGCAGTTTCTTGTTTGCTTGAAAGCATCAGCGTGAACTTGTATTGTTTGTCGGTTGCATAGCAGCTTGGCCAATGGCTGCTGAAAACGTTGCTGTGCGCGGTGTTAAACTCATAGATTTTCGGTCCTGTTCTAGGCCAAGAGGACGTACTTTTGAGGTTTCCTTGTAATGTTTTTGAGTGGCTCGTCAGCTAAACGATGCATTGTGACTTTTGGAAACAGCAAGGGAGATGTAATCAATGATTAACATTTGTTTTTGGTGTCTACTTCGCTTCCCAGCTGCGCATGTGGCTGTTGTATGTTATGTCGTATGAAAGAAGCACGTTGGCACACGGCTACAACAGAAATACGAGTACTGAGCAGCTGGGATTCATTTCGTATCAGTTTCTGTTTTTATTCGCGAGCAAATACAGCAGAAATGACACCTTGGAATGTTTTCTGGAAGCTCGAAGTTCTTTTGTTGCAAAAACGCAACCGTTGATCACATCAGTACTGTAGCTTTGACAACAATTATGTCAAAAAACGAAAGTTTCACCTGTGTTCATTGAGCTCCATTGTTTGTGTCAGCAATGTTTCTTCATCTCAGCTTAATTCGAATGACTCATAATCGATGTAATATTCCGTATCTTATCACAAGTTGATCTATGAAAAATCAGGACGCAATAAACAAATAGTTTTAGCTTTTCCGGATCTGCAAGGTGAGAGCCGATGCAAATTTCTGTTGCAATGGAAAGACCTTGATAATTTTAAGTGGCTAAAACATCCCATACTGAACTACTGAACCAAATATCATGTTTGTTTTTTAAAAACCCTATTTTCAAAGAAGCTACAGTGGATGTTAAAGCTGCAAAGCAAGAAAAAAAATCATTTTTTAAATGAGTGATTAGTTCGCTTCCGTTTTGCAAAAGAAGTTCCTGGCTAAACTGCTGAAACTCTGTGCAGGCCGTATACCCAGCCAACAAAAGCTGTGTTGCTGCAATCAAAACTTGTCATGCAGAGAATCAAGCACATGCCTGTATACCTTGGTAATGACTAAGTTATTTCGCAATAGGCCGCTGATAAGCAGCAAGTAACCAACATTTCAAAGTTGCCGTGGAGGCAGTATTTGAAGAAATGCCGTTAACCTCACACACGCTACCCAAATGCTGTTGTTGTCATAAGCGATCTCTTGGAATTGTTAATATTCAAAGGATGCAATTTCCCGCTGTTGTTATGAGTCGCATCAGCAGATGATTTTGATACACAAAGGCAAGCAAAATGCCTTTTTGCAAAGTCAACGCACTCAGGGACGCCGGAACGGGGGTGCATGGCGGGGCAATGGGGGAACAGGTGCCCTTACATAACAGCATCATAGGTAATTTCATGGTTTATCAAGATCGACTTGAGACAAGTTTTTTACAGCTATTCGCGCACACAGAAAATTCAGAATGGTTTTCTATAATTTCTGCTATTATTTTTGAGGTCAACATACTGTAGTTGCTGAACATGTAAATGCGAAAAGAATGACTATTGTGGGTGCGCTTTTGCACTGAACTCAAGCAAACAGTTTTGAACTCTTGGTACGTCAAAACATAACATTGGTGGGGACAACTTTTGCATTAAAACGTTTCCTATATTTTATATAGCCAGTGATGACAGTATTAACAGCATGAGCCAGTCCTACTGTCGGTCCTACTGTTCAGCTAACGTTTTCATGTAACTTGCGTTACCACCTACTGTTCAGCTAATGTTTTCATATAATTTGTATTACTAATCTCGTGCACGGACAAGTTGTGTCGAGTATTTCCTATAGATAATGAACTTTCAAACGTAATCTCGTTAGTTCGAAACTACTCTCAACATGGTATGGTTCTTTTGTTCTGTGTGCGGTGACTGATTTGTGTCTCAGAAATTACTTCTAATCGGATACTCGGCGAAAGACTGTATCACGTATTCTGCGGTAGAACAGTGGTTTAGCAAGGTGTTGAAAGCTTTGTATCGCTTAATTTCATCGACTGTTTATTACTACAGTAACACTACATGCCGTGGTTACTTTTATAAGTTTGTTTGACATGGTCTTTTGGCAACAAACATGCTTGTTACGTTTGCTGGTTTTACGGAGTTTTCACAAAATCTTCTAGTGTAAAAAATTTGAGAGTTGTCAAATAAATACTATATTGGGGAAAAGACAATCACATTGGTAACGATTTTTTTGTTTTTTATACGTTTTCATTGCCCCCTATTCTGTTACTGCCCCCCTACCGCTGCTCCAGCGTCCCTGAGCGCACTCATCACGAAACATCTTTTACTGAATAACTGCTCGAGAAAGACGACAGTGCTTTTTATTTTTATGCTCATTACTTAGCTTTTTCTTGAAATCGAGCGTATGTTTAATATTCTAGTTGTTGTTAAATTAAATATTGAGATGCACTTTCAATGGGTTTTCGACAGTTGTCCAACCTAAGTACCGGTATAAGCGCATAAGAAGACGCTTTGACTGTATAGAAGCACGCACAAGAGTGCGAACTAAGCAAGCCGGCGTCCTTCAGCGCGAAATACGCATGTCGTGTAAAACTTCCGTGTACTGAGTACGTCCCCGTCATAGGGAACCTCAGTAGGCTCAACATATCCGTTGGGGCGCGGTAGATTATAACTCGAGGCCGTGAACAGTTGTACGAGGGTATGACTGTAGCTGCTCGGTAACAGCGAAATGTGATGATATCTTGGATCCAAACACTGAATTTGCAAGGAGGGATTGCGTACTCCTGGTCCGCTGTAGGTTGGGCAGTTGCGATAGCCTTCTCTTGACTGGAGCGATTACACCAGCCGCGAGAGCCAATGCTGTTCGACATGAAAACGTCAGTTTATATCAAGCGTTCCCAACCTGGGGTACGTTTAAGGTTAGCAATGAAAGGTAAAAATATATTCGTATATTTTTATTTTCAAATATTTATACAGAAATCAATGAATATTGCTTTCAAACATCATTATATGCTTATAGTAAATATATCTATGATCAGTCATGATAAAATATTTGGGAAAAAGTCGATGAAACGAGTATGAAACATGTTCCAGGTCAAACGAGTTAGGTACGGCAACAATTAACAATCATTTTGATCTCCCTGCAAAATAGTAGAACGACAAGTTAAAATAATTTTTTCCTCCCAACCCCGAAAACATCAGCTGATCATGGCCCTGTTGGTGATGATGCTTGGTTGCGTCCCTTCTCGCCCGGTGTGAACGTTGATCGTACTTTTGCGGTCAGATTCGTTTCAAAGACGCTGTAACGCGTTGAACGCATCGGGAAGAGTACGCAGCTATGCTGCGAATGGAGACGAAAAACAGTGATCAAGGAATGTAAATTGATGGGAAACCGGTCATGCCATGATTTTGTAAAAAACAAAGTATGCCCTGAACTCCGGCTTACCGCCGGAGGATAGGGTAGATACTTGATGCCAAGAACTCTTTTTGGATCTTGTTCTTCCTGCTGCTGGGAGCTCTACTACGCAGGAATAAATGAATACAGTTTGATTATTCCGCATTCCTCGAAAATTCATTTCTGCAATTCACCCGATCCCGAACTAAAGTGCTGTGGTGGAAAAACACAGCGATCAGATTTGGATTGGATCCGGAATGTAATTTGCTTCCAAAATTTGGCATCAGGACCGGATTCGGATTGAGTTAAATGGAAACATATGCGGAATTTTTGTATTTAAAAATCTGTCTTTTCTTCCTTTTTTGGACTTTCATTGAACTTGGACCTTACATTTAAAAAAATCTTGGAGTATGTTTGGACTTGGACTGAGTATTAAAAATTCAAGACTGGAGCTGGGCCGTGAGATACGACAGACCGCTCATTTCTGGACTCCAAAGCTACTACGTGAAAACCCCAGGCGTGCACTAAAAGCGGAGTTGCGGGCCGGATTCCGCTTTCGTTTACGGAGGTGGAGTTTGAGTATGCTTTTTGTTGACGGAGCGGAGGAGTTTGATTTTTTCTGCATTGTTTTTACGAAGGTTAAGTCGCTATTGCTTCACACATTTTTGAAAGTCTTATGGAGTTCCTTGGTAAACGCTCGTTACTGACACTTGTAAGGTCTAAGGTTAGTTTTTGCATCTATTAAGTGTACGCAAAATGTGATAAGGTTTGGAAATGCGGAATCGAGCGCCTACTCGCCTAGCTGCCTACGGTCTTTCCGTCATAGATGTGGTTTGGCAATCAGTTCTAAGTTTCCGTCAGGCAGGTTGTACAGCTGAACAATACGCCCATTAGTGGAGAGCTGGTCATCGCACTCGAACCTCGTTCAGTTGCTTGCTGGTGGCTTGCGTGTGATTGATGGTTGTTGCCAAGGTTCTGTAATGTAACCTATAAGTTTTCCTTGTGTTGACATACCGTATTGTACAGTAATGCAGTACCGCAAAGAGGAAGTTGTTGTTGATAGTCATCTCATCGATTAAGACTTACTTTGAATTCTAGACTTATCGTCGAATTGAGCATTGTGGCAAGAGTGAATCTTTCGTGTAACAGTACAAAGTTAAAAAAGAAGGTAGAAAAACTGCATCGTGAGCAATTCTGTAGCGATACTGTATGCCAGAGTTGACAGAAAAGCATTTCAATAAAAAGCCAAACAGTGCTAAAAAGAGCACAGAAAAAAGCCAAGCCGATTGTTAAAAGGCCAGAAAAAAGCTAAACTTTGTGGTATTGCTATTCCTCTATCACAAGGAATATCATCAGAAATTTTCTTCGAAATTGAGACTAAGTCTTGCTTGGCCTGGTACTGGAGCTTAGTACTGATGCTTCGTACTGTAGATTTTTCATGGTTTGTGAGATTGCACACTTTGAGTAAAAAGGTGTCACAGTTTGCACACTGTTGAGGGGCATTAACTCGATAACCTTCCGGTTCCTTCAATGCCCTGGCGTCCTTGCACTAATTTGTGTTTTTTTCTTGCTGATTATTAATTATCGCCAAATAAAATCAACTCGACTCAACTGATCCACAGGCAACTTTCTGCACTCAAGCGAAAACCATCTCATATTCACTCCTATGCTTGACCATAGGCGTAGCCAGGGGAGAGCAAAAACGATATGCCCCCCTCAAAATTTCTAGCACATCTTATTGTTTAGCGCTTTGAGAAGCGGTTTATTTAAACAAAATACAGTTGCTCGCTACAAGTCAAAATATTTGCCCACCAAAAAATGTTGGGTTGGCTACGCTGCTGCTTACGATCAGAATCATACGAGCCATTCCACTTCCTCGACGTTATTGTTTCTATCACGAAGACGCAGACTTGTCTGCAAGCGTTGTGCCTGTTTAGTGCTTACAACGCACTAGACAGTTTACACTTTTCCAGTCATTACGCAGAAACAATTATTTCGAATCTAACATCTTTCAAATCATACCAATATTAGAACGCGGGCTTCGGTCTAATATAGTGTTGCGATCGGAAATCCCGAGCGGCATATGCGCAAAGCTTCGCACTGTGGCAGCAAGCAACAATAGAGTTCACATGCCATGATCACTCTATTAATGCTTGTTCGCGCCACATATATGTATGGTGTTGTTCTACACGCACATCCCGTTCGTGGTGAATCACACAATCAACGCAACACCACCGGAGAGGTTGCAACAATAGCATTCATTAAAAGGTGTAACCTGAAACAGCAACACTAATGCCAGAGTTGCCAGAAAAACATTTCAACACACTAAAAATTATAAAATTCTAGTGCAGAGTTTCCAATAAAAATGATCATTCTGTGTACCGAAACAGTGTCCAGAAACCTATCAGCGTCCAGAAATCTGCCGAAATCATCTTTAAATATACCACAACGACGTGAAAACCGAAAACCGAATTGGTCAAAAAGCCACTTTTAGGGTCTCGTCAAGTGTAAGTCCGACCACTCCCACTATTCTCACCACGCGCCGCTCACTGCCTCTCAGCGCCTCCAGGCGCACAAAGAGAATGCTCTCACAGAAAGAGCGCGTTGAAACCGAAGGGCTCGCTTGGTGACGAGCACTGTGTTGTAAAGAGAAAAACGCTCTCACAGAAAGAGCTCATCGAAAGGAAGCGCTCGGTTAGGCGTTATTACCCGAAAATAACGTCGGCAACAGCAAAACACCGTACCGCTTTAGCAACTTTAAGCGGCGCGTAGTGAGAATAGTGGGAATCAAAGGCGTACGCAAGGGGGGGGTTGGGGTTACAACCCCCCTTGAGCTTGATATTTTACAAAAACTTTATTACCTT
>Ga0210059_1007082_pt1 | contig 17891 bp, 11 predicted proteins | sample Ectturendosymbi2_FD_188042 | JGI IMG/M metagenome (GOLD analysis project Ga0210059, IMG submission 188042) | Ecteinascidia turbinata endosymbiont from Florida, USA - Sample 2 (SPAdes) (version 2) | ecosystem: Host-associated > Tunicates > Ascidians > Unclassified | place: Key West, Florida... | reverse complement strand
GTGAGGTCAACGCCTGTTTAATCAGAAGTAAACGCCGGAATCGCAATTACAAGACTGCCTCAAAACTGCAAAACACCTGCTAACACAGACATTGACAAATCATAAAACAGCCCAAGCCAGTCGAATGTTCGAAACGCGTAAAATGTCGAGCATTTTAACGAAAGATCTTAATCAATTACTTGAAAATGGTGTGGATGATTCTACTTTAGATTATTGTAAAAGATATCTGATTTAAGATAGAAACATGTCAAAACCTATTATTTGACAATCACTCAGATGCCAACGAATGCACCATGGACGGAAGCAATCCCTGCCTAAATGGTGGAACTTGCTCGGAAGAGCAAGGAAGCCGCACTTGTAAATGCACACCAAACTGGACAGGTTCTATGTGCAACCAAAGTAAGTTCTTTTGCCTTTGGAAAAAGCTTTGTTTTTCACATCTGAAAATTTGAACTATGAGTAATAAAAAATCATGTTTGTGAGTTTATGTTTGATTTCTATAAACTTGAGAAAATGTAGAATTTACTCAAATTAGTGAACGCTAGCGGAATCTTCCATCTGCAGCAGTAAAGAATATTCTCAACTACACTGAACGTCTGTCTTAGTTTGCAGAATGTTTGTTTTGCCTATTCATTTGTGAACCTGAGTGCATCCTTATTGTCAGTATGAAGGGATTGAAATTTCGTTTTCTGGTTTTTGTCAAAATGGTGAGACTTCGCTAGGATCGGTCCCAAATGTGATTACAATTCATTTGTTCTGGAAGTCATATATTTCATTGCGAACATGTTATTTTGAGCAATGCAAGAAATTATTCCCAATTGCTCCGTTGTCAAATGTCTCGTTTTGAAAAATACTTTTATTCGAATCTCGAATATATTTAGTGGAATCAAGATTCGCTTGGAATACACAGCCATAGTTTGATGGAAATTCGCGCTCAGTGGTCACTATTAAAAATGTAAGAAAAACGTACATGTGGCAAAGGTCTTTTTCAAGGACTGGGTTTGTGAAGGTTTTGTTCCATGATTTGACACCCGCAACCTTCTAGTCAGCACAATCCAGTGACTCTCGTGCAAAGCAATACATCAAACAGACCTACCTGACACACCAACCGCGAGCTGATATTTCGGAGTGAGGTCAACGCCTGTTTAGTCAGAAGTAAACACCGAAATAACAATTCCATGACTTCCTCCAAACTGTAAAACACCTGGTAACACACTCATCGTCAAATGATGAAACAGCCCACTCCAGTCGAAAGTTCAAAACGCGTAAAATGTCGAGCATTTCAACGAAAGTTCAATTATTTTAAAAATGGTGTGGATGATTCTACATTAGATTATTTTTAAAGATATCTGATTTTAGATAGAAACATGTCGAAACCTGTTCTTTGACAATCACTCAGATGCCAACGAATGCACCATGGACGGAAGCAATCCCTGCCAAAATGGTGGAACTTGCTCGGAAGAGCAAGGAAGCCGTACTTGTAAATGCCCACCAAACTGGACAGGTTCTATGTGCAATCGAAGTAAGCTCTTATGTAATTGGAAAATGCTTTTTTTCGCATCTGAATTTTGAACTATGAATAATAAAAAGTAATGTTTGTGAGTTTTTTGATTGATATCGTTGAACATTTTTGAGAATTTTCGTAAAATAGTGAATACAAGCGGAATCTTCCATCTGCTGCAGTGAAGTCCATTCTCAATTGCACCGGACTACTCTCTTAGTTGGCGGAATGTTTGTGTTGCCTATTCATTAGTGCAACTGAGTTAATGATTATTGTCATTGAGCGGTGATTAAAATTTCGTTTTCTGTTTTTTGCCAAAATGGTGACACTGTTCCAATCGGCCACAAATGTCAATATTTTTTCTCTATGTCGTGAATTTCAATGAGAATATGTTATTTTGAGGAACACAAGAAATCAATTTCAATTGCTCCGTTGTCGAATCTCTCGTTTTGAAAAATACTTTTATTCGAATCTCGGACATATTTAGTGAAATGAAGATGCGATTTGAATACACTGTTATGGTTTGATGGAAATTCGATCTCAATGGTCACTATTAAACATGTAGGAAAAACCTACAGTGGCAAAGGTCTTTTTTAAGGACTGGGTTTGTGAAGGTTTTGTTCCATGATTTGACACCCGCAACCTTCTAGTCAGCACAATCCAGTGACTCTCGTGCAAAGCAATACAATAAACAGACCTAACTAACTTACGAACTCCGAGCTGCTAATTCGGAGTGAGGTCAACGCCTGTTTAATCAGAAAGTGATCACCGGAATCTCAAGTCCAAGTTTGCCTCAAAACTGCAAAACACCTGCTAACACAGACATTGTTAAATCATGCAACGTCCCACGCCAGTCGAAAGTTCGAAGCGCTGCAAATGTCGAGCATTTTGATGAAAGAACAATTGCTTACAAATGGTGTGGATGATTTTACTTCAGATGATTGTAAAAGAAATCTGATTTGAGATAGAAACATGTCAAAACCTATTCTTTGACAATCACTCAGATGCCAACGAATGCACCATGGATGGAAGCAATCCCTGCCAAAATGGTGGAACTTGCACGGAAGAGCAAGGAAGCCGCACGTGTAAATGCCCACCAAACTGGACAGGTTCTATGTGCAATCAAAGTAAGTTCTTATGTTCTTGGAAAATGCTTTGTTTTTCACATCTGAAATTTTGATCTATGAATAATAATAAGTAATGTTTGTGAGTTTTTTGATTGATTTCGTTGAACTTGACATATTTGAGAATTTACGCAAAAGAGTGAACGCAAGCGGAATCTTCCGTCTTCAGCAGTAAAGTCCATTCTCAACTTAACTGAATCTCTGTCTTAGTTTGCAGAATGTTTGTGTTGCCTATTCATTAGTGAAACTGAGTTAATGATTATTGTCATTGAGAAGTGATTAAAAATTTCGTTTTCTGTCTTTTGTCAAAATGTTGAGTCCTTTCCAATCTGCCACAAATGAGAATATTTTTTCTCTATGTCATGTTTATCAATGAGAACGTGTTATTTTGAGCAATACAAGAAATCATGTTCAATTACTGCATTGTCCAATCTCTTGTTTTGAAAAATACCTTCATTCGAATCTCTTTTTCCCAAAAAGACTGCCTCAAAACTGCAAAACACCTGTTCACACAGACATTGACAAAGCATAAAACAGCCTTCGTCAGTCGAAAGTTCAAAACGCGGAAAAGTCGAGCATTTTAAGGAAATATCTTAATCATTTACTTGATAATTCTGTTAATGATTCTTCTTTGGATTATTGTAAAAGAAATCTGATTTAAGATGGAAACATGTCAAAACCTATTCTTTGACAATCACTCAGATGCCAACGAATGCACCATGGGCGAAAGCAATGCCTGCCACAATGGTGGAACTTGCGTGGAAGAGCAAGGAATCCCCACATGTAAATGCCCACCAAACTGGACAGGTTCTATGTGCAATCAAAGTAAGTTCCATTTTCTTTGGAAATGACTTTGCTTCACACATCTGAAATTCTGTACTATGGATAGAGAGAAATATTTTGTGAGTTTTTTGGTTGAGTGTACTCATCATGAGATATTTGAGAATTTGTGTAATGTAGTGACCGGTTTCGGGACGTCTTCCGTCTTTCACAGTTGCTCCAGTCTCAATTGCACTGAACCTCTTTCTTAGTTTGCAGATCGTTTCTGTGGAATGTTGATTTGTCAAACTTAGTAAGTGATTGTAATCAGCGAGATGCTGTTCAAATTTCATTTTCTGTTTTTTGTCTGAGGGGTGAAAATCTTATAAACCGTCCAACTGTGAAATGAATTGTTTTTTTCCTATTTTCATGTATTTCAATGAGAACATGTTATTTTGAACATCACAAGAAATCAAATTCAATCACTCCGTTGTCGAATGTCTCGGTGCACAAAATAGATTCATTTGAAATTTCGTGTATATTGGGTGGAATCAAGATGCGTATTGAAAGCACAACCATGGTTTTATGGAAATTCACGCTCGATGGTCAGTGAAGACATGTAGGGATAATCTACAGTGTAAAGGTCTTTTTGAGGACTGGTTTTGTGAAGGTTATGTTCCATGATTTGACACCGCGAACGCGTGACCTTTTACCCTGTCCAATCCGGTGTCTATCGGATAAGGCAATGTGACTAACGGTCCAAGCTGACTTACTCTTTCAGAACTGTCAATACGCCGTGAGATCAACGTGTGTTTGAACAAAAGTGAACACACGGGCATAATTGCACGGAAAACGCGGCTAACACAGGCATTGAGTAAGCACAAAACAGTCCACGCCTGTCGAAAGTTGGATACGCGGAAAATGTCCTGGAATTTCACGAAAGATCTTTCAATCAGTTTTGTGCTCATTAATAAAATCTGTCAGAAAAAAGCAATGTCTTTGATTTACCAAAATTTAAAAAATTAAGCCACGAAAATAAACAAAGCGCCATTTTTCGATAATTGTGTTTGAATTTGCGGGCTTATCGACGCAAGATGTTTGAATCAATTACTTCAATATGCTATGGATGCCGTTTAAGTATAACGTTAAAGGCGTGAGATTCGGTTAGGAACATGCATAAACCTGCAGTACTTGTTTTTCATTTTCACAGATGCCAGCCAATGCACTTTCGATCAAACGAATCCCTGTCACAATGGTGGAACTTGTGTTATTGTCCAACGAAGCTCTACTTGTCAATGCCCATCAAACTGGGAGGGTCCTATGTGCAATCGCGGCAAGTTTTCTTTTGTCTTTGGACTCTTTGTGTCGTGAAATTAATGATTGCATCTACATGTTGAAATATTTGATGTGTTTGTGAGTCTTAAAACCCTGCTCCGGGGTCCTGAGTGGTCCACTACCATAGGGGCCTGTTTTAGTTGATTTCATATACTTAGAAAAATGTTAGAAACGTGTGCTTCAATGACTTTTCCTGATTTTCAGAGACAAATGGAATGGTGCCAGAGTTGTCTCACCAAAATGCCCCTGAAAGCCTATATATAGGAAATGTGGTTACTATACTATCCTGGGCGACCTGATGTGTATCAAATTTTGGGCACTTTGCTACCTTAATCTTTCAATGTGATTTTAAATGAAAAACTTGTTTGAACAGATATGACCACCGATACTTTATACGTGAAGAGTCGTCATACTCCATGAATTTATATGAAAAAATACAGATCTGACACGTGCATGACTTTTTACACGGCCAAACAAAAAAAACACTTAAAATCCCATTTTTGTGGTTCAGTGCATAAAATTTGTATGATGTGTATGTTTCGCTGCGCAGATACAATTTTGTTGCGAAAGTGATTAACAATGGACGTATAATGGAAGTACAAAATAGTTTGGTATGGAAATAACGGATCTCACATGTCCCAGGAAGACGTAATCAAATTATGGGTAGCATTATACCCATGTTTTCATGACTCATGCCGCATTTTAAGGTTTCCTGAGCAGGGTTTGTTTGTTACGTTTGAAGCGAAAACCATGAATGGATGTGACCTGAAATATTAAACGGTAAAATATCTTTTTTGAACTTTGGGTTACTTGGGTAGTTGACAGACTACTTTTTATGCTATGTTTTTTATCCATCTGCATTAGTTTTCAAAACCCTTGGGAAGTATTTGAATTTTTTGTGTAATATCTGTCTTGGTACAAATTTGATAATTTTGACAAGGTTTGTTGTCCAAATATATCGATGTATTTCGAAGTGAGAAGGAATATTTGAGTTGTTTTTAGTTCGGTGTTTCTTGCTGCGTTTTTCGGGATCCACAACAACCTTGTCCAAAAACTCAAAACATTAAGCCACGAAAATGAACAATATACTATTCTTCAAGGCTGACTCCCTACACCTGATTTTTATCAGAAGTAGAGTAATAAAAACTTTTCACAAAAAAATTTAGCAAAGCACTACTGCATATCCCCTGCCAATTAATAGCTTCAGGCGGGTCGAATTGGGCAGTGATCACGGTAAAGGGAAGGATGACTGTTATTTATTGTCGATAACCAAACCGTAAATTTTGTAGGTCAAATCAAACGTGGTTTTCGCTTTTTATCCAAATAGAAACTAGCGGTTTTATCATTATGCTTATTCCGCATGTTACCGATCATATTTCTAAAGAGAAAAGTGCGGACAGCCCAAGAAAAATTTTTCGCTCACTCGTGCTATCTGAAATGCTAGGTTTGTTGAATGCAATCATTATGCAGCCAAAAAGGCGGCAAGATTGATCCCACTAAAGTGATTTCGTTTGTACCATTTACACAAATCTATCCATGGCCAGCAATCACGCGGTTCAGTTACGCTTTCAAACAAACTTGGTGTGAATACGTGAAAGCCAAATTAAACGAAAAAACAACCGGCAAGATTTCCTTGGTTATTATCTCTGCCAGATTACCTGGAATAAAAATTCAAAAGAACGTAAAGGAAAACAACATGCTTTCGAGGTGGCACAGCAGATACATCGTCTAAGACATGGCTGCGGACACAGTCGGCAGGCTTATCACGCACGACATTTTCACCTAATCCTACAGTAATGACAGACTGCGGTACTTTCCAGAAAAGAGATGTAGTCCTCTAAGATGGTTGCAATCAACTCACAACCTAAGTTTCTTTTAACGACACTGCATCTCAGCAACAGAATAAAAAAATTATCCCTTCCAAAAGTAACGAACATCTTACTACTCTGCTGATCTACGACTGCGGTCACGAGGTTCGTCGGAAAATGTCTCGGTCACTTATTTGGTCACTTGTCACGTGGTAAGCTTGTGACGTAAGCAAGAATTTCACAATCGAGCAGACTAGCAAAAGACGGAAAAAATCCCACACCTCCCTCAAAATTATCCCGATGACATGCAATTTTCACACGCAAGAATAATTTTTTCCTGACTGTAGCGACCAATGGTTAAAAGGACAACACAGAGCTCGACGATGAAGCACATGTAACACAAAGACAGAGTCATCATAGAAGATGCTTCCTGGTTGCAGCTAGATACAACGAATCGAACGATCAGGGCTAGCTGCTTCGCTGTAAAGAATCGTAGAGGTAGCGGTCACACCCTCGCAACAACGAATCGACATGCGAGGGTCACAACTTTGCTGCTACGAATCAAACGGAGAGTGCTTGCTGCTTTGCTGCAAAGACTTGAACGCACAGTGGTCTTTTCAGTTTATTTAGCACCCTGACAATGTATCAGTATTTGTTGCTTTTCGAAATAATTAATTTTTAACCGTTTGTTTCGCATTTTCATTGTATTAATCACATTTATGTTACTTGTATGCTTTTTTTCTAGTTACGTTTTAGTCACCATTTCAGCACGTCAGACTTAATTCCATTATTTGAGGAATATTTATACGAAATTGGGATAAATTTGGTGCTCTAAGTCTCTTATACACATGTTGGAACTTCACAGATTGAGATTGCATTACTCTTTAAGTTCAGCATGATTGTAGTCAAATGAAACTTCATATAAAATTGTCTTTTACAAGCACGCAGTCAAACGGTGCAACACAATTTCCAGTCGTTGTTTGTGTTGCCATAACAACCAGTCCTATATTTGAAATAGGAGTTTTAAATAAATTGTTGTTTTGAGTCAAAATTGTTCATCAGCAGCCTTGATTTAATCTTTTGGCGGATAGCGTCATCTTTTTCGTATCTGGTCACAACAAACGCGGCCTCAGTGAACGCGTCTTTCCACATCTTGGTTGCGACACGGTGCTGCAGGACCAGGGTTTTGGTCAGCATTTCAGCAATCAAAGTACCATTCCAATCCATCACGACAGGTGGTTGAGAAATATCATTGATGTTGTCAACATTTGTAAGCTCATGAAAGTGTGTACCTTCTACATTTATCTTTGGAACCTTAATTTGTCGGACAACGTCTCTTCTATTGCTTTCTAAAGTAAATGATTCCATCTCTGTTATTGCTTATGTTTCACTGCGCAATAACGAAAACTTATCCACTGCTGTCCGACGAATATCCTCACCATCTTCAGCTAACATTGCAAGAATTACTATTTCTGAATGTGCAAAATATGCGTTTCGCTGCAGCATTTTCATGAAAATGACCTTTTCCTAATAGTTGGAAGCTGACGCACTCTTTTAATAAATTTGAAAAATTGTTTCACCATCGGTAATCCTATTTTGTTTTGATAGTGCACGAAGTTGGAAATTAAATTTCCGAACAAACATTTGTCAATTGCACCCAAAATTTTTGAAGGCTGATGCGTTCATGTGTAGAAACAAAGCATGCGGCAGGCCAAAGTCAGCCATGTTGAGTGAACGATAGGGCAGATCTGAAGCTTTTGCAAATCAGGGTCCAAGTATCCTGACTTGACTGCTAGGCATATTCGGTATCCATAATATTGATCTGAACTAAGTTCATCCACAATAACATCAAGCAATTTTTCGTTCAAAATTTTTCACTTGGCTAAGTTGATACTTTTCCATTCGTTTTTTTCCTATTGGCCCCCAAAATTGTCCGAGCTTCTTGTTGTTCCATTTGATTCAGGAAACACATGACTTAGACGCAACTCGTTGCAATGCAAAGCATAGGTACTGGAAATTTGTTCTTAATAACCCAACTGAGAAAAGACGTTATGGTGTGCAATAACGTTGTCAGAAGCCACCTGGCGCAGTACTCTGAGCATCTGTTTCAAAGTTCTGAGGTTTTCTATTCTTATTCCAGATGTTGCTGTCAGCAACGGGCCTCAGTCCCAGCTGAGGTAGACCTAAAGCTGGTTCCTTGTCTAAAGACGTATATGCGATATGTGTGGCATATATTATGTTAGGACTTTGTCGTGAGTCTCACCACATTATCTGTTCAACTGCACATATATGCAACATGCATCAGAGTGTATGGCAAAATATGTTCATCCAAACACTACACAAAATAAAAACAAACGCTTTTCTGTGCTTGCATGGCATGGACTCTACGAATATGAAGTGGATGCCCGACAGTGGCTGCAGTATACTCAATTCCCTCACTGCACAATTAAAAAATCACGTAAGTGAAATTCCCTCCGTTGCCAAAACTTTCAAGTGAGTCAGTTTACTCATCAGCTTTCACAAACGAAAACAAGCAGTTATTAGGAACAGTTTGTCGATTTTACATATATTTCATGTTTTTTCTTTTAGATAATAAATGTTTATTTATACAATCAACAACAAAGAAATACAATTTGATTAATATTGGTAAAAACGTCGAAATCCTGTGCCCGAATTTCTTAAAATTTTGTCCGATTTTACGAAACATCAAATCGTTTGGGCGTGCGCTCGCACACCCCGCACCCCCCGCACCTGCACCCACCGCACCCCCCGCACCTACACCGCTGATGCAAAAGGCACACTGCCATTGCAATTCTCACCCCGGTTTCTCTTCCGAACACCTAATGTATTCAGACTTGTTTCTCGTCATTTATGAGGTCCTATCCGTTCCAACAACTTTTGTGTGTCGTTTAACTCGGCATCTTTAATAGCATCATATACCGGCTCTGCATAGTCCAGCTTACACTTCAAATTGAAAGAAAATCTTGATCAAGTTTGCGCCGCGGTTGCTTTATGTACTAGCTGCGGATGGTATAGAAAAGCTATGTAACATTTTTGAAATATAATTATCATCAAATTGCTATCATTAAAAAGATTTTTTTATAGCTTACAATAAGTTTAAAATGATTTTTAACGTGCTTCCTGAGGAAATGCGCGGATGGCTGAGTACGAAGAGCTGCATATTACGTTTACCAAATCATAATACTTTCAAAACATTTTTGCTGTGTTTCAATCAGTGTTTTATATTTTAAAGGCTTTTGTGACGAAAAAAACGAGTCTCACCCTAGAATCCCAGGTTTCATTGTAACATTTCCCAAAACAACGGTTGGATTTTCAGCCTACACAGTTGAAAGTTGTGCTCCAGGCACAGCCAACAGTAAGTCTTTCAGCGTGGTGTTTTGAAGTCGCGGTACCATTTTCTTATAATAATCAGGTTTTGTATCTAAAAATATTTTCCCCTAGTCGTTATGCCAAATGACATCTTGGATTTGTTAACTGTTGTATCCTTGCTCAAAATTAACAAATAACTCTAATACCAAAATTGTGCATTATGTCCAACCGGAACATTGTGCAGGTGGAACACCTTATGGAAGTAGATTGTGTGCAAGTGCTGGAGTTTGGACAATAGCAACTTGGCTATCTTCGTGTGACACAAGCCTTGAGGTAAAACGAAATTCTCTTTCAACAAACATGCAAACATGTTCAAGTTGCTTTTTCCAATGCTTAGGATAACATTTTCTTAATGATACCTTGTAGGTTTTTCTATGCAATGTGGCAGTTACACGTTTCACTTCAATGTGGATCTGATATTTTTGAATACGTTTTTCAACTAGGAAAAATGTTTGTGAGCAATTTTGTATTTTGCGAAAAAGATAAGCTTTCTTTCAAATAATTTTCTGCCAAACTTTGTTAACAAAAATTAGTTCATTCTTACTACAGCGACTTTGCACTACGCTTTGTGCAGCAACATGCACCGTAAAGAAAACGCGCTGCACATTTCTAGCACAGAAAAGAAAAGAAGTAATAGAAAAAGGAATGTGCCTTTTTAAGGTTTTCACAATCTGACTTGTTTTCGAATCCTTCCTGGCACATTTTTATAGTCGTTGTAGATCACTTAATTTAATTGCAAAACATGACTGCGGCATAGGCTTATAGAAAGAATTGAGATTTTTGTCGCAATGTTTGGCAGGAAAAATGTGAGTGGACTAATGCAGCTGCACAAAACATTTCAGAGGTTTTGGCAATAATAACATATGAAGAAAGGTAGAGAGCTTCCTACATTTTCAGAAACAAGTTTTGTTGTGAGCAAAATAGACAGCGATGTACAAGCTTTGAAGCAACATCACACTCATTGGTAAATATTCCCTTAATAATGAAAGACCGTATCATCAGATATTCGTTACCGAGGAAAACCTGTTGAAACGCTGAACTTTCTGAATCATGATGTGAAACAAACCTGCACCTTTTCAAATATATATTTTTCCATATATTAATTGGATTCATACCATGACGTTCACAAATTAGATTTAGATCTACCAAAACTCTGATATTAAAACTATTCTTTCCTATCTGAATTGTTTACATGTAATGGCCCTATTCATAGAAAAAATCTCAATCAATTCCCTTTTTGATACATATCAAGGGGCTAAGGGCATAAAAAGGCTAAATACTATCTCTAAGCAATTGATTTTCAACCTTATGCTGATGGCCTACAACCTGGTGGTTTTTAACTGTTGTGGCGCACAACCTGTTTCGTTTGCTTAAATGTGCTGACAATTACTGAAACATATAAACGAATTGAAACAATGCAATACATTGCGAATGCTCTACCAGTTTAACTTAAACATTCCAGTTTTGGTTTTGAAGCAAATACACATTCAGCCAACAGTTTTGCAACCTTTTTTATTTTTTGCTTGCGTCTTGAGGGAAAGCAACACCTTTTGTAATAATGGGGTAATTGGACCAAAATCTAATGTCAATTTAGAGGTGAGAGCATGTTCTGCAGAGCACTTGCTGTATGCAGGTGAATCTCTTTGCTTTTTCCTCAATGTATTTTTTAGTGCATTGTTCACAATTTTGTGCCCAGTTCCTGTTCAAACACAACAATAGTTCTCATATGCAAAAACAAGACTGGGAAGATGACTGACACATCAAGTTAGAGACATGTGGTGATTGCCACAGTGGTGTAAAATCTACTTGAACATTCCACATTTTCTAGCATCTCCCTTTCCTTGGAACCACAGATAAATCGATTTGGTTTTAAGGCTGGACATGGCACTGGTCAATGTACATTTTTGTTGCAGCAAACTGCTTCATACTTCGTAACCCATGGTTCATCAGTGCATGCTGTTTTTTTAGCTTCCTCGAAAGCATTTGATTGAGTATTACACATGAAATTAATTGGGAAATTAATTCAGAGAAAGGTGCCAATGTGTTTCGTGCTGCTACTGAAACATTGGTACAAGGAACAAATGATGCAAGTAAAATGGGGCAAGCAATTGTCTGAACCGTTTCACGTTACTAATGGGGTTAGACAAGGGGGAATATTCAGTCCTTACTTGTTTGCTGTATTGAACTAAACAAAATTAAAGCATGGTGTTATATTGGCGATGTCCTATTGAACCACTTGATGTTTGCTGATGATATTTGTGTGTTTTGTCCAAGTGTAAGTGGGTTGCAAAATATACTAGATGTGTGTCAGGCTTATGCAGAATCGGATGGAATTATTTGTTACTGAAGCAAAACTGTTTGTATGACGTTTAAGACCAAGAGCGCAAAAAGCACGGTCATCCCGTTACTGACACTGGGTGGTCAAAATGTAAAATCTGTTAACCACTACAAACATCTTGGAGTTGTACTGGATGCTGAGCTCTCAGATGACAACGACATTCAGAGACAACTGCGATATCAATACTGAGCAGCAAACAAGCTGCGAGCTTCTTTTTCCTGATGTTCAAATGCAGTTAGAAATGTACTTTTTCGTTACTTACTTACGTCCATGTATGCATCACAATTATGGTGTAATTTCAGGAAGTCATGCACGCAGAGATGGCGTGTGGCCTATAATTATTTCTGTACAGGGCTCTATACAACTTCCCGTGGCGAGCGAGTGTTAGTAGTCATCAGGTTCAATGCAACATTCCTACATTTGAGGCCTTATTGAGAAAAATGTGTACCTGTTTCTTGAAAGACGCAGAAAGTCTAACAATGTATGGTTGCGCGCTTAGATGCAGTCAGATTGTTTATATTCGTCCTTAAACTTTGAACACTACATTCGCATTTTACTTTGTGAGTGAGTGCTCGAACGTTGCAGTGTTTGTTCGTTTGAGGGTGTGTCATGCCACAACACTTTCGTGCTTTACCTGGCCTTGACCAGTGTTTTACTCTGCGTCATACACTGAAGTAATGTTGAAGCAAGTATTACGGATTAGCGAACAATAGTGTGAAGAAAGTGTCTGTCACCTGTGATTCTGCCTCCAACCCCGTTGTAAAACGTTCTGTTGTATCTCTTCCCATCAATCTGCGTTGTGCAGACAGTGTGTGCTTGTACTATGGACTTCGTGTCTGATCGCAAAATCAAATTAAATTACGTTATTAGTTAGTGAGCGAAGTTTCAACATTTGCGCTTTTCAGAACGTTAATTCACAATTTTTTCTCACATTTAACATAAAGAATTCCTGATTCAGTGGATTGGCTAAAACGTTTTTTGTTCTTCTACCTTCAGGTTTTAGATCAATCCCCGGGTAATCAAAGTGAACAAACAGCTGAGGATGTTGACATTTTAACGCATGAATATCGCATTCTGTTGCCAAAGAACATCACTTTGGCGGCTAATATTTTGATTAAACTTTCTAACACAACATCATTAACCGAAAGAGTGAGTATCCGAATATAAAACTGTTATACATTCAGCCAAAATTATGACGAACAGTTCAATTTTTAAAGTGTTTTTGCAGACTTCCAAGTCTGTCGTCAGTACAATTGGAAATATTCTGTCTGTTTCTGACAAGACTCTCATAACAAGCGGTGTCTGTGAAAGGTAAGCATATATTAAAATACTGAGACAAATTTTTTTGGCTAAACGCAAGGGCAAACAGATCTTTTTGCCTTATACAAGGGCGATCTGCTCCTATGAAACAATTCTGTGAATTAAAATGGTGAATCTGCATTTCGAGTGCACTTGAATGTGCTGTAAATATTTCAAGAACCTATATGAAACCTTGAAATTACCGGTCACGTTGATAACTACCTACAATATTTATCAAAATGCAATGAAACAATTTGTGTACTCAAATAAAGAACCTTGTTTTTAGTTTATAAACTATTTTTGTTTTTGTACTTATTTATTTTACTATTTATTTGAAGCTTGCTGACAATCCTGAAAAACGTCATAACAACTGTCACAGTGAAAATCAATGTGGAACTACAGATTGTGGTGACAAATTTGGTTGTTTCTGTTCTGGAACTTCCTCAAGGTAAATTGATTTATGGTTGGTAGATTTTTGCCGAGATTGCAATTCGATTAACCGTCCTTAACTATTACAGTGGGTCAAGTTGGACATCTGGTTTTGAACTCTTTCAAACTAACGTGGTTGCAAAGATCTGATAAAATCTTTTTGCGGTGCTTTTTTGTTGAGATTACAAAATTATTTTTCTTTATCGCATAGTCTGTGGTTCTGTTGCCGTTTAGAAAGCTAAATTAGTGAGGGTTGTATAAGTTTAAATGTGATTATCGCCTAAATTGAACCACTTTGTTAAAGCAAAAGTACAGTTTTGCGTTCAATTATGCAGAAGAAAAATAATTTATTTAGAGTCAAACTAAAAGCTAGAGTCCCGCCTCGAATTATTTCCGTTAAATTTCATTAAGGTTCTTTTGCACTCTTTTCGGGGTGAGTAAAGTTGGGCGGCTGGCAAGTAACCATATTTCAAGTCTTCGGTATGACCCGACCGTAAACCTTCTTGCTTTGATGACGCGAGCTCAACGCGCTGTACCACTTACCCGGTTCGCTTTGAATTAATTATTAGTTTAATTAGACTTGAACTATTATAATTCGCTTTGCATTTATTATTATTATGTATTTTAGTTTTGCAATAAATTTTTTTCGTGTTAAATTACTTTTGAAAGGAACAAACAGAGAGTGAAAATAACGTCTGTTGCACGTTTTCATTAGTTGATCGTAAATTATTTGCTACAAAAGAAACGTTGGCCATTTAAATCTTTTTCGAAAATTATCGGTTAGCGTGTCCTTTATATAATTTGCAGGAATACACCAAGCTCAATTTTTTTTCATTTTGTGACCTGTATGGTGGTTACAGGCTCACACATAAATTAAGTTTGAAAATGAAGACTATTCTTCCTCTGTGTAACTGTATTAGGATGTGTGACCTTGCTCGCGCTGAAGTCACCTGAGGAGGCTAAACGTGGCGATATTCTGTAGGTTGCGATTAGCTTTTAACATATGTATTGCTTAGAAATAACTGAATGTTTCGATTCGTCAATAATGAAAGTAAATGAAGCAAATGTTTGGCTTGCGTGCGTCTGTAAATAATTTGCAGGCGATTGCCAAACCACTTGGTATTTTACTGCAAGATGGGAAAATCGGGAGTTAAGATGTTGGGAAAATTTGCAAGAACTAACAACCGCAAAAAGAAACGCAAAAGGAAAAGTTCCTTTATCTACAACTAACGAAGTATTGTTACATTACACCATTTTTTTTGGTATCTTCACACATAACTTTCGAATTGAAGTCTCTGCCCATCAAACATTATTGTAGTAGCACATTGTTGCGACAGCCATCTAATACATTTTTGTGTTTAGGAACAAACGGACGGGTTGTTTTTGAAAGTGTGCAATTACCTGACAATAAAATTGGATTCAGGTCTGGTCAGTTTGTCACGTTTCTTGGAAACCCAAATACAAGTGCAATGGTTCATACGTCTGTCCCTTTCGAAGCAAATGAAAGCAACCGTAAGTCGCTTTTGTTAAAACAGGATATTATGGTAAAATTTTGTTTTCATTTCGTGTTGTTTATTTTATCTTGGGAGGAAGTATTTCGTGTTTTTGTTTTTTCACTGAGAGGTGAAGTCACTTATTCATTTTAAAATTTAGTTTATCAAGATATGGTAGTTGATTGCAATTCCTGCATAAATTTGATTGGAAAAGATGTTTCTGATAAAACTGGTAATGTTGCTATTTTACAAACGTGTTTCTAGCGTAATTCCTTTTCCACTGCAATGGAACAAAACAGGTCAGATTTTGATACTTATGTTTAACATCTTGGTTTTTAAAACTGCTTTGATGCACACTACTAGCTGCTTTACGCACAATGAAAAATATTTATCAAGGCTGTCGAAATATTATCTTAAAAAATGTTTGATTGAAAGTCACTTTCTGTGACTTTAAAGAAATGTTTTGTACTAACATACAAAGTGTAAGTTTTATTTAGCAATCAACATTGCTTTTGCATTGGTTTATCTTCGAGCATCAGATCAAAGAGATATACTGCAGATTAGAATTTTACAATTCAGTGTGGTGCTACAGCAAGCATACAATGACTAGACTAGCTATAGCTTCAAGCTTCCCTAGCAAATGCAACTGCACATGATTGTTGTGTAACAAGTAATTTGTCAGACGTCTGCCAATTTCTGATATTGTCAGTGGCATATCTCACTAAACGTTTTTGTAACTACGAACAAACAGTACGGTAAACATACAATACTACCAGCAATCTTTCGCAGCGCATTTTGAACAACTCATAAATATTTCTTACCATGCAAAAATTATCACCACGACATTTTTCGCCAAAAACACAATCTGGAAAAGAAACTGACCATAATGCAATATATCGCAACAGGATACACTTAGCATTGATCATTTATCACCCGAAATCACTCGCCGCAAATATCATTTCACTTTTACATAACTCACGGGATGTTTTTTACACCACAAAATCTCAACACAAACGGGTTATCACCAGCGGTATCTAGAATGAAAATATTCTCATTACCAAGATTCTCCAACCTCGTCACTTTGGAAAAAGAGTCCTTCATCATGATGTATTTTTCAAGCAGTAACCTCTCACCAAGCCTTTTTATACTACCGCACGAGCCAATAAATTGGCTCTAGGTTTTTTGGTTATAACTCGCCAGCCGCTATAGCTAGAGAGTAATTCAAACCTTCTACGGATGCGGCAAGTCTTCTTGGTTCTATTAAAAAAAAATTTTTTGATTTGGGTGAGGGGTTCGCCTGGGAGAGGCTCGCAAATTGGGGGTGTTTTGTGTTTTTTGACCAACTTTGACGGGCCCTGGACGCCAATCCAATGGGACAAAATTTTGGCTCAACCTTTTTTAGGAAACTAGTAGATCTCCCGCGTCGATAGAGCCCTTGCTTGACCTTCTAGCATGTCTGGAAACAAAGTTATAGCCCAAAAACCCCATTTTACCCCCAAATTCAGAAAAATCAGAAAATGCATGAGTCTCCCACTGGCGGCTCGCTATATCCCGCGATAACTCCCCGCCAGAAGATGCTAGCGAGCTATGCGAGCCCTCGAAAGACTCGAAGTCTTCTAGTTGGTACTGAAAAAAAAAACATTTTAGATTTGGGTTCGGGGTTTTCGGTGGGTGGGGTTAGAAAAAGGGTAGTTTTGGCTTTTTTTAGTTGTTTCATTATGACGTCATCACCTCCACAAAGGGCCGAAATTTTGGCGCGAAGTTTGGTTGTATTCTAGGCTGGAATATGAAGCTTTAGAGGCCTAGATCGACTTCCTAGCGTTTCTGGTGCCCAAGTAGGGGCCAACAGACCCCAAATCGTTGAGGACAAGCTTGAGTAATTTCAGGGGATCTCCCTAATTAAAATCCGGAAGTTTGGCCATAACGTTTGAACCAGAAATGCTAGAAAGTCCATCAAACCCTCTAAAGACTCGTATTGAAGCCTAGAATCCAAAAAAACTACGAGTCACCAAATCTGATGGATGGTTCGACTCCCCGGAAGTGACGTCATTAGCCAAATGCATAGAAATATGCATGAAAAACCTCTGAATATGCAAACATTAACAGAAAACCCGTGATCTCAAGCTGAAAAATTTTTTTTTAGTCTAAACTACTAGTCTTTACGAATCTTTAGAGGGTTTGAACAGCTCTCTAGCCTATTCTAACAGCGAGTTATGGCCATATCCAAAAGGGGTGTTATTCCACCCTGGTTACCTTTTTTAGGGGTAGGATTTTTGACTACTTTTTGTTTTTTGTGGCATAATTTTTCATCCAGATATGCTAGAAAGTCAATCAAGGGCTCTAAAGACTCGTGAGATAGCCTAGTTTCATAAAAATATTTGGGCCAAAATGTGGGCCCATTCGATGGGCGTCCAG
>Ga0210059_1007081_pt1 | contig 17893 bp, 15 predicted proteins | sample Ectturendosymbi2_FD_188042 | JGI IMG/M metagenome (GOLD analysis project Ga0210059, IMG submission 188042) | Ecteinascidia turbinata endosymbiont from Florida, USA - Sample 2 (SPAdes) (version 2) | ecosystem: Host-associated > Tunicates > Ascidians > Unclassified | place: Key West, Florida... | reverse complement strand
AAGCCCGCCTTCTCCTGCGGGAGCAGTGAGTCGATGCGTACTTCGACAAGAGCGTAGATGAGTCTGTCGAGTATTTTAAAGGGGACGCACAGCAGAGGCATAGAGCGGTCCCCAATGGCTTTTCCGGCTTAGGGATTGCAACTTTACGTACCTGTTAGTGCTCTCCTGCAGGTCTTTGGAATTTTGAGTTGACGCGTGGAGGAAGTGAGGAAATAGCAAAACAGATTTGAGATCTATCGCTGTTCCAGCGTTGGAACTCTTCGCAAATATGTGTTCTTCTAACTATGCAAAATAACCGTGCCTCTGCCACACCCCCCTGACCCTCGAATATCTAACAACAAACAGCCTCGGTCTTCGCATTTGATTGCTGGCCACGTTGTGTTATTGAAAATTGCTTTAGTTGTTTCTAATTCTGCTGTGTGCATGTGCAACTGTCGTCGCACTGGAGAAGTTATACAGTAGAAGAGCCACGGACCCGTTGTTTGTTTATCAACTGGACCACATGCTTGAAAAGGTTGAGAACCCCTGCTTTAGTACAGTGATTTCAAACGCTAGCTTATTAGCTAACCGTCACATAAGGACTCAACCTAAAATTTTGTGGTCCGTCTCTTGCAATGTAAGCATGTTTGAAAAGCAATCTGTTGCTTGAAGCTGTTGTTTCTCAGAACGCACCCGAGAAGTCCCATATCAATGGTTAGGACGTTTTTCCTGCTTTTCGTAACAACACCAGCTGCGAAAAGAGTCTACTTTGTAGCAATTAGCAAATCTCAATACTTTTTCCTCAAAAGTTCTGAAACAGTCTTCAAAACTGCACTCAAGTTCATAGGCGTAGCCATGGCGGCCAAAGGGGCCATGCCTCCCCCAAATGTTTAGAAAATATAGTCATTTTGTGCTCTGAGAGGCGCTTTTCTAAATGAAATAGTGTTATTCGCCTACAATCAAACATTTTGCCCCCCCCCCAAAATTTTTGGGCTTGCTACGCCACTGCTCAGGTTGTGCCTTTCAAACCACTTGCGGCCTTAATTTCACAGCTTGTCATTGTTGCTGCGATCGGCTGAAATGCCGATCCGCGTGATCCACTGCATTCACCGGTGCATGACCGCCAAGCATGTTTGTGTCCATTTTGACATCAAAGATCCCTGCGACGGTATCGCAGACTTAATACACACAGAACATGGCATCAGGGGCGCCAGGCCCGTAGACATGTTTTAAGATTTGGGGGGCACATTGCATTTTTAGGGGGGAATATTTTTGTTTTATTGTATGTTTAAAAGAAAATTATTTTATTAATTTTCAGCATTTAACTGCGCAGCAAACTGCCAGTTGTCTGTTTTCAGTCTGATCACATAAGATTTGTGATTGTACCGGTATGCTATGTGTCGTGGGTAGTTTGTACCGGTATGCTGTGTGTCGTGGGTAGCCAAGCGGGGGAGGAAGACTCCAGCGCCTTTTTCAATTTTCAAAAACGATGACTTTTTCCGGAAAAAAATCTAAATAAAACTGAGAACTTTTTCCGCAAAAAGTATCCAAATAAAACTAAGAAACGGGCTAATAATAAAAAATCGCCAGAAGATCTAATTTATCTTCTAAGAACATTTGTTTAGTTATGCGCTTTTCTCCGGAAGCAACAAAGAAAACAAACATGAAAAAAAATTTGCCTATGCTTCAAGATATTTTTCTGACTACGCGCCAGTGCTTGATGCTTGTTCGTCGCATTTGATTCAGTGAAAACTTTGTTTTATGTTTGCCTAATGCACTGTTAACTTATTTGAAAAACGTAACAATATTTTGGCATAAACAACAAACTGAACCAGTTTTATTCGTATCAGCATTAAAAGTGAAGACACTGGTACGAAAGAAACTTCGTCTGATTCCTCAAAAGAGTCACAAGAATTCACGAGATTATAATAATAAATACACACATTCTACTGGTCACTGAAACAATCAATCAATCGTTCCCATTAACAGCTGGAAGTCGAACCATGTCAGGGATGTAGTGCTAACAAAAAGGTGTGGGAATGCATCCAAAAATAAGCCATTTTGAAGTGAAAAAGGTCTGGGAACGCCGTTCCCACGCGTTCCCGACCCACTACATCCCTTAACCATGTACTGTAGCATGTAGACGTTCTACCTTTTATCAACACTAGCAGTTTTCAAAACGTCTTTTGGTACAACGAAAAACGAAAACCTTAAATGACCAAGGAAGGAAATTTGAGCAGAAACTGTCACAAAAGCTGCAGTTCTGACACCTACTACATAGCATAATAGAAGAATAGAGGCACTTGCAGTGTCGAGTTTTGTTCGAAAATTCAGAAACGATTTCTTCATTTGCCACAGCAGCTATTTCTTTTTTTTCAAAACCTGACAAAACCAGCTGACATTTATACGGTCGCAGGGGCGTAACGAGGGGGCACAATTTCCCGGGCGCCAAATCACTATGGGGGCGCTGAATCACTACGGGGAGCGCCGAATGACTGCGGGGGCTTCAAAAAGTCCAAACAATGTCACAAGTAGCCTATTTTCTTCAATACAGTACATTGGCTTCCAAAAGACCTCAAATTCGAAGATGGGGCGCCAAACTTGCTTCTTGCCCCGGGCGCTGTCTAACCTCGTTACGTCGCTGTACGATCGTGTGCCATGCACCTGCTATAAGGTGTGGGTATCCTCACCACACTGGAGAAGCTTGCTTCGCATGTGGCTGTCGAAACTCCTACAGTTAAGCCCTCGCTCAGCAGCAAGTATATGGTGGGAAAAGCTGCTTTATACTTCCAAAACCATTTCAAAACTGGTCCAAATTCATACAGATGTTTTCATTCAAAAGCACATCAGGAAGCTTTGATGAGACAATTCTTTTCACAATAGTAGTGTCAGCGTCGAGAAGATCTTCACTGATACTTTTGGTAGTTGAATTGACTAAAGAACAAAGAGGTTGAAATTCTTCCTTGTCGAGAAAGCAATTCGATGCTGGTAAACGAGCACGTAAAGATTTGAAGAGAGACATTAAATTCCAAAAACCGGTGGCTGATTTCGCTCTGAATAGTATCAATGATTTCAAACTAAGATGCTTTCAAATTGAAACTCTCACTTTCATTGTGAATTCCGATGTGTTTTGTTATGAATGACGGCCTCTCTGAATCGAGATGAAACTGACCTTTTTCGCTTGTTCAGATGGTGCGATGTAGTTTCGCTTGTTTAGAGGGTGGGGATAACTGCAGCTTGCTTGCACCACACACTAAGTACGGAATACGAGCTAGCTGCATTTTATGCTGACTTATGCTAATCAGTGCTGCAGTGATCTATATAGCCTACATATGCTGAAGCATTTCTACGTCAGACACAGAATTCCCTAACGTTTTTTGATCAACTTCTAATTCGCATACATTATCCTACTGGGTTTGGTTTGACTATTACAAGAAGTTCTGTTTGACTATAAGCAAGGCTAAGACTAGTCCAATGTTCCCTCCAAGATGCGCAACTGCGAAGTACCACCAAATCATTTGAGCAGTGAAATCTGATGCTGGTACATTTGCAACATTCCAAAACGTTGGAAAAGCAAGAAAACGAGGATAAGCTATTTGAAATGATTGTGTAGGCCCTACTTTGTTCGTATTTTCATAAGATTTTATGCTTATCCTTAATTCTAATAATTCACGAAATTTGTAATTCATGTAGAATTTTGGCAACTCAGCCAGAGTTGCCAGAATTTTCTTAGAGAGAACGCTGGCTAGGACTTCATCTTATAGCATTAACATAGCCAGCTTGCTAGTGCCATGGAGTTGTTCGCGCTAACAGAGACTGTAGAAACGGTTTCGTAAGACTGTCTCCAGTGACTGTGACGTGTTACCAGTGTGGACATTCCTTAATACAATTTATTTTGTAACAATGATGTTACCTTTTAACGCGACGTGTGGTGATGTTGCAAGTTGGCGTAATGATCAAACAGATTGAAAATAAGCATTTGCAAAATTTATTAATTTTTCGAGTTTCAATCATTTGGGAGGGCACAAAAAAATTTGGGGGGCACTGCCCCGAATGCCTCCTAATGGCTACGGGCCTGAGGGGCGCACCGAGGTTGGATGGCGCCCGGGCAAGAAAAAAGTTTGGCACCTCCATGTTCAAACATAAGGCCTTTCGGAAGCAAATGTGCTGTGTTGAAAAAAGTTAGAGACATTGCTGGGACTTTTCGGCAACCTCCCAGTGGTTCGGCGCCCGGGTCAACGTGCCCCCCTCGTCCCCTTCGTTACGCTCCTGCATGGCATGAATTGATGTAATGGGTCCTTCATTTTCTTATTGATATGTATCACAATCACCATTAACGATTTTTTTCTCTTTCTACGCTAAATGAAATCCGCCGAAAAGTAGCAGTAGCAAATTTATCTTGACAAACAGCAAAACTCTGCTACGAACGAGCAATTGCAAAGGATGCAGTGTTTCAGTGTTCGAGCGTAAAGCAAGTCGAATTCCTGTCTTCATTTAAGGCAAACACCAGTTTCTTGTGACAGGTCATCTTTTCTTTGCTGCCGTAAACATATTATCAGCAAGATCATGCATTTGCGCATTAAAGTTATTTCGGAGCATGGCGATGTTGGTAGGAAGCATTATTGTTAAAACATCTTCAACCACTTTTGACAGGGTTCCTGACACTTCAGCATGCTTTGTACATGGGCATTGCTTCCGTACTCACTGGTACGAACCGCACGAAGGACTCTTTCGCCTTGAAGCGCTATCCATATCCTCCTTATATCGAAGACGCCTTCATTCGTAAGTTCAAAGTTGTCTTTGTTGCATTCAGAGTGGAGATACTTCGGCATTCTTTCTTCTACGCATTTGCTGCTTCGAGAGCCGGAAGCTGGAGGGGGTAGTGAATAAGACTGGTTCAAAGTGGTCGTTGCATCAGCATGTGGAAGATTTTGCGATTATCTGTTATGCAAACCGCTACAAGCTGAGGACGTTTCTTTTTTTGTAGAAAAATAAAAAATTTGTTTCTCGCGGTAAATGTAACTTGCAAACGGATATTACAAGTTTTGCATTTGCGCGCGATTTCTTTGAACTTGCCGCGCGCACAAGGCGTGACAGTAGGCGTTAGGCACAATCCCTGCAAATGCTCTCGTAAACCATCTTTCCGAATGCAAAGCACTTTTCGTCGCGTGTTATGCCAAAACGATGCGTTGCGGTTGAGCTGAAGAGTTAAATCATTGTATGAATTAAGCCTGTCTATCGAAAGGAATCATTTCCCAGCAAAGAATCAGACACTAAGATCTTACAGAGTATATGCACATTTCACCTACAAGGTAAAGCATCATCAGCTTTTATTCAAATAGAATCTATTATAAGCTTTTTCTTGCGTTGGGAATAGGTAGAGTTTACCGTGGGTGCTCTACTTCGTGTTTTTTTGCTATTGCCCATTTGTTTGAAGACAAGAAACCTTCACTTCTTTTAAGCCCTCCTATCCAGCTGCGAGTCGAATATATACCTAAAATGCAATGTTGAGACGGCTTCACGCTTTCAGCTGCCCCACAGATTCGAATCAGAGTCGCAAAATGCAACGATGATGACAAACGTTCATAGACCAAGATTTCGTGAATGTGTGTGGCAATAATGACAATGAAATACCACAGTACATTTCTTTTGTAATCAGCCAATACGTATGCTAGGTGTGCTTTCAAATGCTCCATTACGTTGCACAAATGTATCTTTTCAGACACTGTAACACAAGAAACCTGTGAGGCGACCCTAGTACGCTAGGTTTTAATCAACATAAAACTGCAGTTACCATCTGCAGAAACAAAGAGCAGCATCAAGTACACGTAATAGCAGGCAACAACGTGGCGGTCCGTTCAACACTCGCCGTAAATACCAACGCCAGATGCCCCGAGCTGTCGTGGCAGCAATCAACGTTGCACGATAAAGACATTAAGGCTGCGAGGCTGCAACACACGAATCTCCACAGACATGCCTCGAACGCTCTGGCATTCCGCTTCAGGTAGGGGCGTAATGAGGGGGGCAAGGGGAGAACATTTACCTGGGCGCCGAATCACTGCGGAGGGCTCCGGAAGTCCCATAAATTGTCGCAAGTATTTTTTTCAATACAGTACATTTGCTCCGGAGGAGCTCAGGTTCGAACACGGGGCCGCCAAACTTGCTTCTTGCCCCGGGCGCCATCTAACCTCGTTACGCCCCTGGCTTCATGTCTGTCAAACAAACATCACAAACAGCCTGGGGAAACTTTACGAAACTCATAGCTGCTTGCGTAGGCCTGCAGTGAATCCATTTCTGCTGCCTTTTTAGTGGCACTACCGTGCTTCATGTTGTCAGTTGTTTACGAGGATGTCTGCCTGAGCTATCAAATGATAATAATCAGCCAAGCACAAGTTATGCTTCGTTACGTCATGATTGTTTTAACGTACTGACCAATATAGACCTTATTGCATTTATTCCGACACAAAGGCATGCTTGCGTTGACAACTCTAGGTCTAGTCTAGGGGCTAGGGTAACTGCTTTGAGAGCACATTCAGTAGTTTTAGACTAAAGATAAAAGCTTCATGCGAAGTTTCAAAAGTACTTTGGACTTTGATTCAGTAAAAGTTGAACCTACAAATCGTACAAAATTGAAATTTCAGGAGGCGACACATCTGCTATGCCGAGGATAACTTTGCGGAGTTAAACGACAAAAGTTTGCAACTGGAATTTACAAAAGAGAATTTATGTCATTTTTGGATAAGAACAATAAATGAATGCCCAGTCATTTCTGATCTAGCCATTCATAAACCGTTAGTCTTTTGCACAACATATTTGTGTGAAGTGGCATTCTCAAACTTGATAATCATCAGGTCCAAAAACCGATCCTTTCTGAAAAATGTTGAGAATGTCTTTCGTCCTGCGTTGTCTTGTATCAATCTACGAATGGATGATCTGAGCGCAAATTATCAAGTGCATCCATCCCATTAGTTGTGCTTGATAGCAGCTATAAACTGAATTGTTTTTTTGTAAATATTTTTTTCCTTACTGTTTCATTGGTAGCTTTATTGTAGGTAGTTTTACTACTGTATAGTTACTTTCGAGGATTGTGTGCATTTGTATGATTTCGCCATTGACAAAAATGCCTCTTGAGATTTGTTTTTTTGTAAATATATTTTTCCTTACTGTTTTATTGGTAGTTTTATTGTAGGTAGTTTTATTACTGTATAGTTACTTTCGAGGATTATGTGCATTTGTATGATTTCGCCATTGACAAAAATGCCTCTTGAGATTTGTTTTTTTGTAAATAAATTTTGCCTTACTGTTTCATTGGTAGTTTTATTGTGGTAGTTTTACTACTGTATAGTTACTTTCGAGGATTGTGTGCATTTGTATGGTTTCGCCATAGACAAACATGCCTCTTGAGATTTGTAATGGGATATTTACGCGTATCATCAACATATTCTAGGCTATCTATCAAGGGGTCGCAATGAAAAAACAACTTCGAAATGGGTCGCAGAACAAGAAAGTTTGAGAAGCCCTGTTCTAGAGGATATGTAACTCCAATAACAAGTAATATGGTTTGCCCACAATGCTAACGTTGGATGCACTTTGTCCACTTCGTCAGGCAATTGCAATAAGAACACAGTTTTGTCTCAGGGACAGGGTGATACATACAATAACGTAACTTACTACGAGAAATAACTGCGAGTTGGGAGAAAGTTATGACGAATGCCAGAGATCGCGATTGTGTCGAAAGAGCAGCACGCTCGACATCACCACGATATGTTTTTTCGCTTTTCATCGGAGTGCTCATTTTTCGCCTGTTCATTTCATCACGTGATTCGGTGCTTCTGGTTTCTCACCAGTGGTGATCCAGCAACCCCTGCCTTCGATCATCATGCTCAGCTTCTTCTACACGGCCCTGGTAATTATCAGAAGCGTTGTTCAGGAAAAGGAATCGAGAATGAAGGTATAAGGATCGCTGGTCCTGATGATGCTTGTTGGTTTGAAGACCTGTGACAATAGCCAGGAAAAAGCTTCATCTTCTTAAATTTTTGCTCTGATATCTTGTACACTTTGACAGAAATGCGTGAATCCTATTGCTTATTCGTAATTGTTGCAGATATAAAATATTTGCAAGTTCTTCAGGTTTACAAAATTGCAGTTGGTTTCAAAGTTACTGTAATTATTTTGCGATTTGACGTTGCAAGTTCTGCAACAATCAAACAGTTGAGCTAAGTTTGTCGCGCGGCTAGAAAACAGATTTCAAGTGAAACAGCAGAATATTTCCATTTACTGGCGTTGCAATTTCATTCGTTTATTGCACTGTGCAGGAGTACATGATGATGATGGGATTGGCAAATTGGTTGCACTGGGCTGCCTGGTTCATAAAGTACATACTCTTGCTTTCCATCTCATGCTTCTTGATGACAGTCGTTTTCCATTATAAGGTAAGCCAAGGGTTCATGTCCCAACGCAGGCTGGGGTTTTCTTCGTCCTTTGAGCGAGTTGTTGCTGTTCACACCTAGGCCGCACTAGATCTTCAGGCAGGTGTTGAGCAGCCATTCGGTTGTCTCATCGTCCAGAACCGTCAGGCCGTGCAGTCCATGGGGAGGTCGATGGATTGGACACAGGAGGACAGCATGATCAACGGTTTGTTATTCTGCGCCACGCTCACGGGGCGCAGAGGCCATACGCCCCATTTGTGCAAGCAGGAGCGGTAACGTCCGACACCGGTGCGGAGGCGGTTAAGCCGGACTCACGCTGTTCTTGGAGGGGTCATTCAAGGAGAGTGGGTGCCGGTGTCGAGGATGAAAGTGCGGAGTCTTGTAGGGTTTTCCAACCACCCCCGCATTCCATCGGTGATCCGCCCAGTGCGCCGCGTTATGTTATTGTCAGATGACATGATGAGTTGTGCGGGGGGTACAATTGAGACGCCGTGCATTCGCACCCAGTGGACAGGTGAGCACTGAGTGGAGCACGTGTCCAGGTACCATGACACGGCGTGCTAGAAACCTAGAGACAGTGTGGCTTCTTTGCGACGAAGCTCAGCAGGTTGGATGCCTGCGAGGATGGGAAGGTTGTCTGCTAGTGTAGGACGCAGGCATCTAGGCACAATACGCAAAGCGCCGTTGATGGCAGGGAATATGGGGCTGGTGTGAGTACTGCAGCACCAGACAGGAACGCAGTACCCTCCAGTTGAATGTGCCATGGGTAGGGTGGCTATTTGCAACGTTGTTGCTCCAGCACCCCAGCCAGATCCCGCAAGCCGCCTCAGGAGTGCGACGCGTGGTGTCAGCTGTTTGCGAAGTGACTCACTCAAGTTGTCGGCGATACGTGAGTGACCGGTCCAGCGTTTCTCCGAGGTATTTGGGCTCAGAGCAGAAGAGCAGGATTTTGTTGTTATAGTTTACTTTTAGCTCACGTTTAGCTTCCTTGTTAAGGTGGAAGGCTGCCGACACCGTTTTTGTAGTGTTGAGTTAGCTTTCAGGTCTGGAGGTATTAACGTATGGTTGCCATGTCCTTGCTCAGTACTCCTTCCACTGCTTGCCAGTCTCCATCAGCATGCATGATTGCTAGGTCGTCAGCATATGCATACTCTCTGGAGACGGTGGTTGGAAGGTCAGAGATGTACTGCAGATGTTGAAGAGAAAGGGGGCCAAGACGGATCTATCTGATACGCTGTTTTTGAGGCGTCGTAACCTGTTCCGTTTGCTGTTTCCACTTGTAAGGGTGAAGCTGCGTTACTAATCATCACCATGATCATGCGGACCATGTGTCTGTCACGTAGCATTCGCAGCAGCTTGCAGGTGAGGTCGCGGTGCCAGAGAGTGTCGTAGGCTACTGTGACATCGACAAACACAGCTCCGGCCTTCTTAGACGAAAAACTATCCTCGGTGTCCTATGGCATCAGCGTGACCTGGTCTACGGTCGACCTCCTGTGTCGGAACTCCGCCTGCTCCTGAGGCAGCAGTGGGTCGATGATTGATTTGACACGAGCGTAGATGTGTCTCTTGAATATTTTGAAGGGGACACAGAGCAGAGGTGTTGGGATATATGTCTTTGGGTCCTCCAATGGCTCTACTAGCTCAGGGATCGCAGCTATTAATGCTCTTCTCCAGATCTTCGGAATTTTGAGTTGAATCGTGGAGGAAGTGAGGAAATCGCAAAACCAAGGTTTGAAAGCCGCCTCGGCGTGGAGTATGAACTTGGGGAAGATAGAATCCAAACCCGGAGACTTTTCTGGCTTCAAGCGCCTGAGAACAGCAGCAAGCTCCCCTGTCCTGAAAGGGCCAAAGATACTGTTTCCCTCGGGTTCTGGGACCTTTCATAGTTTGCACAGCTCCTTGTTAGTGGGCCTGGTGGACTCTGCGCCCCCAGTCCTGTGTGCCTCGATCTTCATGAGTTGCGAGGCGATGGAGTTTGCCGAGACGGGGCACAGGCGATGGGAGCGTCCAGACCTGCCAGTAGGTTCATTGATGGCGTTCCACGCATTGCTGCTGTAGTGCGAGAAGTCGATGGAATTGACAGGTTCCTCCTACTCCTCCTGTTTCTTCTTTTTCCGCAGGGAAAGTAGGGACGAAGCGGCTCTATCAGAGTCAGTCCCTGCTGGGGTTCGGAGGACGGAACGATGAAGGGTCTCGCCCTCTTTGTCTCAACCTGACACGTAGTTCTTGCGACGGCCACGTAGAGTACATTGTTTAGCCGCGGAGCATGCTCTCACATAATTCCTGGTACGCCTTCTCAATGTTTGTTATGTCCGGAGGTGGCAATCTCTCAGCGGATTCACCTGTAAGAAGGCAAAAGTGCTTCCAAACAGCCTTGCGAAAGTTCCAACGCTTCACTGGATCGCTGTAGGCATTAAATTTGAACCGCGGTGGCGTTATGAGAGAGTCTCGGGGTTGTGACCGCGGGAATGTTCCTAGAACACGTCTGTCCGGCAGTCAGTTGTCCTGACCGACATTCGCAAAGGCCTGGTCCGGGTTTGTGCCGACGTTCCACCGGTGAGAGGAGAAACTGGCTGCTCCTCGTTTGGGTCGTACAGCAGCCCGAGGTTGTCGGCTGTTGCCCAGGAGTCCACATTCAGACTGGGCTGTTAGATCGGGATGGCCGTAGGTGTGAGTCGCGTGTGTGAAGGGTTGTAGATGTTGCTGATCATATATCCTGCGACGTTTACGCACAACCACTCAGTCTCAGAATGCTCTGTAGACTGGTCGACCAGTGACCATTCGAACCGCTCATGGACAAACGTGGCATGGCCCTTCTTCCTGCTCAGGACTGACTCAGCTAGTGAAAAGTTTGGAGGAATCACTAGCTTGTCTGCTGTTGTGCAGTGGGTCTCCTGTAGCACGATGATGAAAGCCTCGTTCCTGTAGGCTAGCTGCTCAATAACGCTGATCTAGTTTGCGATGAGCCCCTCGGTGTTCAGCTGGAGTATGCTGGGTCTTGGGTCAACATCTTCGGCAGCATGTCTGCTACCGTGCCTTGAAAGGGCGTATTCATAACCAGCCCGCGCTGAACACATCTAGCATGGGTAGCAGTAGTTGCTCCCGAAGTGACAGCTTTAGCATTTCAAGAAATGCCGCAACAGGGAGGATCACGTGAAGGCACCTATCATTCGTCCCTGGGATTTTGATTTCGGCAGATATTTGCAATAATTGCATGCTAAGACTGCAATCCATGCTTGAAAATTATTTTCTTCCAGCTGAAACAACTTTTTTCTAAGAAATACACAGGCTTTTTTAAAACTGCTTTATCGCTTTTCTCTATGCTCAGTGTGATACTTTCAATTTTTGTTAGGCCCACCCTTACCAAACAGTGCGGCTTAGTTAGGCCAGCGCTTCGCCCAGGGGGACTGTGGAGTATTTCAACGTGCTGCAGCATGCCGGTGTTTAACAAATAGCTTCTTGAAAATTAGCTCATTTTTTATTGATTGCAGTTGATCTAATAAGCAAGCTCAATTTTCCCATTGCCAGCAGTAAATTGGATGTGTCGTTAATACGTTTTTTCTTTCTCTTATCTCAAAAATGTTTTCATTATTGTTTTGTAACATATCTCACAGTCGCTCCCCCCAAAAAAATGTCAGTAAATGTTTGGTCGCACAAGTTGAAAAAAGTTAGGAAGCACGCGTCAGGTTATATACAGTGTAACACGTTTGTCTGGAATTGCTTCAACGTTTCGAAGTGTAGTTGCAACAACAGAAATCAACCAATACAAGCTACAATGGTGTGAAAAGGTGGGGGATGTTGCCGTGAATAGAAAACCACAGGTGTTACGTTGATGATATCATACAATTTTGTTGATCACAAAAACCCGTGGTGTTGCAATAACCAAATCCTGTGACACTGTTCTTGATTCTATCGCAGTGTTATACACCGTGAGACGATTCCGAAAGGTTAAAGCGTCTTTTCCTTGCTCTAAAATATCTTTACAACCAGTACTTTAACGTTGCTATGCCAGAAAACCAAACTGTGAAAAACTGCACATTGAGCTAAGATTGCACTGCCTGTGCCGATTTGATGGAATAATAAAAACAAGCAATTATTGAAAAACCGAAAATGTTTCCTAAATTTTTTGCTCTTCAGTTCTTTTAGTTTTTCCTAACACTTTCAGCAACATTGTGGTTGATTCTGTCTTTAATTAACACGATTTTTGTTGGTGGCCTGGGTGATATTTTTTCTGGACACAGGACGAAAAACGCGAAGAATAAATTTTTTCCTGCAGCTTGCGTATGCAATCTAGAATACCATTAGCATGTTGAGCAATGAGACTTCAACTTATACCCGAACACGTGATTGCACTTCACCTTTTCTAGAAACATCAATTTTTGACAGATTAAATGATTGTTTAGACAACACCATTGTTGTAAACTATAATTTGTCTGTAAAAAAGGTCCAGACAAAAATGCTTTCGTTTCAAGTTCGGTTGAGATGTCCAGCGCTGAAGAATTTACCTTCAAGTCGATACCCGTAGCACTCTTCATTTCCAAATATTTTTACCTGTCACTGACATGAGATCTTTTCCTCGCAGGTTGGTACTGGAAGTGTCTTCACCAACAGCGATCCGACAGTGACCTTCGTATTTCTCGTTCTGTTTTCAGCAGCAACCATCGCCATTTGCTTCCTTTTCACGGCGTTTTTTTCCAAAGGTTTGCTCGTTTTTGCTGCCTCAGGCTCTCGCCTTATCACACTGTGAACAAACTGTTTATAGATTTATTGCTGCAAGCGGTGATTTCCAGCTGACTGTTGCTGTATTTTTCACACTAATTGCAAATCTAATATAGGGTTTTGTCCGCATGTTTTAACCTTTGCGGAATTTGAAAATACCATTTTTATTAAAAATCGTTGGTGTGTGCGTACACAACGCTGTATATCATCAACTAAGCACTTTTAGCATTAATTCAGGGGACCCCCAGATTTTCACTGGGAACCCCGTTAAGAGCCACTGCTCTAAGCAGAGTCTCAAGCGGAGCATTCAGCAGCGACCGTATATGTTCCACTCGGGTTGCATAAAATTAGCAAAGTGTGGTTATTACCACGTGCCAACTGCCCTTGTTCCAGTTTTCGGCATACCTCAGTTGAACAAATTCAATATAATGAGCTGAATAACTTTTCAGTGTTAGGTCAAAATTCTCGGCTATTGCGTCGCTAAGTTTGATTTTTGGATCGTGATTGTCTTCAGCAAATGACGCAGCCGCAGCCGGCGGAGTTCTTTACGGGATAACCTACATGCCTTACATCTTCGTCCAGTTCATTTACGACCGGCTCAGTCGTGATGCGAAACTTGTGTCATCTTTGCTGCCGAACATGGCGATGGGTTATGGGTGTCAGATCATCGCCCAATTCGAGGGGAAAGGTAAAAACGCAAATATTTGTTTCTTCGTCCATGATATACTGTTGTACACTATGAGCGTGGGACATTTTGGAGCCTCGTTTCTTGCAACTTTTCTGGAAAGTCTACCTTTTACCATGGGCAGGGGCGTAACAAGGTTAGATGGCGCCCGAGGCAAGAAGCAAGTTAGACGCCCTCGTGTTCGAACCTGAGCTCTTTCGAAAGCAAATTTACTGTATTGAAGAAAGTACTTGCGACATTGTTGGGACTTTTCAGCATCCCCAGCAGTCATTCGGCGCCCACCGCAGTGATTCAGCGCTCCAGTAGTCATTCGGCACCCGGGAAATTGTGCCCCCTTGTCCCCCCTCGTTACGCCCCCTGACGGTGGGTGCAGTTGTTAAGAGCTTGTCGTTCATTGATAAACACATTTCAAGAGAGAATGTTTTAATACCTTTCACGTTTAGTCGCCAACCGCTAGAAACGAAGACAAGCAAGACGTTTTCCGACGTAGTTTTCTGCTCAAATCATCAATGAAGGCAGCTGTGCTCAGAACAATAAAAATGCTTGAAGTGCGTCTTTTTCGTGCGCGTAAACGGTAGAATTGTTCCCAAGACAATTGATTTTGAATGCTTGTTGACACGGTGCATTTTTCTTGCGCAAAATGCATTAGTACTAGTCTCTTTCTTTGTTGTGCGCATGCGAACGCGTTGCTTCACATCTCTTGCGATGAGATCGCGCGAAAGCGAGTTTTCCTCCCACATTACGTACTACGTGCGGAACTTTTGATGATCGGCAGGTACTTGTTTAGGCCGCTCAGTGGGTTATTGGTGTTGACACGGTGTTCTTGCATGCAGCTGTTTTTTTTTTTGCTAAAACCGTCAACAAAATAGCTGTCAGCTTGCCGTGTACGCAAGCGTCTGTGCTGTTGCTATTATTTGCGAGCACAGGGTCCGGTTTGAACATTGTTAGGCTATAGGCCCGGGGCGCAGTATGGCTGTGCCTAAAACAAGAGTCCACATTTTCTCGCAAAAGAAAACGAAGTCACCTAAGGTTTTTTGCGCCTCACCAGCTATACGTGCAAGTGTATGCCAAGTCTCTTCTTGCGGAAGATGTACAGTGGGATGGACAGCGCGCCGCTGAAGCTGGTAGTGTTGCGATCAAAACGCCTCAGAGGCAAGTGCGCAAAACTTCACCCTGTGGCAGCAAGCAACAGTAGAGATCGCCCGACGAGATCACTCTGTTCTTCCCTGTTCGCGCCTCATATATATGGGTGTTAATCATCGCTCACATCCCGTTCGTGGTGAATCGCGCACATTCAATGCAACGTCAACTGAGAGATTGTAACAATAGGCTGGATTCGAATTCTTGGGGGCTATGTTTCACGCGCGATGCTGCCATGGGCTTGCTGCCAGTGCAGCATTCACTGAGAAAACACGCGAGTGGAGATGGGCGCTCGCAGACCACTCGTGAGTTGTGGCACTCCCCGGGACGTACAAGGCGAATATAATCAAGTTTTCTGTTTTTACCTAAAACCTGTGACTGCTGACGACCAAACGAAATCAGTAATCCGTAAAATTGCTGCAAAGCAGTCAGGCATGCGCGCTTTGCTCCGCAAATATACCCTTTCAGTAGAAAACCAGTTTCCCCTCTATTCGCACCTTTAAGTAGTACTTCAAATAATATCAACACTTCCGTGCTGTGCAGCAGTGCTACATCGCCATGGGGAGGAGTCTTTTTAAGTCAGTGTTTGGATGTCAAATCGAAACTTCCGGAACTACTGCATTTATTTTGAGACGTTGATCGCTTTTCACGGAAAGTACATGCAGAAGTTTGTTAACACGTTGTGTCCCATTCAGGAGCAGGCGTGCAGTGGAGCACACTGAACGAGCCGTCGACCGTGGACGACAACTTGTACATGTCTGACGTAAGTACTCCTTTTAACCCAATGGATCTTTAATCTTTTCATGCACTCGTACTGCTTGAAGCATTTACAAAAAGTTTTCTTGTACCTCGTGTTCGAAATGAAATAGTAGATGATACTAACGAGTCAGTTTTAGTCTCGACAATAAGCAGTGGACAATGTTACGTCACTTTATTAAGAACTACGACGAACGCTCAGAAAAAATCTTATTAAAATTTTAAGAAATGCTCAGAAAAAAAATCTTGTTAAAAAGCTTCAGTGCTTCGCACCCTATGATTTGGTGCTTCGTACCTACAAGCAGAGATGAGCGGACTGTCATGTTTTACGATCCAGATCCAGTCTTGAATTTTTAAACTCAGTCCAAATCCAATCATTGTGCAGAAAGTTTTTTAAATGTAAAGTCCAAGTCCAAATAAAGACCAAAAGCTAAGCAGAGTACAAATTTAACAAAAAAGGCCGCAAATCTGTCGCATTTAACTCAATCCAAATCCGGTCCTGATCCTAAATTTTTGAAACTATTTGCAGTCCGGATCCAACTCAAATACAAAAAAATTCGTCATAGTGCAGATCCAGTGCAATCCAAGCATAGACGTAGCCAGGGGGCCATGCCCCCCACATTTTTAGTATCTCTAGTAATTTTGTGCTTTAAGAGGCTGTATTCCCAAACAAAAGCACTGTTGCTCGCCTAAAATCAAACATTTTGACCCCCCAGAATTGACTCACAGTTCTAGGTTGGCTGAGCATGATTGACAGGTCACAACCCTTCCTACCCTTTTCTGTTACGCCATTGGGGGTGCAACCTCAAAGCGCGCACAGCAGAGATGAGCGGAGTGTCTTGTTCTGCGATCCAGATCCAGTCCTGAATTTTTAAAACTCGGTCCAAGTCCAACAATAATCCAAAATGTTTAAAAAATTTAAAATCCAAGTACCAATGAAGTCCAAGAAATTAACAAAATACAGTTTTTAACAACAAAAATTACACAATTGTTTCTAGTAGCTTAGTCCAAATCCGATCTGGTCTTAAATTTATGAAGCAATTAAGAGTCCAGTTCCAATTCAAATTCAACAAAATACGTCATAGTCCGGATCCAATCCAATTCCAGTCCAATGCTCATCTCTAGTACAGCACCAGGATTACGTAATTTGCAGTACTTCCCATACAAAAACAAACAAATGTCTAACATTGAACTTTGTGTAAAACGTTTTGTGCAGGGTGGATACATTGTCAACACCTGTGCGTGCAAAACTAAATGACAAAAAATGACCTAAAAACGAAATACAGTATCGTCAAAAAAGGGGTTGCTGCAGTTGCGCAGTGTCTAATCTACACACGAGCCGCCACTGTGCGTCAGGTTAGTTTAAACCGTGGCTTATATCGGCGGTACATGCAATCCTTGTGGGCAGAGATGAGCATTGAACTGCACTTGGATTCAGGCGCGTAGCCAGAAATTTTGGATGGGGAGGGGGCAAACAACAACCAAGTCTTAATATTTAAATATGTAATGCCCTTTGTTTTTAAAGCATCATTTATAAATCGTGCGTTTTTCTGGCACTTTTTTCCTGAATAATTAAGTTCAGATGTTAGCCGGCAAATAGAAAGTCTATTTTTGTTGCGTTTTCAACCTTTGTTTCAAGTAAAGTTCATAGCTTCTACTCTGGATCAAACCCAGCATTTGCTCGTAAAACTTTCCTGCAAAAACGCACGTGAAAATCTCGGTGCCATAAGTGCAAGATCTGCAGTTTGCTTTTTGCAGCCAATTTTGCAGCTGAGCAAGAAGTCATCGTGACTGCCATTATGATTGCGCTTCTTTATATTTACGGTTCTGATATACACCAGCACCAGTTCAGTGGAAGCCGCGAGCAGCGACTTTGCGCTAAGACACCGAATCCGAAGTAGGTCTACAAAACCTGCGCGCAATAAGACGTGGATCTTGTCCACTTCTTGAGCGACTGGTTGACGTATGCAACTGATAACGTAAAGGCTTGAGTCCTCAACGCGTTTGAAAAATGTTTGTATTTTATATCATTAAACGCTGTTAAATGCGACTGCGGTAACATTTTTGCATGCTATTTCCACTAAGCTTGCTTCCTAAATACGATTAGGTATTTAGCCTAGCTATGTAGAATTGACAGTATAATTAACAATGTGATTTAAGACGATATCGTAATGCGTAAATGGGG
>Ga0210059_1007080_pt1 | contig 17893 bp, 14 predicted proteins | sample Ectturendosymbi2_FD_188042 | JGI IMG/M metagenome (GOLD analysis project Ga0210059, IMG submission 188042) | Ecteinascidia turbinata endosymbiont from Florida, USA - Sample 2 (SPAdes) (version 2) | ecosystem: Host-associated > Tunicates > Ascidians > Unclassified | place: Key West, Florida... | reverse complement strand
CCCCCCCGGTCCGCCCCCTCACGTTACAAACCTTGCTGCTGCAACTTTTGCTAGAGCTACGTCAGTATTTACGACTGAAAACGATTTCGCAAACAGGGTCGGGTTCTCGTCAAGCACGAGATGTGGGCAGGAGGCACTTCTAATGACGTTTCTATACGCCGTGTGCTTTTTAGAAAAGTATTTTCGAAAACTGTATTCAAATGATTGAATGCGTGCGGGCTGCGGTTCCAAATAAAGAGAAGTGGCAGGAAAACCACAAAAACTATTTAGCGTCATACCAAGGCAGGCGCATCTGTCAATCAACACACACGGTAAAAAAAGCAACTTTGCAAAGGACGATCATTTCAGGCGTTTTTTTAGAGTAAGGGCAGATTCAGACGAATGTACAGCCTGTCAACGTTTATGCATTTTCACACTTCGATAAAATGGTTGGCACATCATTGCAACGTGAGAATAGTCACCAAAGCAGCGCAGTAAAGAAAGCTTTCATTATTCTCAATAACATTTCGAATATTTTCCAATTGCCCGCAGTAACTACCAACACCCATGAGCTGCATGCACCGGGTGGGATGGGAAATAAACTTCACGTTTCCGGAGTTGAGAGTTGCTCAGCTTTTGAGGTTAAACGACCTTCGTATCAGGACTTTAACTTGCGTTAAAAACATAACTTCTCGTATTGACCTACTGGCAACGCATCGCTTAGCAAGCAGCACGAGTGCGGAGGCTGGGGACATTTACTACGTTTCAACGCTCACGCCAGGGATTCTGGGCTTCACCAACCTTAAGTTTATTCGCTGGTGCTGAATGTTCGACGCGTCATGCGATATTTGCACGACTACTTCGTCAAACACTTGCAACTTGGAACCATGGACAGTGATTGTACACAACTCCTCGTCATAGACCAAGCCGTCCGTCCCAGCAGTGTTGCCTTCCGCATCCCTGTCAAGAAACACTGTACCTTCCAAGCCGTACTTAGGAATCAGAACCTGGACTGCATTTTTCCGGACGTAGATGATGAAGCCAACTTCGTCAACCAACTTTCCACGGAAGAACAACTGTGTGTGAAGGGCCACTGAGGCTCGCTGCGCGTACTGAGCCATTCGGTGGCGGAAGTTGAGATTGTTGCAGATTGCTTGGATCTGATGTTTGTCCAGAAGTTCCGGGAAAGTTTTGTCGGCACCGATGCTGGCGGCGAGAAGTCGGTGAACCATTATGTCAGAGTATCTTCTGATTGGTGAAGTAAAATGGGTGTAGATCGGCGCAGCCAATCCGTAATGCCTGAAGTCGCTCTCCATGCCACTGCAGAAATAAACAGCTTGGTACATGCAGCGTGTGGCGAGAATCCTGAGCAAGGTGGAAATATATGGATGCACGTTTTCGTTTGGCTTCCCGGCCTCGTCGAGAGACACGGCAAGATCTCTGGAGGTTTCGATACTGAGGTCGATTCCTTTCGTTTTAGCGGCGTTCACCAACACATCAAAATTGGATATGGGAGGTTCAGGATGGCGACGCAGCACTGCACAATCGGTGAACTCGTTTTGGATGTGCTGGGCTACCGAACAGTTGGCGAGTAACATGAACTCCTCCACCATGGAGTTCGTATCACGGAGTTGTTTGGTTTGGAGGTCAATCGGGTCATGAGTCTCGCTGTCGACATGGAAACGAACCTCAGGAGAAGAAAGTGTGAGAGCGCCTTTCTCGATCCTTCGAGATTTCAATATTTTAGCCAGTTTATTCAAACCTCGCAACCCGATTGTTACGTCATTTTGGTCTTTGACATCATCAATCAGCATCTGAGCCTGAGCGTAGGTCAACGAGGCTTTCGACCTTATCACCGATTTGCAAAACCTCGTGGCGAGTATTTCAGCGTTATCGTTCATTTTCCAAATGCACGAGAAAGCGAGTCGGTCGCCATCGTCCCTGAGGGAACACAAGTTGGACGACAACAGCTCTGGAACCATGTCGATCCGTTTGTCGCACAAATACACGGTGGTTCCCCGACTGCGAGCTTCAACGTCGATTGCGGATGACGGTCGAATGAAGTGACCAACGTCAGCGATATGCACGCCGACCTCCACAGTGCCGTCGCCCAAAGTCCTGTAATGCAGACAGTCGTCGATGTCTGTACAGCCGGGCGGGTCAACACTGCATATCGGCAACGCTCTCAAATCTTCCCGATTGGCCAGTTCCGCCGCTGGGATTGTCCAATGAGGAGAAGGCAAGCAGTTCAGAACTGCCTGAGAAAAGGGCTCGTGTGCGACGTCATGCTCAAGAAGCAGCACTTCATTTTCAGTGTTTTTATCACCGATTTCTCCGAGGGCCTTCACTAGGTGACCTTGAGGATACTTGGAGAACCTGGGCCAAGAATCAATAGCAACCACTATCCTTTGGCCGATCAGAATTTTTGCCTGTCTGGTCTCAATTCGAATTCTGGGAATTCTCCTTTCTGCTGGTGTGAACAGATGACGCGTCATTTCAGGGCTACCAAAATTTTCCAGAATACCACAGTACGACCTCCAGTTTCTTTTGATTATGCCAACAACCTTGCCAGTCGGTATGCCGTGTTTTTGCCGAAAGTTGCTTTTCTGGTTCTCAGACAACTCAGCACCGGGTTGAACAGAAACATCGAGGATCACATCGCTGGGAATTGTCCACTGACTTTCTGGCAGCATTTCAACAGCAACTATATCTTCGTGCACCGCCCTGTTCAAGTGCAGCCTACCTTGAATAAGGATTTCTTTGGAATCTTCACCTTGTGGCACTATTTTTCCCTCAAGGTAATTTTCTCGGCTAATGCTGAGCTTTCCCTGTTTAATGCGGCCAGACTTGATTCCCATTTGAATCTGTGACAGCTTCAGATGCTCTGGATAAGAGATTGATTTGTCTACTTCCATTGCAACGTCGGTGCTAGCTAATTTGTCAGCCAGATCTGGAAAGCCAATTACATTTTTAATATAGTCTTGGATGGTAAATGCACAGAGCCCTTCTTCTTTAGCAAGCTGACAGTTTGCTTTGTCATTTGTCAGCAGAACAGCAGATTGATTCCGTTTCATCAAACAAGCGTGATAAAACTTAGTGGCAACTCGAATAAAGTGGTCATTGAGATCATTGCTTGACTCACCTCGCTTTCTAGAACACCACGTGTCTACAGAATGCTCATTAATAAAAACAAAGAATTTTTTATCCTTGTTCTGGATCAATGTTCGCAGTCGTTTGTAAACAGGAGCAGAACGATGACGTGTTTCTTTCAAAACTGTTTGAAGAATAATGACATTCTGGATAGAAGTATGCTCAAGAACATCGATCTGATGTAACACAACATTTGTATCTGGTATTATATAATGTTCTGGAGCAATTAAATTATTCTTTAAGGCTGGATGATCATCCAAATCACGTCCATTCAATCCATTGTCAATGTCATCTCTCAAATAGTGCTCTCGAACAACTCGAAGGATTTTTCCAGAACGGGTTTTTATCATGAGAACTTTGGACTTCAGCATAGTGATTCACCACACAAGCTACCTTTCCGAAAGACAATACATAAAAACGAATTTGTTAAGACTGGTGCAAATAGAGTATCAAAACATACATGGTAAACAAATAATCTTAAAAAGTGGATTTTGACAATGTCCTTAGAAACGATTCGGAAATCTGATGGTTTTTAAGGCACAAACACACTTGCTTGTCACAGCCAAGATAATTGATTGTTTGAAATTAGTTCATAACGATGCTGCCACAACACAGTGCTCTAAAGCTTATAATCAACAGAGGCAAAGCTGTTGTTCGACAAAACAATGAAACTTAACAAGTGAAACAATTCAAGTACTGAAATTGCCTCACCTGCACTATACATATAAATTAGATGGAAACATAAAATCTCTGTAGACTATTAAACAATGATGTTCACAAAGCGTCAAGTTAACAAAACGCAGGTTTTTTTTAAGGCGTTTTAGGGACCCGATTCAGGTCCATAGAATCAGAGAAAATCGGGTCCCTAGAATCAGAGAAATGGGTCCCTTCAGGTTCATACCGGATACCTAACATTATCCTTAAAAAGAGCTGAAAACATGTCATTTTCTGTGCCCTTATAGCAGGTGATCATGATATGCAAAGGAATTAATCCAATCATAATCCTCCGCAGGATGATGGGTCAAATTAGCTATACACTGCCATATTTCTGCTATGCACAATACTTTTAGATTTCAGGTTAATGAAGTTGATAAATTAAAAGTTTAGCAACATGACACTGAAGCTTCACAAAACAAAGTCTATGCTTTGCAATTAAAAGCTCTAGGTTTTCTGCAAGCTTTTGAGGAATCACTCTGATTTTTTCTGTTTTCATAACTTTGCTATGATTCAGACCTGCATATTGTCTCTATTTTAGCAATTAGTATCCACAAATGTAACACAGTTCATTCAATCACCAAAATGCTTCAAAAGAAGATTGATTTCACATAACTGTACGCATCTTCAGTCATAATTCAAATGAAAGCTTTATTTTTTCAGTTTTCAGGTTAATTTTTTGTGAGAAAAAACAGCATTTCATTTCGGTAAAATAGAAAACGAAGCTGCCATCACCTTCCAGCAGACCACTCTTCAGGTTTTACTTATTTTCCTGAAAATCCAAATCTTGGTCCCCATTACATTTTAGCTTTATGACATTTTCTTGGTCTCAAAATTTGAAAAAAAGCTTAATTTTGGAGATTAGCAGTTTGACTGCAACTTTGGTGCAGGTTGTCTAATATCTATGCATATAAACATTTTTCATACTCAAATTGAACAAAGGTTAGCTTATAAAATGACTTTATTCAACTTTCCCTTAATGATACAGCCAGCAAGCTTGTTTTCTACAAAGTTTAGTGATGAGAAGTCCTTGTGAAACAAATAATTTTTTTATTTTGTTTTATTCATGTATGGACCTGCTTATATTCTCGAGAGGGTTGTGAGGGCAGTAGCCACAGAAGGTCTTGAAATACATTACGGTTTTCAGAAACTCCTGATAGCTACAGTGGCTACGCACCAACCCAAGTCAGATATGTAATCCACCTGGTCCTTGGTTGACCTCTGGGCTGCTTTCGTTTCATGTTAGTAAAGACATAAGGACTTGTCTCACCAACCTTTGTTGGGGCATTCTGGTCATATGGAAAAATCATCATACTCGTAGTATTTTTATTGTTTTCTGAGCCTTCAGTGAGAAACAACCAAATTTCAAGTGGAGTGGGTGTATCACCATTTCTCAGTTGTGTTTGAGATGTGATAGAGAAATTTGGTCAAAATATTTGTAACTTATTAGGTGATGTACAATTAAAGAAATTCAGCTGGCATCACTTATCAACAAGTGGTTTCCAAAATGCTTAGGATGGAAAAGAATGGTGATTGACATCTTGCTGAGTGTACAATTTCAGTTCCTTGCTCACCTTATTACTTACTTTCAAAATTTCATCTTCATTGCATTTTTGGTTTTTAATTTTTAACAAAATTATTCAGGCAACGAGTTCCATTGTCGTAGGTCAATTGGGATGATATTCACATGTGACGGAAGATGGAACAATGCAATTGATACTTGGATTGGTAAAGCCAACATGGTATTACATGAGTTTTATCTTTGTGGTCATAAAACGAGAGCTTCAAATCACTGCAAAGCTGTCATGTGTTTAAATTAGTTTTCTGATCTTCACCTGCAATCATGTGTTTTGGGTGGTGACTAAAAGAATGCACCTCAAATACCAGCACCAGATATACGATTTCTGTGTGATGTTTATGGCGTTACAGTTCATGACAAAGGTAACAGCTGTAAAATTTGTAAAACCTTAAATATAAATTCACTTCTCTACATAGAGAGATTCCAGCTACGAGTATGGTAGGTTACCAAGGTTATTTGTGTAAGAAATAGAATGGGCCTTGTGCTCTTCAATTTCTGAAATTCATAATATTTCGAGAAATGAATCACAGATTAAATTTCTGCAGCAAATTGGTTTTGTGGTCCTCAGAAAATCTTACTGTGTGTCTACATGCACAACATATGAGTATATATTTGATTATAAGCCACATGAAATACCATCCAAATTTTGATGTAAGCCACCCTTGAACATACATGAAGTTATAACATCTAGATCAGTAGTTCTTAACCAGAGGGCACCCACCAGGAACACGTCAAAAAATTTCAAGGGGGGAGTGAGCCCTTAACAACCTAGCTGCAAGACAATTTGAGACTAAAATCCAGCAGTTTGCACATGTCTTTCTGTGGGCATAACTCTGCCCCTGATTGTGCTAGAGAGCTGTTCAAAGCCTCGAAAGACTCGGCAAGTCTTCAGAGTCTGCAGTGAAAAAAAAATTTTTGGCTTTGGATTTTGTGTGAGTGACATTATAAGTTGAGCATTTTTAGTTTTTTTGACCACTTCACCTGACCATAGGTTCAAACTGCTAGATGATAGTATTTTGCAAACTAGGCTAAAATCTGTGTATTTCAATACTTTGGATGACTTGCTGGGGTTTCAGGTTCAAAGGTTATGACCTAAAAACAACAAAATTAGTAAAAAATCAACAAATAAGATAATTGTTTTGCTTATTTTAGGCCATATTGTTTGAACCAGAAACGCTAGGAAGTCGAGCAAAGGTTGAAAAGACTTGGATTCTGACCTAATTTCCAATGAAAACTGAAGTGAAATACTTCCATCTCATGGTTGGGCCCCAGGCCAGGTAACATGAGCCAAAATGGCCAAAAACCTACCTTACTCACAAAAAAAACGAAACCCAAAATTATTTTTTCATTGCACACTCGAAGACTTGCCGAGTCTTTTGAGGGTTTGAACAGCTCTCTAGCACAATTGCCTGAGGAGCTATGCGGTTGGTAAGACAACTGAAATATGCTTGATTTTTGCTCAATTTCCACGTACGTTATATTTGTACGCCGGCAGCAAACATGTTAAACGCTCTATGTAGAGCACACAATATATTCGTACGCCGCCAGCGAATGTGTTAACTGTACAAACAATGGATTTATGGACAAGTTTCGAAAAGAATTGAAAGTGCCTGTATTTTACAAGGGGGAATATGGGGGAATGTTGAGAACCACTGACCGAAATCTATAACCTTGTGATATGCTCACAATGTAACTGTGATTATGCCTGCTGGATCACACTGATTAGTATAATGCCCTGCTGTTATCATAATGCCTCCTGTGATGAAGCACACGCTCACATTTTTGGTTGTTTTATCCTAATATTGGCATTGCACATGCACAAGCTAAGTCGACCTAACTCCTCTATTCAATCTGTTAAGATATTTTTATATGTTAACAGATTGAATAGACAAAATGGCAGCGTGCCTAATTTTCAATCCCATTGTATATGTGTTGCACAACGTTGGGTAGCTTTGGCGAGCGGCTGCACGTTTCTAGAATTCGATGAGTCGTGCACGATGCATGTCCTGGACGTAGAATGCGGCCCTAGTTCGTTTCATATACCAGAGCTTCTGTCAAATGGGACAGTGCTTCCTAAAACCGGCATGTTAGCGTTTTACTGCATGGTATCTGTGGACACAACGCGCTGTAGATAAACTTCCCTGTTTGCAGTTTCCAACACTACTTAGGCTCTATGATGTAATAATAGAAAAGTTGCAACATAAAGGACGACATCGACTTCAGCTTGAGCATTGCCTGTTTACCAGGGTACCGTATGTTGTCAAGAAATGTTTTGTCATAGCCGCACACTTTCAACAGAATTTGTCACTTACGATCCTTGGTCTGAGCTGAGAAAAAGTGAAAAAAAATGTATACCAGTTTTAAATAAAAAAATTAAGGGTGCGCGTTATACTTGAATAAATACGGTAGCAAGAAATGTTAGCTGGCAAGCTGCCCTTGAGTATAAGCTACTTGAAATGATGAAAATAAAAACAATATATGCTGTGGCTTACAATCAAATAAGCACAGCACGCTGTAAGTCGTAAGAGTCATTTACCATTCTGTTCTATGCTATATCAAAACAGTTTAAGACATTTGGAGCTGGCGTACAAATATATCTTACTTTGAAACCATGCATTGAGCCGCAAATTTTGTGCCACTTTGCAACTCCATAATTCGCTAGTCAATTGTGCTAGAGAGCTACCCAAATCCTCAAACGACTTGATAAGCAATGCAACAAAAACTTGTAGGTTTTGGGATTCAGCTATTGTGTGGATGACATCATAAATGGGGTAGGTTTAGGCCTTTTTAGCCAAGGTTACTAGGCCCCAACTGCAAGGTGGAAGTATTTCACTCAAGTTTTTAGTGGAAACTAAGCTAAAATCTGAGTCTTTAGAGCCTTTGATTGGCTTTCTAAGGTTTCTGGTTCACAAATTATTATAAAATTATCAATTTTTGATAAATTTTTTTAATTTTGGTTCGATATTTGGATTAAATTTTGATAAATTTTTGGTAAAGTTATCAATGCCACGTTTTTTATCCATATTCAAGATCTACTACTTTCTATGCAAAATCAACAGTGATACAAGATTTAGATCTTTTTATCCTGGCAAAAACTGTTGACTGCAATTTTTCTTTGATGTAATTGCTGACTATAGTTGCACAAAACTGTAAACTTTTCACGAAACATTGCATTGACAACAAGCACAACTATATATTTTATGAAAAACTAGATTGTGTTTATTAAATACATTTTGATCCACAAAGATGGGTGTTCTTGAAGACTCCACCAGCACCTGGCTGTGGTCAGAGGAAATGCTGCCAGCATATTGGCCTGTGTGCAGGTTTGATCAGTTCTTTTTTTTTAAGTTGCATTTAGTATACTGACCAGTGTGGCTGCCTGCCACTGTATCAATGTATAGCTATTGTCTTCCGAATCGTCATTCTTTCTGTAAGTTTCATTGTTCCATCTGTTGTGCAGTGTTACTTTGCGCATTGGTTAACTATCTTGTCAATCGCACAGCTTATGATGTAACTACAGCGTGGTGTTATGTTCCACATTGCTTGAAACCTCTGAGGCATAAATCTTGAAGAATCGCTTATTTAAACTCCATGGTAAGAGTGAATGAAAACATGCAGCAACAAACGCAATATACTTATTAGAGATGCCAGTTTCTTTCAAAATTTTGCTGATTGATTCAAACTCTTCACCTGTGTGGAGACTAGTTGCAATTATCACAAAAACAAATGAATCCCACTGCATATCAAACAAGATATTATTCAAGGAAGACTCCTTGCTGTGTTATGAAGAAAAATGCATTACCCTGCATATTGAAAAAAATTCTCATTAATTTCAGGGTTAAAATCAACTGTTACCGGTTCTCATATTTAATAATTTATTGAAAATAAACATTTTTAGAAAAATTCACACCCAATATCTTATCTACATTTTTGGGCTCTTAACACATTCATTGCCGATGTATGAGATACTCATACTTTGAAACCATGCATTGAGCCACTATTTTAGCACCACTTTGCAACATCCATAACTCACTAGTTGATTGTGCTAAAGAGCTGTTCAAACCCTTAAAAGACTTGGCAAGCCTTCTAGTTTGCAATAAAAAATAATTTTTAGTTTTGGGTTTCAGGTTTTTAGTGGGTGACGTTATAAGTGGAAACTCAGCTAAAATCTGAGCGTTCACATATTGCGCAGAGGTCAGCATCTTTGCTTGATATGGCTTTTTAATCTTTCCAAGACAAAAAGCAGATATGGTCATTAGACACTATCTAATAAAAAATGGCCAAAATGGCTGTTTTTTTAAGTTATGGCGAAAAAGATGTGTTTTTGGTAATTTATGTAAGCATAGGGGAGTCTAAGTGCTTAGAAGATAGTTTATTTTTTACCAAAACAATCTGGTTAAATACGAAGGAAGTTTTGACCCTAAAACAGCTAAAACAAAGACTCTGAAATGCCATTAACTTAAATTGTGTGTTACAACTTGTCTTTCTTTTTCTTAGCAAAGCTTACGATCACAAATTAAACACTGTGTAAATCAGGGGTTCCCAACCTTTTTACAATCTCGTACCACCTGGGCATATCATATTGTCAAAGCGTACCACTTCTTCCACAACAACTAATTTGATTGAATCTTAGTTTATTCAGAAAAATAATATTAAAAAACATAAATGTCCACAACTAAATTTAATGAGATTTTTGTTTTGTTTAGCTTCCACCAATGGGTTGATGCATGGCATAAATTTTCTAATAGCGCATCGAAAGTCATAGGCCTAATATTGCGATACACTAGGAATAGCAGGCTACAGGACGATTTATTTATTTAGAAACAAAGCGCAATACGTAAACTAAAAAGCTGTGAATCTAAGTTTTCGTGAAAAAAATGAAAGTTATTCGCGTACCACCTAGAAGACCTTCACCTACCACTAGTGGTAGGCATACCACAGGTTGACAACCCCTGGTTTAGATAGATTCTTTAAATTTGACCCATATTTGTATTAAACAGTACGAAATTAACTTTTCAATCTAACGACAATGCTAGAATTCTTAAGTATGTGAACACAACATGAAGTCCATGAACTGCATTAAGTTGATGATCATAATCACTGAAAACCATCAATTGAATTAGGTCCACATGAACAAAAGGTTAGTATTGCTTGAGAGCAAACAATGAAACACATGTACAAGGTCTGGTGACAGCAATATTATCGTATTATTTATAAATCACTAAAGAAATTTGTGACGTTAAGTTGTTCTGTGAGAGATGCAATACTAGTAACTAAGTATCTTTATAAGCTGCGCCATGGCTTTTTCAGTAATTGATTTTATGTTTGTTCATCATTGTATTATTTTGACTCGCTGGTTCTACCTTGCTTATAGATGAAAAATATAATTGAACGAAAAAAGTAAACTAATTTTTAATCCCCTCTAAGTAAGTTTTTCACAGCAGTTAGAGACCCACTTTCTTCACAGTTAAGTGCAAAGTGCTAGACCATCCTTTGTATATCTTGAAAATACTAGCTGTTGGAAGTTAATTTAAAAGTACTGTATTATCTGAAAGGATGCATAAATGACCTTGTGCACACTGCAAGCCAGTATTTTACTATTGACCTGCACGTGAAGTGGCCTATAGCTCCCATCTACAGTACAGTGGGAGGTGAAACAAGAAATGAAGCAGTCACTGTCATGTGGAAAAAACACTTTGCGGCACAGCTGAACTCTTCAAACAAATGTGAAAATGGTAATTTTGTGAGAAGTATATAAACATACATGATAATTTTGGGAGGATTGATGACTTCTGTGAAACAGTTATACGATTAAATCTCTACTGCATAAACTACCACTAGATCATGCATTTAGCAAAGATGACATTTTTGCTAAACACATTTTCTATGCTGATTCAAGTGTATACGATTACCTCAGTTAAGTAGCCTGTTTAATCTGTTTAATGCATGAAAAAATTCCACAGATATGCATGCAAACGTTCACTGCACCTATTTGCAACAACAAGAATAGGAACGAAGGTGATCGATGCTGAAAAGTATGGACCAAAGATGATTGGAGTCTCTTCTTTTTGACTCCTGCTCCAAAAAAGTGGCTCAAGCTCTTGCTCCAGAACTCATTAGAAATTTACACTCCGACTTTTCTTTACACTTTAAAAAACTTGAACTGTATGTTTTTTGCCTCATGAGGCAAAAACACTACTGGAGCTATTTTGCCTTTATCCAATATGGACAATTACGTTGTGGTTTTAGTGCTAGCAAGCAGTTAGTAACTTCTTGTCTGTGTTGCATGAATTTTATATACAACTCTAACCTGATCCGTTGTCTTTTTGTGTGTTGCATTGTCATGTGACCACTTCAACCAATCAGGTGCAACTAAAGGCAAAATAACCCCAGAACAGCTTTTGGCTCATAAAGCAAAACTGCAGTACCAAACTTGAAACCAAGGAATAGAATCATAGACTCTGTGACATCGGTACCACCATTGTTTTGCACCTCCAGCATAGGGATGTACCACCAGCACAGGGGTTGATTTAGAAGGCAACTGTTTGTACCTCCAGTGTAGGGGTTGATTTAGAAGGCAACTGTTTGTACCTCCAGCATAGGGAGTTGATTTACAAAGTAACTGATAGAGTTTTTATCCCCAGCAAAGGGAGTTGATTTATAAAGCAACAGTTTGTACCTCCAGTGCAGGGAGGGAGTCAGGTAACAAAGTTTTTGTAACATTTCAAGCTCAAGGGGGGGGGTTAACCCCAACCCCCACCCTTGCGTACGCCCTTGGAGGGAGTTGATTTATAAAGCCACTGTTTGCACCTGTTACCATCAAACAACAATCTGAATCTCGCCGTAATTGTGCCATAAACATTTAAACGCCACAACACAATTGACAATACCACACTTCGAAACGCATCGCCAGCCGTCTTGAGCATGGTAACCCCAGCGTGATGCAGAAATAGCAATACACGCATTTACCAACCAACCTATTATTTTTGTCAGTTATTTTGCCTTTCAGAGAAAAGGATTAAAGGTTGTTTTTGATGTGTGCTATGCATTTGCAAGAAATTACAACTTTTTGGCAGATGTCAGATAGCCATGACAAGCTACGGGAATGACTAGCCTACACCCATTGAAAAATATTGGACTTAGTCTTACACCTCGATTATATTTCTTTTTCCAACCCTAACCTGACACACGTAAACACCAAACCCTAATCCATAATCTTCAGTTTTCTCAGCGCATTTCATATGTAGAATAGGCCTGTTTACATGCGCAGTGCGCACATGCCGTGAAGTCAGAAATTTCGCTTGACACTGTGTCCGGTTTTTCACAAATTTTAGACTCCGGACGCATCGCGACCCGACAGAAAAACGCAGAATCCTGCCGGAGTTCCTCCGGCACTTCGGATCCATGGCCACCTCTGCCAGCCAGTACAGAGCCCGCAATACCAATCAGTGGTGATTCTAGAATGAAAAACTGGGGGGGCACTGCGGGGCCAAAACAACAAGTAGGGGGGCCAACATAAATGTCTCTCCTGCATGGTGAACTTCCGTTGTAAGGAAGATTGATTCGCTATGATTAACCCTATCAAACAGTGGCGATTCTAGAATCAAAAAAAGGAGAGGGCCACTGCGGGGCCAAGGAAAAAGTAAGGGCGCCAACATAAATGTCTATCTTGGATGGTGATTTTTCGTTGTTTTGAAAATTAAGTTGCTATGATTAACCGTTTCAAACCCAACACAGGCTTATGAATATCGTTAAATGTGAACTAGGGTTATTATTCATCAGAGACGTCTAAACGCCATTGTAGATGCAATCACACACGTGCACTGCTTTGTCGAATATTCTGTCCTAACTATGCAACTTCCACGCCACTACAAATGTAAAACGAAACACCATTTCCCGTACACAATTTTGCCAACCCCACATGAACGAAAACAGCTCTACGAAATTGGATACAATTCACATGAAGGCGAAATTGTTCGAACTATGAATTCCATTATGACACAGAGACAAGTAGGCTGTTGATAACCAACTGGTTTCATCAAAATATTATCACTACAAAGCACATAAAAAATAAACCATCTGCCAACGGATGTTGTGACTGTGGTGTAACCATAACAATGTTATGCAACTATGTACTATTACGAGTGTAATGCCCATCTCCAGCGTGGATAGGGTGAGGACTATTCAATGCAGTATGCAGTTAACAGCAGCGTGGTTTCGGCATCAGTTACACCTAAAGTACCATAGCAGCGTCGCAGATAGGTGTGGATCAGCGTTTAGGGCATGTGCGTGATAGCAAGATGTAACAGCATGCGTAAAACTTAGTTTGCAGAATATTCCCAACAAAGTCGTTCATTTTAATATTCACACAGAATTTCCTCTGACTGATCCTCAAAAGCTGACTTTTCCACCCTGCGTTGATTTATGACTGTCTTGTCATAAGCGAAACACGCACTAACGCTGAACCTCAAAGGATTCAGGCAAATAGAGAATGAGCAATATAATTCCCACACAGATCTCTGCACCGTCTACGTTAGAATTTTATATCATCATCACCTCAGTGTAACTTAATCCTTCGATTATCACGTCAACTATCAAATTCATCAACGAAATCATCTAAACATGTTTTTCAGTTACTGCCTTTCTAGTGAAAGCATACCAATCAGGGCCGGATTTAGCTGATGTGAGGCCCTAGGCTAATGCACTTGTGAGGCCCCCTCTCTAATTTTTACGAGGAAAAAATGAAAAAGTGTTAATCAATTTGCGAAAGCCGAAAATGACGATATTGGCGCTCTGAAGTGCAGTCAATAAAAAATTGTAAATCATTACTAGAGTGGCCTATGATCACAGCACTAGTTGCTACCTTCCACGCAAAAAGTTCAATGACACGGAATTGTGGAAATTGTGCTAGGCTGGTGGGAATAGGATTATTAATTTCGAGAGGCGAACCAACCGAACACGCCACGGTTGAAATATTTGAAAAAACGCATTGCCTACATTTTTGTAAGTTACACACCTGTCTTTTCTTATCTGTGCACATAAAAACCAACCACAATGCACATATGTATGGCGGCACAAAGACGTTAAAGCACAACGTGGGGACCGCGTAGCGGCTCACTTACCACGTCTACAAAAATCTCACACACACCATCAAAACACGTCATGTAAAATGCACCAAACTGGTTGAACTGCTAGGTTCACGATTCGCATGTTTGCTACTTTTTCCGACTGCAAAGAATCGAACGCAACGAAACCGTCGCGCGAAATGATGTGAGGTTCAAATCAGAACCGTCGCCAGAAAGTCTTCAGTTGGGGTGTATTACATTTACGCAAAGGGACTTGACATTCTGAAAATATGATAAAATCACTGATTTGTAGTGTTTTATATTTCAATTTGAGGGGCGGAGAACCTGTTGCAGTTGACTGCATTGCCTTGAACTACTGAGGCAAGCACAGGCGAAAGATGGCAATTCGGGGCATTAACTAACAGGAAAGCAACCACCAGCAACAGAGCTCCCTCGACGAGTTCACTCTACTACTTCTATGTTCCACTATCATTATACAGGGTTCTACCTGCCGCCACAAACCACTAATCTGAGGCGTATAAGAACCACTAATCTGAGGCGTATAAGAACCACTAACCTGAGGCATAAGACCCAAATGCACTTTTGTAATTTTCTTTCTATTTCCTATTTTTTATCTCTTTGGGGAAGAGTGTTGTGGTTGCCAATTGGCAAAGTGACATTTGCTTGCTATTCAAGATCACCATTATCTCTGATTTTCTTAGCATGGGATCAGTAGAGACTTGCGCAAGTACTCAATAGCAATCTGATTTCTGAATGACTTTCCAAAAGAAAATCAAAATGAAAAGAAGCACATCCAAAAATACCAATCGGCTTTAATTTGGATACTGCTGTTCCTGCTGTTAGACCTAAACATAGGCTATAGCTCGTATCTGCAAGAGCCAGAGGGGAAACTTAGCTGAAGGGAGCCCACTGGCCAACCCAACCCCAACACTCTGAAAAAAGTTGAGAAATAATTGCGAAACCGGATGTGGATGGCTATACTAAAGCCCAAAATCACCGGAACACATTCCGTAAAACGCAAAAAACAAGTTACTGAAAATCAAACGACTAGTAAATACCAAAATACATGCTAGGTGAGCGCCCGGTTTTTACATATAGCTTGCCAGGGAAGCGTTTCGAACCCCTGCCCCCATCAGTTACGCCACTTATCAGGTGCATTTCAAATACGAACAGCCACAAGCCGTGGTGGGTTTAGAGTTGGGGGGGCCCGAGGCAAGACTAAAAAGGGGGGCCCTTTGTTGACGTAATCTTACTCAGCCAACCGTGATGAGCACTTTTGATCAAGCCTAAGATACGGTCACCCAATGATTCGTTCCTGAAACTACGGCATGACTGACATAGCAGAAGGAGAAAATAAAAAAGGGTGTTCGTGATACGCAACTTTATAAACACTGAAAGTTGGGAAGACAAGGTGGCAGCACTTAAAAATTAGGCGATAGCAAGTTTGCATCGCCCCCACTTCTTTATTTTCGTGCTCCATTTCTCTGCATTCACCATCAATAAATTACAAAGTTTCACACTTTCCCCCATTGAAAAAATGCTTGGTAGTTGGTCTTCTGAACTGGTTCAGTCATGTCTTTATGGGAATCGTGAAACCATAAACAACAACTAAGAAGTTAAAACACAAAATTTGATTCAAATATCATCTTTTTAACTACAAGAACATAGCATACAAAAGCATTCAACCTGAGGCTTGTTTTGGAAAGCTTTGAGGCTGGATGTGTCAAGGCTGCCCTCATCTTGCATTGACACTATTTGTTTGAAAAATGTGCAAAAGTAGGAAATAAATCATCATATCCTTTTCACAAACAATTCTACTGCAGCAAGTAGCTTTCAAAATTTATCAATATAACTTTAAGCGCTGCGCTATAAATCAGAGGTGCATTATCATAATATTAACATAAACATAAGCAGGGGTTCTTAACACGAGTTCAAGGTTTCTTTCATGAGGGAGAGAGTAACCCGAATTATCATAAGACATCAGGGACAAAACAAGCTACTAGGTTATAAATCCCTTTTTGGTAGTCTAGTCCAGTGGTAAGGCCACTTGGACTAGCTATTTCAGCTGTTAAGCTTGGTACTCCCACAGCTCAAGTTGCTGCTACTCAGACAGTTGCACAAGGAAGACTGACCACGGATTCTCATTGGCTAATTTTCGTGCGTCGCGTGACGTCGTATTTTTCGGGACTTTCCGAATGTTTTTTTATCATGCGTCAGGCCGTAATGACGCTGGTGGTCTTATTCAGCGCTTCGCCGAAGTCCAAAATCGTTTTGCAATGCTTTTCGTTTTTATCTGTTTAAACCGTGAATATTGCTAACAAATCATAGTGATTTATTAATGCAAAATTATTTCTACTACATTTTTGCTTAATCTCATCCTTTGTACAATTCATGAGTCACAAACAAAATATATGTAAACAGTTCTCAATATCCACTCCGGTTGAGCCGAGTGTCTTAGTCTTCATTTTGTTCCAGCTCTATGCATCCCAATAAAAGCTCTCTTTTCTGTAAAACTTTGGTTTCCTCGGTGTTTATCCACATTACAACTGTCCACAATAAGTGACAGGAAACCTTAGCGTCTTCTTCTTGACTCGTTCTCTCAGTCATTGAAGTCCTTTCTTGGCTGTATTCCGAAGTTTGGAAATGTTTCATGTTGAGACCGCAATGCGAACTCAACACGGGAAGAGTTACAGTTGCCATTAACAGTCAAACGTAGCTTTGTAACTAGCTATGGGAAGAGTTACAGTTACCATTAACAATCAAACGTAGCTTTGTAACTAGCTATAAATGAAAAACACTTGTTCGGGCAATATAGGCAGCTTCGACTCCTTCCGAAGCAAATTCTTTACCAAAGTTATTTGAGGTTTTAAATCATTTTCACTAAATAGATATGATTTGCGGATTCTTTCAAGTGTTTTTCTGATAGAAATATTTGACCTCCGGGAAAAGAGCTGAAATACGCAAAAAAAATGTAATTGCTCTTGAATCATTACAGGAACTCCGTACAAATGTCTATGAGGTTGCAGGTCATGTGGGTAGAGTTAAAACTGCAGTCACGAACCACTTACGTAAGATGTTTCTAAGTCGTATACACAAGGCAGCATAACGCAATACAGCAGCAAAAATAAATTCAGATAGAATAGCTGAAGAGGATTCTTAATGCTTTCACAAACCTTTTGCTACTGGAACAAGCAACAATCTGCTGACAGTAATATAATCCAGTTCCATTTCATACTGAAATGCACGAAAGATCAATCTTACCACTTTTGCGACTGTTTCTTAGTTTCGAAATAAATTTTTCAACACCACGACCGCGGTCTGACTAAATTTCACGCAGGATCCGAGATGCCACTGGTCATAGGCGTACGAGGCGGGGGGTTGGGGG
>Ga0210059_1007079_pt1 | contig 17893 bp, 9 predicted proteins | sample Ectturendosymbi2_FD_188042 | JGI IMG/M metagenome (GOLD analysis project Ga0210059, IMG submission 188042) | Ecteinascidia turbinata endosymbiont from Florida, USA - Sample 2 (SPAdes) (version 2) | ecosystem: Host-associated > Tunicates > Ascidians > Unclassified | place: Key West, Florida... | reverse complement strand
CGAAAATTCATAACCGCTTGGTTTGATAACGAATGTGTTGCTACGCCTGTGGTACTGCCAAAGAACATTTTGCAATGCACCTGATCTCGACTTACAGTACAATGTTGGTGAAAAACTAAGAAATAAACATCAATATTCTGATCGCTAAGGGGGTGCTTGAGCCCCTTCAGCACCCCCCCTGGCTGCGCCTTTGGCAGTGACCACCAATTTTCCAACAATGGTTTTACAATTTTTTATATTTTCAACTAAGTATCTTCTATAAGAGAGAATTTACAATACTACAGTGGTGTGTCTCGTTTTAAGGATTTCTACGTCTACATAGTACCACCAGTATTCACGTATAATTGACAAATCGATTAATATTTTCAGCCAATCATAGTATCTTCATCTATAGGCGTGTTTACAAGAAATTCCCAAATACAGCGAACTTGCCCGTGAAAATTTTTTATATTGACATATTTCAGAAGTGGACAATATCCCTGAAATGAACGCTGAAATTCCTTGTATAACTTTTGTTTAAACATTGTGAAGAATATGGGGTTGTCTTCCAGAATTTTTAGCTCTAGGCCTTTGTCCTGAAGATAAGCCCGCATCACTTGTAAGTGACATTGTGGACAGTTGAAACACAAAGATTAAATGCATGTAGCACCCAATCTTTCTGCTCAGTGAGAGAGTTATCTTCTTGTAAATTAGCTGTTATCAAGCTGAACTCAGCATCTGAAACCCCAAGTTCTCCTAGACATTCTTCAAACCAGTCTTTTGTATTTGGATCAAATAAATCTGCTCCCCCATTGACAAGAACAGTCTATTTTCACTCTCTGCGAATGGTTCGAGGTCAAAACAACAACTGGTTCTTTTGCTATTATATCAGCAGCCTTGAATCCTTCTGAGATCAACTTTTCTACACAAGCTTTGGAAGCCTTGATCGACATTATAACTATTTGCTACTCGTTAAGTATTAAAGACGTTCTTTCTCTATTATATAAGTTAAAAATGCAATTTATAGTTGTTTGACTAAACACTGTTAAAAGGCTTAAGCAAAAATTTCAATCAAAAACCAATTTAAGCAATGTAGAATACATCTCACATCTTACGTATACACCCAATTAAACGAATTCCACTAAAACTGTCTGTGGTATCTTTAATGTATATTCCGATGTTTTAAATTGTTTACACATATGTCAAAGTATTTACTCATTTTTTAATCTATACATCAATTATTAATAAGTGTTGTATTCCCGTTTTCTCGCTCTCAACTTACAATTCACAACTGTTTTTGAGACTTTTGTAAACTCAAAAACGCCATGCTGATATCAGCGGTCATGTGGCAATCATGTGATCGCCAGTTACCTAGATGGCGTCAGCGCCCTGTACAATTGTTAATATCGGTTGCCACAATAAGGTCATTTTAGCACATTCACCACGACCAACAACAGGTATTTGTCAATTCGGAGACCCCTCACGAGTAAAAGCAACAATCTCAAATAATCAACAAAATATGTATAGAAATAGTTCAGAATTCTACCGCAGGAATGCTACAAAACACGTCCTAATTACTGTAGTGCTGGATCAGTTAACAATATCTCCGCTATACTTGAACACAAACAACTACCAAAACTCCTCAACTGCAATACTCTCTATATAGCTAATTTTTTTATAAAGGAGGTTCTCAAAAATTATCACGATATATAAGGTAAGTTGATCTAATTAACTTTTTGAGTTATTCCGGCCAGGGGCGCAACCAGCTGTTCATTTCGGGGGGGGGGAATTTTCATGAAATTTAATTCGATGACGTCATCGCATAGGCGTAGCCAGGGGGGCCAAAGGGACCATGGCCCCCCAAATTTTTGGAAAACATAGTCATTTTGTGCTTTGAGAGGCGTTTTACCAAAGAAATTAGTGTTATTAGCCTAAAATCAAACATTTTGGCCCCCCAAAAATTTTTGGGCTGGCTACGCCACTGCGTCATCGTGCTTATTCCACCGTGGTACAAATTTTTCGCAAACGTCACAGATGAAGTTCTCTTCGCAACATTTCGGAATATCATAACTTTTCAGTTTTAATCAATATGCAGACCGAACGATCAGGACAGAGAAAAAATTAGTAGCCTAATACAAACATTTCATTCCGTACTCAACTAGTGCAGTCATGGCTTTAGTGTGGCAGACGTATGGGCTACTAGTAAACCTGCCTAACTTTTCTTCTTGCTTTTGCAAATTCGTTCTAGCCCTATTCTTCTATCATGTGTTGGAATTTCTATCACAAACTACTGTAAGATCCCAAATTTGAGCGATAGCCTTCGTCAAGGGTGAGGGGATCTTTGAATCATAACATTTCAGACGAGTTGCGTTAAAGTTTTTAGAAGCAAGTTTAAGGCCAGTGGTGTAGGAGGTGGGGTGCAGGGGATTGAAGCCCAACCCCAAAATTTTGATTTTATGAAAATCCGGGAAAAATCCCTTAAAATCCGGGCAAAATCTGGGTAAATTTGGGCAAAATGTGTGAAAACCTTCACAAAATCGCTTTTTGTGCTTTGATTTTACAAAAATGGCGCCCGAAATCAAAGTGCAGACGTTTCTTTCTTTTTGGAGGTCATTTTTCTTCAGTTATTTTTCGGGCAGGTTGTGGGAAATTTGGGCAAGTTTGGGCGAAATTTGGGCAAAAATGGTGCTTGAAGTGCTTTCATTTGAAAAAAAATGCGCCCAAAATGGAATGAAATGGAATCATTTTTTGAGGTAATTTCCTTGAGAGTTTTTTTCGGGCAAGTTTCGAGTAATTTGGGCAAAATCCTTCGCACCCCAAAAATTTGCCTGCTCCAACACCTATGAAAGGCAGTGGCGTAACTGACGGGGGGCAGGGGTGCGCGCCGCCTCCCTGGCAGGCTAAATGCAAAGAATAGGCCCCATGTTAGCTTGTATTTCGGTATTTAGTATTCTTTTCATTGTAGTAAGCTTCTAATTTTAGCGTATTTTAAAAATTGCTCGGTGTGTTTTCTGGTTATTTCGGGTGTTAGTGCAGACAAATCCAGCAAAAAAAACAAATTCTGGTGTTAGTGCAGACAAATCCAGCAATTTGCGCAACCAAATTGCAAACTGCCGTGGCGTACGGAGAAAATTTTCATGGGGGGGTTTGGTTCAGGGTCATATGGTGGTCATTTGTATTTGGTGTGCTGTTTGTGACGTCACAATTTGACGTCATTTCCATGTTTCAAAACCAACGTTTTGACGAAGTTTGTTGACATAATAATGCATATTTTTCTACATCCAATCCCCTTACTTCATGTGTCATTGCACTGAATATAAACTATCAGCGCTTCAAGTTAGCTATCGGAGGAAAATAAACTCACCGCTGCGGCACAGCAGTTCATAACTGCAGAAATATCAGGCTGCGCGTTAAAACAGGGGAGTGAAACACACTCATCCCTACTTCAGAGCAATTTACAACTGCAAAATGAGGCTGCGCTAAGGTCTCGTCAAATAGGAGCAGTTGAGCATTGAAGACATGCAGCTGGACTGGCTGGCGCAGGCCCTGGTTTGCGAGATCGAATTTTACTAAACTACACAAGAATTGAGAATGCGCATAAAGAACTCAAGAAAACGTTTGTTTTTTGTGATGTATAGAAGTCCACAGGCCCGTAACCAGGAGGAGGCGAAGCCTCCCCTAGAAAAATTTTCGTCCCCACAGGAAAAATGTGTTGGACCTATATTGAAACTATTGGACGTAGTTTTCAAAAAATGTCTCCCTTTCAGAAAATTTTCTCCCCCCTGGTGTCCCAAGCTGGTTACGGGCCTGGAAGTCCAGCAAACGTTTAGTTTTCCTTCTTCCCTACTGAGACATTATGAAATTCCTGAATGCTTCTATGTTAAAAGAAGCTGTTTCTGAGGTTAACAAGCAAAATATATGCGAAAACAATTAATCTCCCTTGCCAGGTAATAAAGTTTTCGTGAAATATCAAGCTCAAGAGGGGGGTTAACCCCAACCCCTTGCTGAATATCAACTATCAGCCCTCCAAGCCAACATATCGGAGGAAAATACAATCAACGCTACGACACAGCAGTTCATAACTGCAAAAATATCTGGCTGCGCATTAAAACAGGGTAGTAAAACACACTCATCACTGCGTCCGAGCAATTTACAACTGCAAAATGATGCTGCGCTGATGCCTTGTCGAATACGAGCAGTCGAGCATAGAAAGCGTGTGACTGAACCGGCTGGCGCACACCCCGGTTTGCAAGATCGAATCTTGCAAAACTACACAAGAATTGAGAATGCGCATAAAGTAGGCTACACAAGACAACTTTAGATTTTTTGTTATGTATAGAAGTCCAGCAAACTTTAAGTTTTCCTTTTTTCCTGCTGTGACATATCAAATGCCTGAATACTTCTCTGCTAAAAACTGCTGTTTTTGAGCTCGTGCAATAGTTCTACGAATGTAGCCAATGCGGTCAGCACTTGCGCTGATCAGCCTTAGCAGACAAAATAAAGACTGTTTCGGATAAAGTGAACTATCGCGGAACACAATCTTAAAGACGCGTAGTGGATGGAGGGTTTGCAAAAAGTGGTAAGGTGGTTTTTGGACGCAGACGATAGCCCGATATCCCACCAAAACAATTATTACTTTTTGGCCCATTTACTGTGTTCCTTGAAATTTGCATGCAAGTTTATTCCATGGTATTTGCATTAAGTCGACAGATTAACAAGCAAAAAGTATGCGAAAATAGTTAATCTCATTTGCGCAGGTAATAAAGTTTTCGTAAAATATCAAGCTCAAGGGGGGGGTTTCAACCCCAACCCCTTGCGTACGCTCTTGTTACCACCAATTCTTCCTGTTGCGCGATATCAATTTACAGAAAAAATGTGTTCGTTATTTTTGTGGCCAGCAGTTGTGAAAGGAAGCACGAACGTGGTAATAGTTCAGGCAAAACCTATGTTTAATATTTTTCTAACATTAAATCACTACTTTCCGGAAGTATTTTTTAGTTAAGTCTTCAAGCTGATTGTAGAAAACAGTCAACTTCAATGTCATTGCGTACCATCATTTCATTCTGTTGCATTACTTTTATGCGAATGAGAAAACCTGTTGCAACAATTTTTGACATAGAATTGCATTATCAAACTTCTATGTTGTTGTTACCTTATCACACATGCTTGATTGTAAACGAAAATATATGCTGGAGGTTTGTAACACAATTCGTTTTTGTTTGATCTCTGTTTCTTTCTAATACTAACTACTTTAAACAGAAAAGCAAGGATTGCTTCCCGGATCTTGTCTCCAGCCTCTTGGAACTTTTCATCAATTAACCACTTCAGCTCGACGGCAATCAACACCCAATCCCCCAAAACCAAGTATCACCGGTCGGCCCCGACCTCCTCCTGTCGCCCCCAAACATCGTCCACGGAGTGTGGCCTTTTCAAGCGAGATGAATCACATTCCGATATTGGGTGTCACCTCTGATGATAATTATCCGTTGAAATTTCAACATTTGCGGAATCAAGATCATAAATCTACCGATCTGGATTGTTTGCGTGAAGACGAAGGGGAAGAGGAGATAAATTATCATGCTGAGTACGTGGACTTAATGAGAAGACATAAATATTTTGTGATGTCTGACTATTCAAGTCAATCAGAGCATGAGCTATCGGTCAAGAAAGATGAGATCCTGACGTTGATTGATTCAGCTCATCAGGAATGGTGGTACATGGCCAACTCTGACGGGAAAAAAGGTTACGTGCCATCCAAGTATATGGCAAATGCAAATTGATTGCAACTTATTTTGCTTCTTATTTTTTTACAATGAATATGTTGGTTTGAAATATGGAAACTGACTAAAAATGTGTTATTTGGAGATTTCTAGCTTTTATCGTTATATTTCTTCCAAGCAGTGGTTGCCACTCTTTTTTCAGTTGTGATGTAATGAACCAACTGTTATTTTGTGTGTGCCAATGTTTCCTTAAGCTTTTTGTTCGCGCCCCACCTAATTAAATTCAAAGTCATGATGTCCTCCATGAGACATAAATTTTAATTCAAAAAGCGAATTTTATTCACGTACAGGAAGCCTTGATCCCCCATTAAAACTCATTCTCAAACTACCCCCTTTAACGCCACATTGTGCTACAGAAGGGCGTGCACCTACGTTGTGATTCATTGGTTTATGGACGCTATGTTGGTTTTATTTTCTTAATTTGTTTCATGTTTTAGATTTTTTAGGGAAAGGACAGGGAAGGATAACGAGGCAGTCGCCTCGGGCCCTTCTTTTTCCCCCTTGAGAGCTTTTACCATTTTTAGTTAAAACAGTTATGTACAACTCTAGAGCCACATTTAAAGAAACTCTGCAGCAAGTCGTTTGTTTTTCAAAATAAAGCAAAATTTATGGGAAAATGTGCTGCAGGAGGCAGCTTTCAATTGTGTAGCTGCAAAACTTTACAAAGTTTTGTTCCTTGCGCGCGTATCTTATGCTCTTGAATTTAGTTCATATGTGAAACAAATTTAACTATTAACGCATGTAGTTTTGAAAACTGTGCAAAAACAAAAATCTACAATATTGATTTAAGGCTACGCTGACACTGAAAATAAGGACTGGTTATATTTAAAACACTCACAGTTATCAGAGAGGAATTTGTGATGGTCTTGTAATGAAGCTTACATAGCCATTGGATGGGATACAGCAAGTTGGTGCGCCAAAAACAGCTGCGAAAAGCGTTACTCCAATTGTTTTTACCTGCGGTCATTGACTATGATTACAAAAGGTCAGATACAAGTTTGTATTCGACTAAAAGCTGAAGTAGTATAGGTTCCTTGAGGCAGTTTCGTTGATTTGCACTGAAGTATTTCTTTGACTTATAGCCTACTTCAAATATTTTATTAACCTGAAAGTTTTGGAATTGGGGGTGGCATTGCCCCGTTGCCCCCTCTCTGGCTACACGCCTGATGGCAACCGTATTCTGATTGTGGGCTACAAACCAGCGCAGGAATTCTTGATTGAGCGAAGTTCATGTGCACACCGATTCGGAAATTCAAATTAACCAACACGATTTTCAACAATCATGACAATTCAGTTGAGATAGGAAATCTGTGTAATGTGCCTACAGATAATCCAGTGATAATGTTCATTTTATCATTTATTTCCTGATTTTGTGCTGGGGAAACGTTTCCAACAGTAATGTAACCGTGAAATTTACACAACTACATTACTTTTTATCACAAAAGTTGGGGGGATAAAATATATTATATCTCCCCCTGTCCAAAAGTTGGGAGACATGTCCCCCCTTTTAAACTCGATCCGTCCTGGCAACCCAGATGTTTTCAGTATGCAAACCAATAAATCAAGTTGCCAAATAGCAGGGACCTTAGCCATGTTTGAACTGGTAATTCAAAATTGAAAAACGCATTTTAACAGCGTTGTGTTTACTGCTACCTTAACAATGGAAAAAAACTCCGCTGTGTGCAGTAATGGCTACTCAATGTTTGTTCACTGTTCAGTATGACAATAAAGGCAGTATTATACGAATCAAGGAAAGAATTTGCTATATAACTTTGATCTTAAGTGTTGTTCAACAGAAAAACGCCTTTTTGAATACGCTGTTTTGCTGCCACTTTAACAATGGAAGTAAATGCAGCAATGCTGATTAAACGCTCTTCACTCTTCGATCTGGCTTGTTTCAGTATGTGAATTAAGAAAAGAAGTCTCCATACAACTTTGATCTTGAGAGGTGTTTGAACTGGTAGTTAAACAACGGAAAAGCGCTTGTTTAAAGGCGCTGTTTAATTGCTGCTTTAACAATGGAAATAAATACAGCAAAGAGCAGCAATGCCAAATAACCTCAGTTTATTGTTCACTGCTCAACTTAGCAATTCAGCAAGCAAACTAAGGGAAGAAGTTGCCACATAACTATGTTCTTGAGCCTTGAGGGATGATTCAACAGGTTGTTAGACAACGGAGAAGTACATTCGGACAGATAATTGAAAGTAAAGCTTAGACTGATGCTATTTCATTGGACTTAGATTTATTTTTTTCGTCGGTCATAGCTGGTTATACTGCTAAGTACTAAAAAGTGAACAAGATCTGTTGACGGTGTTTGATAATCACAAATCAAGTTTACAACTTGAGTTTGGGAAAAACTAACTAACCTACACTCTATAGTCATTGCAATTGCTTAAATCAATATGGAACTGATTACATTTTGCATTGATTACGGCAGTTAGGCTACTGCTAGTGGGCAATTCGACCATTGACCTTACTTGATCAAGCTACATGCATAACTGTTGTTTTTATTGCGTGCCTTGGGTTTTGCAAATGTTCCAGCTCATTGTTATTGTTTGTTCATCAGTCCCATGTAGTTCAGGGTTGCCATACGTCTGGACCCGGACATGTCCGGACTTTTGTTGTTAAAATTTGTGTCAGAAATCGATTATAAAAAATGTTCTAATGCCCTGAATTTTGACAGTTAGAAAAATACGTTTAACTTGAAACAATGTGCATGTGCTGTAAAGATGAAAACTTCAACGTTCACTTATTTGGCTGCTTCCAGATTTCTAGCTAGAATAATTTTACCTGAATTAGACTTAGCTCTTGCCGTATAGCACTTATTTGTTGTCGCGGAAAGTAACCACTGAGAACGTCATGAATTATGCGTTTCAGATATGGTAATCCTTATGTAGTTTCGCCTCAAGCGTGACGTGCCGAGTCGCTTCATCACTTTTTCAAGAGTCCGATGCTTGTACGGGATGTTGTGGTTTCGCTAGAAGGTTCTTAGATTTAGGTGGGGTTGTACCCATGGGCGTCCGCAGGGGGGGAAAAACGGGCATTTGCCCCCCCTGGAAATTGGGACTAAGAAGCAAAAATTCCTAGAAAACTCGAAATCAGCAGTTTAATTCTGATTAGTTGGGTTAATTTCTGCAATGACAGTTTGTTTGCCGATATGACACTCACACTGCACAAGAGTCAGGTTCACTGATTTGGTAACATGCACCGGTGAGCTCGCAGCTCACTTAATCCGCTTCTTTGCCTGCAGAGGCAGGTTACGAAACTGGGGAGCAAATTGTTCTACTATTGGCCTTTGTTGCGTAACAATAACATGGCAACAAATCTGCGAAGGTGCACTTGAAGTTACGGTGGTAGGCGTTTTGCCACCAGGGTTGCCAATTTGGCTTTTTTGAAGCCAGATTTTGATATTCTGGCTTTTTTTGAACACCTTTGGCTTTTTTTGGAAATCAAAAAAAGCCAGACAAAATTTAGCTTTTTCTGGCTTTTTTTCAGGTGGAAAGGCTTGGCTCTGGAAAAACATTGTCTGAGCTGCATATTCATTAAAAATCTCTTCTGAAAAGAGCCGATAACCATGCAGCATGCACAAAATATGGAAAAGATGTTACTGTTGCCCTAAAAATGATCGATTTTATTGATAAGAAACAAATGTACGACAGTGGAATTACGGAGAAAGTAAATGCTTCTAAAGAGTGGATTAATGCCCTAAAACTGCTATCTGGCTTTTTCTGGCTATTTTTGGGACAAGGTCTGCCTTTTTTGGTGAAGACAGGTTGGCAACCCTATTTGCCACATGTCACTATTGAACACAGACTTCTTGGCAGGTAATGCAGCTAGCGAGACTGTTACCCTCTGTACACTGCGCTGTTATCGGGTTCGCGTTGGATTGGGAATCCCATAAATCGCTCAAGCACGACCGTGAGTGTCTCACCGAGAAGCTTGAGCGCGCATTATTGCAACCATACCCGATTCAACGAATCCAACTAGCAGAGGTAGGTTGGGAATCCGATAATAAGGGATTCGAGCGGAAAAGAGGTTGGGTGGTTTGTATTAAGTCTTGTGCAATCTTTTCTGTGCTTGTTTGATGCTAAAACCACTACCGTGAAACAGATTAGTCTATTCATGCTAATACGTAGCAAAATTGACGAATTGATATATTTAATAGTTTTGCCTGTAGGCTAACTACACCTAGTTAGGGAAACAACCAGCAAAATGGGATCGGTTGAGCAAACTGGAAGATTATTCGGTAGGTTACAGGACACCAGATATTGGGCTGAAGGACTATTACCCCAATACTGATTTAATAGGTTTTCATTGCACCTTGGTAGCCTATAGAAGGAGTGATTCAACCTCTGTGCAAAATATGTAGCCTAATATTGGAAGTGGATGACTTCAGTATAGGCTACACTTTGAACTTTGTCTCCCAGTTATGTGGCTATGATTTCCTCAGTTCATAATGGAACACATGGAGTAGCATAAAACGTGGCATAAAAGTTTGTGGAATAGGTTGCAGTTGCAGTTTGGTAAATTGCAGTAGCCTACCCACTGTTCGTAGATTTCTACTTACAAAGTGCTGTGAATCCTCATATTTGACACTCGTTTTTATTATACTGCAGAGAACAGACTGGTTAACGATCGTGATTGAAATCAACAAAGTGGCTTTGCAATGTAAAAACTAACTCCCATTTCCTGCCCTGTAGAAGCTGTTCAAATTCTATCAAAGTCACTAGAAGAGTGCAATTACGATGCGACGCGGTTTTCATGATCTGATCGCCCAGCAGTTTTCCACGATTTTCTCTGCTGGCTGTTATTTTTCGTACTACGCTAAATAAAATCACATCTCGGCATTTCCAACAACACGTACAAAAAGAACCTTTGTGTAGTGGAATCATGCTTCACCTTTTCATTTTCACCTATTCCCCAGCTTTCGCAATACCATAGGCCAAACCCACGAAGCAAATCTTTGAGTCCTTGCAGTGTAAAAACGCGCCAATATCGAGTTCGCAAGTGCGTTCACGAAGGTAAGCCAAGGGTGACGAATCGCTCACGCGTCAATCCGGTAACAAGTGCGGTGTAAAGTGGGTAAGTGATCAGTGACTGATGATAGAGGTAAGCTACGTAGGTTTATAGCAATGGTGGGCGAACTGCGGTTCGCCGACATATTTTGTGTTGTTGTTCTTGTTGAATAGCAATATCTCAAATTGCCTCATATTTAACGTGTTTTTTATTTATCAATATGTCACACAAGTTCGTGAAATTAGTCACCAGAGAGTCTGCGCGATTTCATAACAGCTACAGAGAATCTAAATCACAAGTTAGGCTGCTGAAGTTCCCAGAATAAAACTAAAATATTTCAAAGAGACATATTGTCAAAAACATTCTGTCATTTCGCCAATGTCAGAATGTTTTTCGCGAAGAGGCATTTGCCGAAAGTGGAAGAACACTAAAATAAATTGTAAGTCCACTGGAGGAGTTCCAAGCCAGATTTGACCATTTCCAAGAGTTAAAACCATGCTTTGCATTCCTTGTAAATCAGGGCGGATCCAGCCAGTAAGGTTATGGGAGGGATTTCAAAAATATTTGGTAGCCAAGTCTCATTGCGGGTTCACTACGCTAGTGTAAGAGAGATGAAGTATTCTTTACAAAACTGCTCTGACAAAACAATGGGAGGCAAAATGACCTTATATCGCGAATGCTGTTTTCCGAATTGTACAAAATCATGATGAACAAAGTTGCTTTCGTAGGTTTTGGGGGTGCGATCGCCCCAACCGTCACCACCCTGGATTTGCCCCTGTAAATGCATTCAATATTAATGTAGTCGGTGATGGCTGTTCAGTTCACCAACCGTGTGGCACAAACTTTACTGCTGTAGAAATTAAATTTGACCGAAATGCAAGAAAATCGGGCTCTAAAAAATTTTATCCCATGCCACTCTCTACACTTAATTTCTAGCAACAGGTAAAGACCCAAAATTCAAAAGACCAGTGTACAACTAACTTCTGTGTATAGCACAGCATATTGTTGTGAATTTTTTTCACTTTAATGAAGTTCGTAAAATCAAACCATCGTGCAACCTTGAAAAACGAACACTTTGGGAGAAATTTATTGGCACAGCTTTAACAACGCACTGTCCAGATTTTTGGGTGTGGAAAATCAAACAAAAACTTAATATTGACAATTCTATACATCATTTAATGTAAAACTTGCAGCCTTTACCGCAGCGGTTCCCAAACTTTTTCTGATCGCGTACCATTTGTGGACCCTGTAATTTCACCGCGCACCACCTTGAAAACACCTTGTTCCAGGAAAAATCAATCTACCCAATATCATTCGATCAAATGTTGGGCAAACCAGACTTGACGCAAATGCGGCATGAACAACATGGCTGTGAGAAATTATAATGGCCATTTTTCGAAACTAATAAGGGAAGTACACAAAAATGCAGGAATTTATTAACAGAACCAGATAAGTGAAAACAGAATGTATTCTTTTTGTGTAGAAGAACAGAAGGGTCTCGCGTACCACTTTGAAGGCCTTCGCGTACCACAGTTTGGGAACCACTGCTTTACCGTATATTTGTATTGACACTACAAACTGGATTTACGGCTCGCTGGTGTTTTTGGTTTTCTGCAAATTAATCTTCCATTGAACAAGTTTGCCCATCCTTGGTTTATACTATGTGTAAAGAAGCATGAGTGAAAAAGGATTGCTGCCAATAAAGCGCATTTTTTGCAATCAATGTTCCCTCTAAAAGGTGCGCAAATGCGCAGAACCACCAGACCATTTGTGCAAAATCTCATCTCGCGCAATTTTCAACATTGCAAAACATTGGAAAAGCACGAAAACAAGGAGAAGCTATTTGAATTAAATGGTACTTTGTCCGTATTTTTATAAGATTTTGCACTTATTCTAAAAATTCATACAGTTTGTTATTCATTTAGACTTCTGCTAACTCAGTCTTAAAATACTCATGCTCACTAAAACAAATATTTGCTCAGTGTAAAGTTTTCTTACAGGTACAACACTGTTTCCAGCTGTTGCAGTAACATTGGATATTTTATTTGTGTGTACGTCCATTTGCGTTGCATCGCCAACAATCTAAAAAAGAGAAGCAAAATATCGACTTTGCCCCCTGGAAAAAATTCTGCTGACGACCATGATTGTACCTTGTACTGTATCCAGTTGCTTGCACTAGACATGCGCCCTGTTTGTGATTAAGGGTAAGTAGACCAAGTTGCAAGTAAAGTAACTACTCTGTGTCTCTCTGGCCTTTGCCGTTGTGATCGACGATCAGAACGACATCACTAGTCAATAACAGTCCCGTCGCCACGGGGGGGGGGGGGGGCTTTGGTGGGCTTATCCCCCCCCAAACAAAGCTCCAAGCCCCCTCAAATTGAAACGTGAAATACTATAAATAAAAGGAATTTTGGTTAATTTTATAGTGGCAAGCCCCCCCGCAGAACTGCATAGTCCCCCTATTGAAAACTTTCTGGCGACGGTTCTGGTCAATAAAGCAGCCTACTTTGGAATGGGTCAGCTTGTTTGGTTTGAGAGATTTCCATGAAAGATGCTCCTCCATCAGCTATCACCAGGTTTCCTCATTTGTTCAAAATTTTTTCACATCTCATTTTATTATATAATGATGTCTTAGTTTTGGACGACCAATGAGTTGAGGGGTAGAGAACAGCTGTCTATATAATGTATTCCTTAAGAATCGCTTGTCCTCCATTCAGGGACCCGACTAGGGGGTGGCAGGGGGTGCAATGCCCCGGGGCGGCACTTTTGGTCAAAAGAAGGAATAGCAAATGTTTTTTCACGAATGAAACTGAAGTTACAATTAGGTTTTAGATTTTGGTTAGGGTTGCACCTATCATACGTCCCGGTTTGGCCGGCACTGTCCCGGTTTAAACGTCTGTCGCGGTGTCCCGTCCCGGTTAGCAAAATGTCCCGGAATTTCACTTCAGTGAAATTATCAAAATGAACTCCAGCTTTATGATGCATTGTTATGAAATAATTCCGTCCTGAATGGCTTGACTTTGCTTTAATCCGTGGCTTGCGGGAGCGGCACTTTTCGACTGTGGGTAGTGGCGTAACTGACGGTGGCAGCGGTGCGTGCCGCCCCTCCCCCTGGCAAGCTAAATGCAAAAAATAGGCCCCCTCTTAGAGATTTCATGAACTGCAGAATACGAAAGTGCTTTTACAAGTTGTGGAAATCCGTTGGTCTTGACGTTTCAAATGCTGAAATAGTGCAGTGTTTAGCAAATTAACAATCATCAAATGAATCCAAAATCGAAGTTGCTGCAACGGCGTGTAGTACGCAGTGCATCATCTCGAACGAACGTGCGTACTGTGTGTGATGTAATAATCGCCTGTTGTTGTGAAAGGTTGCCGCATCTGCGGCTATCATATTTCTGCTTACTTTGGAGTGTGTGATGCAGTTGTGAATACGTTTATGTTTGAAAACTCTCGCGTACTTTAACTTGAGATTAGACGGAGACTTTGAGATTAGAATACAGAGAAAGTTGGGTAGCGACACTACAACTTCTTTTCTTGCTTTGCAAAGCCAGTTTAACAAAGCTGTTTGAAATTCACCGCTGAAGTTAAACCAGCGATGTTCATTTCAGCATCTCGGCGGGAGGTGGCAACTTCGTTTTCTGGCCATCCCAGCAGCGGGTACGGCAGTTATCGTCTGCGCAGCGCACTTTACACCTTGAAGTATGCGTTGAAGAGATACACATCTACAAATTAAAACAGGCCTAAAGCGTTTTGACAGGTTTAAGCGTTGAAGCCAGTGGTATGGGTTGCGATTTCGCAGAGGATCAGAAAATAGGTCGCGTCGAGGCGATCAAAAACCTAAACCTGAGTTGTAATTCTTCAAACTTGTTCGCTTGTCTGTTTGTAGTGTTGCGTAGGTACTTGAGAAAAGAGTAAACTGCTGACACTGAAAACAAACTTAGCAACCTACTGCCAAAAATCATCCAAACTATCAACATTTTTGTAATATTTACATACGCTGTTTGAGACTTGGTTCGCAAGATGTTCACCAATTCAGAATTCAGTCACGCTCGAAAAAGTTTTGGAACCGCTGGTTAAAGCAGTATGCAATCATTATCAGGAGTCGTCTCCATCCGGATTCACTATCATTTCTCAACTTTTTCTGAGTATTGCAAACGCTCTATATGGCAATTTGACACTGACGTTATTAATCAAAACTTTTGGTGTGTACCCCATTTCTTTACTTAGTGATCTTTGTAATGTTGATTATGCAGTACAGATTGCAGTTTTGACAACGAAATACAAATATGTGCAACATAAATATACGAAGTGGATTAAATGTGAATTCTAATGCTCAAAAACGTAAAGAGAAAGCACAACAGCAAATTCAAAGTTCTGCTGCAAAGTTCAAAAAGCTGACATAACTTTTTTCTGCTTCATCACCCCGACTAACAACAATTTAGCTGAAACAGATCAGTTTCTGATGCTTCACTGGTAATTATCCAAGATCAGAGACAAGGTTTTCTTGCCTTTGCTGGTGCAAATTTATTGATTTATTGCATCAAAAAATTGGTATAATTTAAAAGGCCACATGTATTGACCTAGGAAATATCTAACGCCATTGGCACTCAATGAGAAGTTCTTGGTCAGCAATTTTATGACATGAATTGCGACAATTATGTCCATCCACGGAGATGTTCAGTTTATAAGCCAACTCAAATACAAAACACATGTAGCAGTAACTGAAAAGTTCACATTTATGACTAATATATTTAACGCTGGTGCACAGTTTCATCATTATCTCGAAAAAGTAGGCAGTATTAGTTGCATTTTCTTGTGATTACTCTTTCATCCCTTCCATGTTGAGGATATGCGCAAGACAATTAGTGATACATAATTAAATTGATTTTATAATCATAGCCAACCATCAAATCATGATTTAAATTCAGTGAAAACAAAGGGTTGTCCGTCTCAAATTAAAAATATCTCGCAAAAGCGTTTGATACTTTGGTCGAAATAATTTGCATGCTTTTGTGCGCCACTGAGCATCTCCATCCGACGTTTTTAGCCATTTACTTCAGAATCTGTTGTTAAAATGTCTTCATATTCTTCTCACTACCGTATTTAAATGTGTTAATAAGTGAAAGTAGTTATAGCTGGTGCGCTGTTTCAGTGTTTGTCATCCCCTTGTGTTCATGGGAAGGGAGAAATGGGCGTTTGCTACCACCTGGAAATTGGGTCTAAGAACCCAAAATTTCTAGAACACCTGAAGTCAGCAGCTTAATTGACTTAATTCTTGCAATGACAGTTTCATTTGCCGGTATGACACTCACACTGCACAAGAGCCGGATTCACTGTTCGGGCATCATGCAGTGATGGCTGATGAGCTTGCAGTTCAGTAAATCCGCTACATTGCCTGCAGAGGCAGGTTGCGAAACTTGGGGGAGGATAGTTTTAAAATTAGCGTTTACCGCGTAATAACATGGCAACAAAGGTTCGAAGTTACGGCAGTAGGCGTTTTGCTGCATGTGAATGTTGAACGCAGACATCTGTGGCAGATAATGCAGCGAGGCAGCGACTGCTGGTAGCAGTAAGCCACGCTGTGAAAAGAAACAGACGATGTGAAAACTGAAAAGAAATATTGCTGCCAACGAGTTTTATACGGTGTGAAAAGAAACATTGCTGCCAACGAAGCGCATTTTTGGGACTGTTGCAGTTAACGTGCGTCATTTTCTTCGTAGTCTAGCAAGGGTAAAGCGTTATGTGAACGTCTATTTGCATTTGTATCGTCAGCAGCCTGAAATGGACAACCAAAATGTCGACTTTGCCTACCCTGGAAGATTTTTTTGCGGACGCCCATGCCTGTGTTATTTGTATTTACAATCTAACGTCAGCTTTGTACTTCGCTCTATAACCACTGTTGTGTTATTCGAGTATCCTTTAGCCTATCGGTTAGCGTGCCATTGAATGTGCGATTCACCACGAACGGGGTATGCTCGAAGACTTACAACCATACACATGTGGCGCGAACAAACGAAGACTTAAGCCCTTATATATGTAACGTTTGTGAGTTTTTAGGAACTAATTACTGCATGCCCAAACGATGGCTAACGGCACCCTTCAGAAAATCCCCCCCCCTGGATCACACCTCTGGTTACGCCACTGACTGTGGGGGCGGCACTTTCGCATGTCGGGTCCCTGCCTCCACTGTGTAGATGTGACAGCTGCAACGTATACGGCACATTGTCAGAGAAAAGTTTGAGGTGAGCAAATGCGCAGTAGCCTACCACCAGATTGCGCAGTGAAAACTCATTTTCGCGCACTTCCAACATTTCAAATTTGAAAGTATAAATCATTAACATTTTTGGACAGAAGCAGACCGCTTCTGAGCATATCACGTAGCCATTTCAGTAGGTATTTTAATTACAGTCGTGGCCAAACGTTTAAGACCAAAGTCATACTTGCGATTGCATCATCCTTTCTGGTGAGCGAAAGTGTGACGCAAGAGACTGTTTCAAGTCATAAACAGTCAACCATTCATCAGTGAGGTTGTTGTTTTTTGTTTTTTCGTCATTATTTTCTTGCCTCAGAATGGGTAAGAAACGGTCTCTCTCTCTGAGGCACAGCGAGCTCAGATCGTGATTCTACGCCAGGAAGGATACACTGAACGAGCAATAAGTGAACAACTTGCAGTCAGTAAAACCAGCAGTGCATCAGGCGGTGGTCAAGTTCAAGAATTGTGGATCTTGTTCAGATTGTAAGAGGGGCGGTCGTCCACGGAAAACCACCCGACGAGACGATATTTTGATAAAAAGATGTGTTGTGAAGTCTCCTACGTGTTCAGCTAAAAAGATTTGAGCTGAACTTGGGGAAACTGGTTCGAGAATCAGCAGAAGAACCATCAGTTGCCGTTCAACCGACGAATTCGGCCTCAAATCACGGAAACCGGCTAGAAAACCGAGACTGACCCCTGCAATGAAGCTGAAACGCTTGCAGTTTGCCAAAAAATACAAAGACAGGACAAGCCAGCAATGGTCCAGAGTTTTGTTTTCCGACGAAACAACAATTCAGCAGTTTGCCTCGAGGAAGAGAACTGTGAGGAGACCACCAGGAACTCGGTACAATGAAAGATTCACACA
>Ga0210059_1007078_pt1 | contig 17894 bp, 6 predicted proteins | sample Ectturendosymbi2_FD_188042 | JGI IMG/M metagenome (GOLD analysis project Ga0210059, IMG submission 188042) | Ecteinascidia turbinata endosymbiont from Florida, USA - Sample 2 (SPAdes) (version 2) | ecosystem: Host-associated > Tunicates > Ascidians > Unclassified | place: Key West, Florida... | reverse complement strand
CTCCGCGATACTTTCAAAAGTTAACATGCGTTGCGTGACTTAAGATCTTGTTAAAAGTTTCTCGTAGTTAAAGTACAATTAAACACATGTGATTTTACTCCTAAAAACCCTGATGCAGACTGCAGAGTATTTTTAGCAAAGTAAGCTACAACTGTAGAACAATTTCAGTCCAAATTAACTCATCGGCACTTTCGCCAGCGTAGTCTCGCGAAGTTCCCACCAAAAACTTCAGCGCACTAAAAGCAGAACCGTAATATCCCAACCACTAACCGGTTGGTTTCTTCGTCAGCGACGTAGAGAGCGCTGTACAACTCAAACTTTAGGTGCGCTGTTGAACATACCTCCAACCTAAATTTATTGCTGGAGTGTTCAAGCGTCACCTGCTATTGACTTTTGTAAATTTGCAAAACCGTGACGGAGATATTCAGACAAGAGTCACAAGCAGCAACCGCGCAGTTGGAAAGTAGTGGCCGAACTACGCAACACAAAAGGTGAAACCATTCCTCGTTTATTCCACATCTAAACGTAAAACAAAAAGAAGGCGAACGAACATTTTCTCAGTAGCTAAACTTCTTCATCAAAACTAAAAGCGCGTGAGCAAATCTAATTGGAAATGACACTTCTGAAAGAGCATCTCAGAGGTGAAGTCAAGCGACACAAGCAAGTTGCCGAGTTTGGTGCGTAAAAAATCGACAAATGCCGAGTTCCGCAATTAACTTTGAAAAGGACCAAATAGCGCTGTGACAAGGTTGTTTTTACAGCTGACATGCTTTCTACTCTAACGCTCCTCCCATTATGGACCAGGTAAATCATGGTCAGCCCAATATCGATTGCCAACCAACAGGCAATTGCTTGTAAATGGCGAACCATTTGTGGGGTTTGTTATATACATTCTTTAAAATCTTTTTTCAGTTACTGTCACTTTTTGTGCAAGCATCACCGCTTGTAGTCGTGGTCGTGAGAGATAAACAGGATCAGGAGTTGATTTTCATTGACTTCTCCAGATTCTCGTTTTGTTTCGTATGTGTTGCAGCTACCTCTTAAAGATCTACCATTATTTAAGACTGCCACTTGAAGATCTCCACGGTTAAAGACCCCCACGCATCTATCTAATCTAACATGTAGACTTCGACGACGAATCTGTCCTACAGATTGATGGAACACGCGTTCAGCAGTTCTTGCTACGCCATGGCCTTACATTCGCGTGACTTTGCGATCTCCTGCATTGGCGCGTTTTATGTCAACTTTAGATGCTTCTGTTGTATGGTACGTAAACCAAAAAATTTTAAAGCTATTTCGGTGCATCACGAATGCACTTCTTCAAACCAGGGCTGCGGAGCCGTCATAAAAATGACACTGCTCCGGCTCCGGAGCTTTTCTTTCATAACATGGATCCGGCTCCAGCTCCGGCTTCTGTTCGATTTTACACAATAATATTTTCAATTGTCTTGGTGTGAATTAAGTTGACTGGAAAATGAAATGCATCTACCACACAAAACTAAAAGATTTTTTACAGTCAGCGTTCTTACTTTGATAAAAATCGACGAAAAAAAACACAATCACAGATTCAGACGATTCCGAGAAAAGTTACTAGCAGAAAGGTTATTCAAGTTAATTGTGTTATAAACAATTTCTGAAAAGGCAGTCACTGGTTTTGCTGTTAATGCCTGGTGACCTTTTGTTATTTCGTATGATTAGAATCAAGAAAACGTGTGTTTAGAAAACTAGATTCGTGTCCGAGTATTTTGATACAGTCCAGTCCCAATCTTCCAGTGTTTTGCACTAGTTGCGTGCTTTACCTATTGCAGTCTTGGCGATGCCAGCTAACAGCTCTGCCCAGGCAAACCTGCAAAGAGCGCAAAACACGTTGTGCTTTACCTCTCTCATGTATCTTTCTCATTTACACACATTTGCATTAAAACCGTTTGCTCTCAAACATAATATAGCTTCTAGCAAGATATTCACCTTTGGCCTTATTTAAATAGCTGAAAATATCTGATTTCTTATATTTTGCACTCATAATAAGCAGTGGTGAATGGCAAAGTAAAGCGCAATATAACCTGCAAAGGTTAGGAGAAAATAAGTCTGGTTACAGTGCTGAAAACATAAAATTTGTTTCCACAGATGAAAACTTCAAGAAAAGTCCACATCTTTTTACATTGCATTTTTATACCCTCATGAAAATGTACTATCATGCAAAGCAATAGTTCGCTACCATCTAGTTATAACTTTCATGCTATGCTTCTGCTAGTAAACGTAATGGTTCTGTTGCAGTTGACTGCATCGCCTTGAACTACTGAAGTAAGCACAAGAGAAAGATGGCAATTCGGGGCATTAACTAACAGGAAAGCAACCAGCAGCAATAGAGATCCATCACTGACTTCACTCTACCACTACTAGATTGCACTATCATTATATAGGGATAAGTGAATTACGATAATTCGCATCACAGTGACTTGTTACTCATGGGCACCATCTAGCGGTGACCATTTACTTACATGTGGCGCCATCTACCGGCCGCCACAGTTCCTAGTGAACTTTGCCAGTAGTCTAATAAACCTTACTAGTAAGCATAATGATTTCTATTGAAAATCCTATGTTCAAATAGCGTGTCGTGCAATTTACACTTACGCTTACAAAGATATCTGAATCACACTCTCTGCTACAAGCAAGATTACACGGCTACAAAAAATGGATATTATATACCGACTGATTATAACTTAGGTCCTTTTAGATCGCTACAGCACTACAGATCATTCCGACTAGAAAGTAAGATGCTGTAGTAGTTTACGTTTCTCTTACTTCCGCAAGTAACACCACGTCTGTCCAGCTATGATGCCACAGCTTTAGCTATGATTAAACCAAGGAAACATCAAAGACTCGCAGATCCACTGTTGCACTGTTTTCGGTAAAGTAGCCTACGTCTGGCTTTCAGTCATTTTGGTATCTGGGAAGGGAACCGGAGTAGAAGCTACCTAAAAATAGCCAAAGCTCCAGCTCCGGCTCCTAAATTTTAAACTGCATGAGCTCCGGTTCCGGCTCCTAAATTTTAAACTGAGCTCCGGCTCCAGGCAAAATGCCCAGCTCCGGCTTCGCAGCCCTGGGTCAAACACAGGAAAACGTATGAAATGAACCATAAGGCGCGCTTATGAATGCCATCTGTGGTATATACTATATATTTATAGCGGAAACACGTGTTTCGTGATTGCGCAATATCAAGTATGCGACTGAATCCATACCATCAGCTACAGAAACTCAACACCATCAAGATTGATGTCTCTACTGCAATCTAATAATCAAAAGCAACTATTTTGCATTGAGCATTTTCAACGAACAATTTTTCACAATGTAAAGACTAACGGGTGCTGAAATTGTAAGGAGCAAGTCACATTTTCATGGCTTGCACAAAAAGCAAAAATACGGATAAGCATTAAATGTCTTTACAGACTTTCACGTGGCAATGACCGGGTTACCTGATTATTCCAAAGTGCCGTTCACGTGGCAATGACCGGGTTACCTGATTATTCCAAACGATGCCAAAAATGCTTAACTTGAACTGGTGAGGGACCCTTTACTGAAGCGAGAATTAATACCGTTGTAAGATGCGAAACTTTGTGTGAAACTTTCATCTCCAACAGTACATACCAAGAGAGGAAACTCTACACCAGTAACATGACTGATTCGCTTGATGTGTGGATACTGCCGTGACTTTACCTTTCTACACAAGTAAGTTAAACACACCAAACTTACTCCAGGAAAACTCGAAGTAATTTTTTACTTTATGTTTCCGTTCTTTTGCACAGTCTAACATCTAAGATGTTCAAATTTGCCCACACAAAGTTACTTGCTACACAAAAACCGTTCGCACTGCTGCTTAAGTACTGCACAAACTGAACATCAATTAAGTACAAACATCCGACCACGAAATCAAGAGCAATAACAAAACAAACAGCGAATCTAATCATTTCGAAAGAAGCATTGGAATATAGAACTGCTGCTAAAATCGGATAAAAACTTGTCAGTTAGTTCAATAACGTCACCGTCGTAAGACTTGCAAGAAGAATATAAGATTAGTTTACGAGCCTGCCACTACCTGCTATCTTGACTGTCGTCTCGTTCAACTCACCAAATCAAAATGTAAATGCAGTTACCTCTGCCTGATGTTTTTATTTTTTTCTTCTCTTCTTTTCGCATGACAGGCTTTTGCGCAATATAATACCAGTTACTTTCTTTACGAAACTCGAGCAAACCTTTTCTGTTGTAGACGATCGGCCCGCCTCATTTGACGAAAACGTTTGGCGCTTCCGTAGACGACCGTGATGCTCTTCATGGAGACAAAGTACATATAAGGAATGCCTTCACCTGTCACTGAAATATGCAAAGAAAAAGGACGCTAAGCTACCGCGACTAAATGTGGACTAAAGCTGCAATTCAAACGCGAAGTTCCCGAAAAGAAGTCGTTGTTCACCCATCGCTTTCCCCACAGCGATTCGCTAATGTTGTCTTATCGATTTTTTTAATTAAACTTTTTCCCACTTAGCAAGCCCTAGTTGGTCCAATGAAAGATCCACATGTGCTGCTATTATGGCCCTAAATAAGCTGCCAAAATGCCAAAATTCTACTCATACACAAAGTGGCCGTAGTCACATGGGTCCAAAGTGATGCCCGCCAAAATTCTACTCATACACAAAGTGGCCGTAGTCACATGGGTCTAAAGTGATGCCCGCGATAAATTTGCTTTGCATTGCTGCAAGTTGGTTTGTCAGAATGCACTGATGTTTTAAAGCTTTGGATTGTGTTAAGTAAGAACTGGTTGAAATCCTTACAATAAAAATAAAGGCCAAATAAAAAGATGTAAGCGACATTTGCAGATGTTTCAGTTACTTTTGCTACCATCATCAGTGCATTGCAAATAAACTGCAGAGATCTTACTGCAAGTTCTTATCGTCGCTGTGAAAAATGAAAAAGGTGAAAAGCTGTTATGGTAGTGACGTAGCGGCGCGAAGCACAGGTAGTCACGTGACTCGGCTGGATACGTGCCGATGGTGATGGCGTGTGACGCGTGGATGAGACATGAAACTTTGTTACAGGTTAAAAATGCATAAACGCATCGATGGGATGTTTGCATTCAGCTCTGGTTTGTGTTCTTGAATCAGCACAGATTCAAGAATCTGCAGCTGCCACCAGTTGTTGTCACTGCCAATAACCTCGGGATTGCAAAAGTCAACCCAATGATCTGGGTCAGCTTGCAAGTGTCTGCAGATTGACTAGTTTAGTGACGTTGTTTTCTTCTGTACGATTTATTAAATTGCGTTGCTTTTGCCCGATGTAGGAGGCAGCGCATGAACACGTAAGCCTGTGAACATTTATAACGGTTGAATAAAGCTTGCCGGTCCTTAACCGAGAACTAACTTGACACCCATTTGATAATCTCAAAAAAGTGATATATGTTGAGAAAACACCGATAAGAACTTCCAACACACTTCATATGATTTTCCGACTTGTCATGGTAATCGTTGTTCGTATTTTATTATGGATGAATATTGAACTAATCTGGGAATCGAATATACTTTAACAGCACCATTATTAAGAAAGAAAACCAACTAAAACCGTAACACAGATCCAGTATCAAAAAAGCAAACAACAGACACTGACAGAACAGTGCATCACGATCGCACAACCAACAAGAACTGTTCACACCAGCAGAAATTTCAGCGTTACCAACGAGCAGACGAGCCCGTGGTGGTTGACAACGAACGGTGGTTGACTGTTATCACAAATATTTCTCTTCATGGTTGGTGCTCTCTAGCTTGTGGAAATATTTTTTCGTAGAAAGAATGCACTGTAGTGTTTATATCATGAACTTTCTTCTCGCAGCTAACTGTATGTGCAGTTGAGCACAGTACTTATTCGATTGTAAGCCGCGGCTTACAAAGTTTTTTTTTTATCATTTCATGCGGTTTACAATCAAGGGCGGCTTGCATTTTTTATTTTTTTGCTTTATCGAAAGGTATAGATGACGCTCAGTCTTTCCTTGGCTACGATTTGTCGACCAAATTCTTATTTCGCATTCGATTTCTTCAGCATCACGTGCACATCCGTCACAGGAGGGATTATTATAAACAGAATGCAGTTGTAGTGGCGTAAGCATCATTAATACGGGAAATGCACGAGTATCCGAACGTCGTAAATGCATCTCAGAGGCTTAGGTAACCTATGTTGAAGTGCGGTTTACAATCAAGGGCAGCTTACATTAATTTACAGTACACCATTTCGTGCGGCTTAAAATCAAGTTGATGCGACAGGCACATAATCGACTACTGGAAAAAGCAAACGAGAACGTTGCGAATCAGCGAAAACATAAATTTTACAAATGATGACGTCATGAAATACGTCATAGTGGCCCTCCAGTGGACATTGCTCCGGGTCCCCCTACCCTTTAATCCGGCTCTGATTGTGGGTATCAACGTACCAATTTAAATGAAGTTTATGTAGCTGTTTTATTCATGATTAGAGTTGTTGCGTGCTTCACCAGTTGGTCACTTCGATGTGCTGTCATCAACCTAAAAATTTTTTGCTTTTAAAAAAAAACAAGTCGTGTCTAGTGACAGTGAGAATGATGATGAAGTGCAAGGAAGTAGCTCATTTCATTCTTTACCCAATCATTGCTCTGCTCCTGTGGTGCCGGAACCATTTTCTTCCTCCCCAAAAAGTTTTACTTCCAACACCAGCATGGTTTCCAATGACAGCACCTTTACAAATCCATCCGTAGACAGGTTTACGACACATGTGACTGAGTCTCCTGCACTTACAGGTAGGTTTAGTTCAACATGTGACGCTTGTGTTTTGGATTGTTTTTTTGATCTGGCATGTTGATTTAACCAAAATTTTTTGGTGCAGGTTTCAGTGCACTGTGCTTCAACAACTAGCAAAGATAAAGTCGACATTACATGAAATGCGGAATTGTCAAAAACGAAACGATGCGAACGTGGCCGTTCTGTTGAAGAAAAATTCCTGCACTTTGCGAACTCCAGGAAAAATACCACTTGATGTCAAATTTCCACTGAAAACTGTTGCTGACGTGGATGATTTGCAAGAACGTCTTGCTGACGAGGACTTTAAGGAATGCATTGTAAGTGGGTCGTGCTGTGGTTTTATGCGTGTGCTAGTCTTACACTGCGTTTCGATATCTCCTTAGTTTTTGCGTAGGACATATCGTTGGCCTTGTTGCAACCACTTCGTAGGCGCAGTGTTGAATGCGCGATGCACCACCAATGGGATGTGTGAAGCATGGCGCGCATACGTACGTGGCGCACATAAACAATAGAATGACCTTTATTGTTGCATCATTCCACAGTGTGAAGCCTTGCGCGCTTGATACGCTGGCTGTCCAATCGCAACAGCGTTGTTGATATTCTTAGCCCTCCTGTGTGCATGGGCGTCCGCAGGGGGGAAAAACGGGCATTTGCCGAAATTGATAGTAAGAACAAAATTTCTAAACCTGAATTCAGCACCTTAATTCCGATTAACTGCTTTAATTCTTGCATTGGCTGTTTATTTGCCGTTATGACACTCACACTGCACAATAGCCAGGTTCACTATTCTGGTTGTATGCAGTGATGAGCTTGCAGTTCAGCCGATTGTTCTATTGTTCCTTACTCCGTAATAATAAGATGGCAACAAATCATGAAAGTTCAAGTGAACTTTAACTGTAAAAGGCGTTTTTCCGTATGTGGCCACTGAACGCAGAAGTCATGGCAGATAATGCTGCGAGACAGTGACTGCTGGTAGCGGTATGCCACGTTGTTTTATGCTAGGTGAAAAGAAGCATGAGTGAATCTGTAGTAATGCTTCAAGTTTGAAAAATCCATTGTTAGTGTGAGACTGTGAAGTGAACAATGTGCTTGAGTGAACAGCTTAATCAAACTACGCTTATGCAGGCTTCGTGTCGCACAGTACAAAACTACGTGACTTGTTAGAATCAGGGGTGGATCCAGCCAGTACTGTTAGGGGGGACGATTTCAGTAATATTTCGTAGTCAAGCCACATAACAGCTTTGATACTGTAAGAGGGATGAAGTATGCTTCACAAACCTGCTGTGACGAAACAATGGACGACAAACTGGCCTTATTTTTCGCGAATGCTGTTTTCCGAGTTGTGAAAATCATGGTGAATGAAGTTACTTTCGTAGGTTTTAGGGGGGCGATCGCCCACTGGATCCACCCTGGTTAGAATACATCCCATGGAGGCTTGCTGTAACATGTCTTAATCGTTTTTGTTACTGCACTTGGTTGGAATGGTTTTGATTTTAGTCATACATTGTTTCACAGATTACTCACTTTGCCAGCATTGGGGAAATCACAGTAAAAGAATGCACCAGGCACATCTGGCAAAGTTCAATGTCTGATTTTTGCGCTAAGAACTTCAATTGGAAAGGACAAAATGGAAAAAGAGCATTTAGCCAAAGCGCCATAAAAGAAGTTGTAATCAGTTTAAGTCATTTTATTATCACGTTTCAACTTTGCAGCAATTTTTTACTTTACAGAGCTTTTGATTTACAAAATCGCGCAGAAGTCTGAACACATGTCCAAAGTATTGGGTACGTGTGGACACGCCCACAACATTTTTTGTAAACTAGGCAAGTCAAGAAGTGTAATATGCCTGAACGTCAAAAAAAAATCTTCTTTTCTGGATGCATAAATCGCAAACAATGTGCCCAGAACATTTTCATAAATTTTGGAAATCCAAAACATAAAAAATGCGTCCGGAACTTCACAGCAAACGCGTTGTTTCCGGATGCATTAAATGTTAAAATGTGTCAAAACTGCCCACAACAATTTTTAAGTCGAAAACATACAAAAGGCGTCCTGAACGCCAAAACTTTTAAATGCGCCTCATCTTCATAGCAAACGCTTCGCTTCAAGACTCATAAATCGTGAAACTGTGCCCAGAACATTTTTTAAGTCGAAAACATATAAAAAGCGTACTGAACGCCATCGCAAACGGATTTGTTTTTGGAATCCGGCGTTCTCGATACAGCAAGCTTGGTCCATCGGTGGTTTACTCGCACCACCGAACACTCAACCACCGCAGGGAGGTGTGAGTCGATTGCTGTTGCCTGTCATGATTGAGGAGGTTTGATCTGTCGGGCGTAAAAAGAGAGAAGAGCGCAAACGTGCAGAAGCGAAGGAAAATGCATTGTAAAATGTACAGCTGTTACTGGTGCAAGTTATTTGGTTATGTTCCTGTGCTACTGACTTTTCCTCTTCCTGAGCACCCATTCATGAGTTCGTGAGCACCAGTTGCTTGGACAATCCTTGCCGTTCTTTTGCTAACACTGCTTTCGTTTCAAAGGCTGTGGCAATTTTTTTTTGGACACATGATGTTTTGTTTTATGTAGTTTGTACTTAACTAGCCTGTTTTTCGTCCTCGGCGAAGACCTAGTTAGCTGGGTGATCCTTTATTTGCGGTGTACCCAATGAAATTTATGGGCGTGCAGGCTGCACTACTGTCAGCTTGTTTCCTCTTCACGTCGAGTGTAAAAATGATGTTTGCATGCTAATTCCAAGAACATGTTGCGAGAACTAGTTTGTGTGCTGCATGGGAAGTGTCATGAATAAAGAAATTCCAACAAAAATAAACCACCAACGTGTATTTTTGTGTATTCAGACCAACGGTCCTTGCGATATTGGCCACGTATGACCAATTAAATATTTCTGATGGATAAACTGTCTATGAAACATGTAACTCCAAGGATGCTTTTTAGAAGAGGTTGCAAAACCTTATTAGCACTGACACGCCGCAATGCACTCCATTTTTTAAAACATTTTGTTGATACATAAGTGTGTGTTCTCACTTTGTTTTCTTAAAAGCGTGCTGTATTCACGTCGATTACACAACAGGACAATTTTTGTTGCGAGAAAAGGTTGGCGAAAATCTCTCTATCAATATTTTTGCTAATTTGAATTATTAATCAGGTAGAAAAGCAATGCAAGTGCAAGTGCGAGGTTTTTTTAACATTTATTTGAAGTTAAGATTAAACAACTGTTTTTCGAACTGAAAAACGGTTGTTTTTCAAACATTAAACGAAGTTTGCAATAAAGGTAATGCTAATTCAAATAAAAGTTTTTTAAAAGTTGTCTATATGTGCAAAAAAAAACAAATGCGAACTTAGCATGCAAACGTTGTTCTAACGATTTCGCCTAACAATGCAAACTATAACTAAATGTTTCTAGAACTTTTTTATGCTATCTGGGATTCTATACATTTCTAGCTGAAAGCCTGCAGTATCGAGAATACGGCTAGCTGTTTGCGACATTAACCTTTCCCCAATATCAGAAAAAATAAAGATTTACAGTACTTGGATCGAGTAATGCCAAAAGTTTGCTGCCTTTTAATAACTCCTTTTTACTCCCTGACGGGGTTCAAACATAAGCTACTCAATCAATATTCTTATCTTTGGAAGCTTTTTGCAGACTGGTGTGATGCTCCATCACATCGTTCAAAGCCTTATTGAGGCCTTCTTGATAAAACAATTTATTTTGCTTTGACTAACTTTGAAAGTAGGCATGTTTAAGATGGAGACATTAAACAATATAGGCAAAGGGACCTTTGAACCAACGGGTCATTGGTCCCTTTTTCGCGTGGTTCAAAGGTCCCTTCCGACACCATTTTTGCATTACGTGTCATAACAACAGAAGTGCACGATATCAATTCTCAACCTGTTGCAGGTTTAAAACCTTTTGCTTAAGCATATCACTTTTGCAAAACATCTTTCGAAAAAAAACTGCCTGTCATTTGCAAAATCAAAAAAGCGCAGGTGCCAAAATTTTACTTTCTTCCATCAAAATTAAAATTACCGGTAGCCCACAAATTGATTTAACAGCTATAGCTCCTGTAACACAAAACCAGGCGACAAAGCATTCTCAACCTCACAATCAAACCACAAGAATACACGTTAACTACGTGGAAAAAAATAGCCAAGGTCGTTACGCCCTCCCTGATCAAAGGTTCAGCATCTCCCATCATATTGCGGACTCTTGCATTGACAGCTCGGGAATACATGCATTATGATTAGGGCTATCATATATCTATACCAGGGCCACTAAACCTTAAAGGCCAGACACGCTAGCGTGGCAAGCCAATATTTCTTCTTCTTTTGAGTCAGTTCTTCATAACCACTGCTTGGCCGCACTAGATATCGAGGCTGGTGTTGAGCAGCCATTCGTATGTCTCATCGTCCAGAACCGTCAGGCCATGCTGTCCACGAGGAGGCCGACGGATTGGACATTGGAGGACAACATGGTCGACGGTTTGTTCTTCTGCGCCACACTCACAGGCCGCAGAGGAGGCCACATTCCGTTTGTACAAGCAGGAGGGGAAACGTCCGACACCGGTGCGGAGGCGGTTAAGCCGGACCCAGGCTGTTCTTGGGAGGGTCATTCCGGGAGGATGGGTGCCGGTGTCGGGGATGAAAGTACGGAGTCTTGTAGGGTTGTTCGCCCACTCCGCATTCCATTGGTAATCCCTCCATGCGCCGCATGTATGCTGTTTTACCAACACGGCCACACATGTTGATAAAAAGTAGCTAAAATTTGTGTTGTCTGGCAGTCAGCTGTTACCACGACTTTTTCTCCCGCTACTAAGGAAAAGTTTCTCTAGCTCATGCCGGTTAGGTTCGACTTCTTTCTTTTATCAAAGGAATGCAGACAGTGAACAACGAATATAAACTTAGTTTATACCAGCTGATAGTGTCCTTCACAATTTATAAGAGTCAGATGCGTTTGTGTTATAATCATCAAATCGCCACCAAAATCATGCAATAAAAGCACTAGTACTCACCTTTTGCAAGAACGATAACTTGTCGCAAAAAAATATTCGTAATACTTTTCTTCTCAGCAAGAAAGCATTCTGGTACCCTTGCTCTTACCAAACACTTTAAAGAAATGGCTAGCCGTAATTATGCTTCTCGGTTTTATGCGGTTCGGACTTTCTTCGCAGGATCCTCACCACTGTATTGAGAAGACTTTTTCTCAAGTTGCAGATGACTTGCAAACGTCATTTGTGTATCACGTGCCTGCCGGAAACTGTAGACTGCCGTTTTCGGTTATGAACGCGGGCGTCTCCGTTTGGCCTATGCTACTGGAGCAGTCCTTATGAAAACGTTGGTTGAAATCAATTAAGAACCATTGTAGACGAAACATATGTCCCCTCTCCCGTGGGTGAGAACAACTTCAAAAGTGACACACGGTCATAAATCCCACAAAAGAAATTTCATCCGGTCTGAACTGGACTCTCCTTCGGTTTTGCCCTGCTGCAATCAATTCTGAGCTCTCAGTGCATTTGCACGAGCCAAGTTAAATCCATCCTCTGGTTTGATATCAATCAGACAAAAGTCTTGTTGATATCTCCCTGAGGTAGGTATGCCCCGTGCCGGGCTTCCGAATCTCAGCAGTGTCAGAAGTCGGTCCCTTTTATATGTCTCGTCTCAGCAGAGTATTTTCTTGCGTGTGTTTTGCTGGTACGGCGTCTCGAACATTTAAAAATCATAATAGGAAATAGCACATTAATTTTACTCATGGTATCACCAGAACAATTTTTTGCACAAAATACAATTTTCAAATTTGGCCTCGCATGTGTCAACGTCGCTCCATCGATCGTTTCTTGCAGCTACTTTCTCATATAGCTCTTTTGTCAGCTACGTCATTATTTGCGTTTTGACTGGTTTTTCATTTGGAACACACCGTTTTGATTCGGTTTCGAAGGGACTCATGCGGATTAATTTTTAGTGAAGTCTATATACCTGCAGTCAGAATTTCTATACATTACGTAAGTTATTATGGGATTTATCGTAATATCTGAGTTCATGATAACTCGTTCTTGATCTGGAACGTCGTAATTAACATGTTACGCTTTTTTGTTATTTTCTTGCGGGCATAACGTGGATCTACTACTTGCGTAAATAAAATATAGTACACATCAATGTGTCCCAGTCCACATGCATTTTTCGTTATTCTTTGGTTTGTTTTTCAATCAGTCTGTTTTTTCTGATATTGTTTCAGGGTAATTCCCCATCAGAAACTGAGCTATGAAGTTCTCATGGTCTATTAACTCCATCTTGGCCATGCTTCCTATAGTTTCTTCTTTGTTCATGGAGTTCATTTCGTCAGCTCTTAACTGTACTCTTCCGGACTGATTTCTTACGTGTCTGTCGGTTCCTATTCGTGTAGCATCCTGGGTTGTAAGGTGTTTCGTGTACATACTTAACACAAGCTCGAGTGTAATTTCTTCTTACTCCAATGTAATATGTTAGTTCTTTTTAGCAATGTCACCCGTTCTTATTTGCATGTCTCCTTTTCTAGTCTTTCTTTCGCTGGCTGATGTTAATAACATCTTAGCCATATCGCTGGTGCTTAGTGGTTCGATCAGTTTCTTCCATTGCTCTGCATCTGTTTGTCCAAAGCAATTTCTTTTCCTCCGCATAGTTTTTCTAGTTTTCGCCGGTTCTTCAATACTTTCTATAAATTCCATCTTTCTGTAATGTAAATGTACAAGCGTTATGTTTCGTAAAATCCTTTTCATATCAATTCCCACGTTGTAATCTTTAAAGTTTGCGTATCACTCTCGACAGTTATTTCCACTTTTATATGAGGTGTATGTGACGTTGCGGTGCTCGTAATTTTTTCATGGCTGATACACATTTCTATAATGTCTTGCAGCCATTCTATTATTCGATAAACCGTTTTATCAATTTTTTTTGTAGATTAACATTTTCTATTTTGTGCAGAATATTTTCACCATGAAAATAGGTCGCATAAAAATCACGCAGTTCATTGCATATCTTGGTTATTAGATATATACACTGTAACACATAAAATCACGCGATTACTACATGTACTGTACATTCTTTCGGAAAATTTGGTTGGTTTGCGATGGGCTTTTTAAGCCACGGGAGTATTTGTCACAAACTTAGAAACAGACTGAATGACGAAGGTGTGCTTTGATTGACATGTGTCAGTATTATAAACATCATTGAAAAATTTTGTTCAAAATTATTAATAATTCACTAAAAATTGCGTAGGGAACAAGAGTAGTAATTTCACAATGATATTCAGTTTTTATCGATCGAAATCGCATTCATTTCAAAACCCGAGAAAAACGGGTTTTCCCGGGTTTCTTTTCTCAGCTACCCGAAACCCGGGTTTTAAAATTTTGCCCCGAATTGGAAACACTACTAACAAGTCCAGACTTCAGCCAGGTTTATGCGTGCGTATTTCGGCCAATGAAAAGCCCACCCCCACGCGCACGCTTTATAAGCATATTTGACTTAGCTCAAGATAAAGTTTATCAATTTGCGCTAATGAAAGAAAACGTTCATGGCGGCGCACATGCTTTGACCGGCCTCATATTTGCTCCTTCTGTAATAATGTTTTCATGACCGAACGATAAGATTGATTCTAATTTCTTGCAAAATTTTTTACATTTGCATTTCATGAAATCTCTAAATAATCGCCGTCAATTAAATGACAATGATTTCCTTTTGTTTAGCTCGTTCAAAAAATTGTTGGAAACTACGAGTCTATTATGCGTATTTGCGGCAAAATATTTATAATTAATTTGCATAATCTGCAAATGCTGTTCATGTTGTGAATTAAATATAAATTTTCAGAATGTCTAGCCCCCCGGGACAAACATGAAGGTCCCCAATGGAAGGCTTTCTGGCGACGGTTCTGCCCAAGCCTGCAGACACATGGGGTATTCGGGGGAAGTTACCCCCAAATCATTTTTGTACCCTCCCAAATTTTGTTGTGCTCAGAAAAATTTGTTTTAAGCATACGACAAAAACAAAAATCTTCCCCCTCTAAAATGTATTTTGTCCCCCAAACCTCAAAATGTGGCTACGGGCCGAGTTCTGCCAATATTGTGTCTGCAATCAGGGTAATTTTTAGGGCCATTCGGCCTTGACATGTAGCATAATGTCAAACGTTTTTTTATAAATCACCCATAAGGGGACACCGGTACGCATTTTTTTGGGAGGGGGCAGAGTTGGGCTGCTACGGCATTGGTCACACCTATAAACACCAGCGGAAGTAATGCTGGATGTGTTTGAGAAATGATAATCTATACTCAAAATTAAATGGACCTAAACCTTAAGACCATAACACCAGACACAAAGGCACAAAAACACAAACTCTGCAAAAGTGGAAACACTAAAGCAAACGCTACTGCAACCTCTATCTCTCAACTCTTTCGGCGAAACAAAGCAGCAACCTTTAGCGAACAAAGAACTGGAACCTCTCTGATAACAACTGATAGTCTCTGTTCAGCTGTTGCAAGTGTTTCATTTTTCCACCAGCCAACAGATCGCGCCACAGATCGCAATCACCAATTATCAGAAACAGCGCAAGAGAACACAAGCAATCAAAGCGCATCTTACAAATCAGAAATAGCGCAAAAGAACAATCAAGCAAATAAATGCACCTTACCAAATTATCATCTTTCTCCTCCCTTCACAATTTACGTGCAAATGGGGTTATTTCATCACACGTTGCATTGCCCATTCCCAAAAACGTTCGGGGGGCTTCTGTCGAGGCAAGAGCGTCGTAGTCGAGGCGTTTCTGCCCGTGCATTTTCTTCAGGAGCAATTGTCACGTCTACGGTTTGATCTTTGTTTTCAACAACTCTCGGGTCATCATCAATATTTGACGGCGATGCTGGTGAAAGGGTGTCATCTGACGCAGGAACAACTTGGGAAGAGTTCTCATTGTTATGATCTTGTTCTGGTTGTGCAGACGAAGGCCCCAGATCATAAGTGGAAACGGTTCTTTCGTTTCCATTGGCAAATCAATGGCAAACACCATCGATGGCAAACACCAAAGTCAACGAAGTTTTCAGACGAGCCAGAGTCAATGAGGAACTGCACAGGTGAGTCATTCAACGTCCCAGGTTTAACGGCAGATCCTTTACATGAACGCACGTAGGATTTGCGTCCAATAATTCTACCTCATCGCATAAGGGTTCTCCTTTCGTTCTCACGAAACGTCTGAGTAATACTAGACCGGGAGACATGAGTCATATTGGCATTGACGTTCCCATCATAGCTAGGCGAGGAAAGCTAAATAATCTCCCATGCGGAGTTTCGTTTGTCTTCACACATATTAGCCAACCCAGGACGTGCAATGCTTTGGCCAGAACTTCTTCCCATCGATCTTATGGAAGGGATTGGCTGTGTAGAAGCAATTTGATAGTTCGCCAAATGGTCTGGTTTGCACGTTCGCATTGCCCATATCCTTGTGGATGATAAGGTGAAGATCGGCTAGTTCAGGGTTTTTTTTAGGAAAATGTTAGACCCGATTTCTCTGATTCTAGAAACCCGATGATAATTTTCGCAAAGCTGTGCTTTGCGTTACAACAACGACAGCAGAAGGCGTTACATATTTTTATACAGTCAACAGTTACTATCTGAATACAAAACCTCGTCGCAACTTTGCTGTCATGACACCACGAACTGGCTCTTTTTCAGAAACATTCTGTTTTAGCGCATATTTTTGGAGAAAAAGTTTTTTTTTAACATATGAACAAACAACAGACTCCGCTTTTACTGCAAGTTAGAACTTTTGTCCACTTGATTTTTGCTAGCAGTTCAGTCGCTCTTTTTTCGACTGCTGATTGAAAGTTGATTTCCGTTTCTTATCATCAAATTATTAATATCCGCTCCGATAAGTAAATGAAAGCAGTCTTTTGTAATTATATACTTTCGGAAAATTAAACAAAGTGTCCTCTGTACAAGACAGCTTGATTTTTGACAAAATACACCAGAGAATGGTTTTCAGAAACTTGATTTGCTTTTTTCCCTAGTGTATTAAGTTCCTCTATTGCATAGCTGCAAGTAGAGCACACTGGCATATCATTACTTATAGATTCAATTGTCCTGACGCTGTGAATCAAACAGCAAAATTCTTCAGATTTTCAAAACGAATAAAAATTGACACTACATTACGTCAGGCGTAGAGAAGGGTAATAATTCCAGCGTCTCACTTCTAGCCCACTTCAGCGTGAAGCACAACATGCATGATTCTGCGTATTAAAAGAGGTGGTTGAACCGTTACATCGACTGCGACCATGTTAAAAGTCCAGCAAATTTTGTGTAAACGTGCTTTTGATCACTTTATGTGTGAACCATAGGTGATCTGAGTGACGTTTCATTGTCTCCTGCACTAATAAAAGTCACTCCAGATCTTACTCCAAAGCTCATTAGAAATTTACACTGCGAAAACATAAAACTAAGAACAAAACTGCAAGATAATGAATTTTTCTTATCTCAGCAAGTTTTATGATACTCTATTTACACAAGCAACTATCTTTATACCGACAAACAAATCCTAAAACTGGGTAAACACGTTTATTCAGTCGGTTAAAAGTTCCATCAGGTAAATAATACAAATTTTGAAAATGAATATCCCACAAAGTATGTGCTTGTGCAGTTACCTACACTAATCATGAGAAAATGGACTGCAGGCCAAAGAAAGATCTCACGAAATCCAATTTATGCAGTTCATGGTTGAAAGTGCTTGGCTGCATTTATGAATACGTAGAAGTTTGATGATTCTCACAAAAAATTAAATAAAAAGGTAAAACTGGCGGGACAACAAACCTAAAAGTGTTAATGAAGACGTTACACACAATAAAACCAATCATATGCATACATCTCACTTAGGCTGTTTCATCATTTTGACTTGCAGTTTACTTCAATTGTGGCTTTGGAGCTCTAAATCAGTGGTTCTTAACCTGTGGGAAATTCCCCACTGGTGGGGAATGGCGGAGTTGCCAAGTGGGGAATGACCGGTCGGACAGTAGAACCACTGCTTCAAAATTTAACACATCACATCCAAATG
>Ga0210059_1007076_pt1 | contig 17899 bp, 12 predicted proteins | sample Ectturendosymbi2_FD_188042 | JGI IMG/M metagenome (GOLD analysis project Ga0210059, IMG submission 188042) | Ecteinascidia turbinata endosymbiont from Florida, USA - Sample 2 (SPAdes) (version 2) | ecosystem: Host-associated > Tunicates > Ascidians > Unclassified | place: Key West, Florida... | reverse complement strand
ATGTTCGATAAAATGAAGTGCTCAAGCAGCTTTGACACCACTGTGGCTACTGCGACTGCTCTGTAATTTGAAGTGTCAGACATATTCCCATTCTTGTTTTTGCATATGGGAACTATTGTTGTGTTTAGACAGGAATTGGGTATATACCCGTGAACAATACACATGTTAACAGTTCACTGAGAAAAAAACGTAGAGATTCATCTGCATACAGCAGGTGCTCTGCAGAAATACAATCAGGCCCTGGAGATTTGTTCAAGGGCAGCTTTTGAAGAAGTGCTGCCAAGGAGACAAAAGAGCACATGAGCATTTCAAGACCCAGATAGTTCTCCTTGCAGTCTATGCTGTGTTCCACAGACTCTGCAGAGCCATTGCCAGAGTTTTCAGAGTTTAATATTCCTTTAAAATAGTCTTTCCACATTTTAACAATCTCTGAACCACCATTTGCCCCTCCCACCAATGTTGGTAGTGATGAGGATCTGTTTTTGTTATTGACCTTTTGCCAAAATGACTATATTTCTGTGCTTGTTTGCATCCAAATACGATATTAATGGAAGCAGGCTGAACGACAGTACCGTGTCCAGCAACAAGTATATTAATACAATATGTAAATCATTTGCAAGGACAAAGCGTGATTAGTGTTGCTCTCAAAACACCTTTAGAAATAAGATTGGGAATCCGTATATATAAAACGTCACTTCTGCATCGACCCGATGACTACATTGGTTTCACACCAAGCTGTTCCCCCCACAATTTGCAACAAAATTGAGCCCATGCATTAAACCACGATAAGGTCTCAATATATTGTGCCCTGCTGACTAGTGTTGAACATATCGGATATTTCTGCAATTCTAGTCTAGTTCAATATTTTCATAGGATTATACAGTCCGATCCTAAACCGTAGTACTGTTGAAATATTTAATACAATCCGGTTTATATGCGAAAAAAACTGATTTAGTTTTTAACTGCAGTGATCAACGCATTACGGATATCCATATCTGATCCATTAAAGTTTTTTTCGAAATCCAGTCCGATCCGGTTCTGAATTGCGGAATCCGGTTCGATCGCGATCCGGAAACGGATCATGTTCAACACCGTTGCTGACCCCTAAATGAAAGCAAACCCTTCAGGTCTACTTCTGTGCAAGTTGGGGACACTTGATCCTTAAAATATAGCACGGCACGACTAGACAGTCAAAACAGAAAATTGTCGCCGATTTTGATCATCTCTGAAGCAAAAAATTCTCATTTTTTGTGTGCAAACCAACTGGGTTTGTCCATCAGAGGTTCAGAGATTTTGTAAAAATGACTGACTCGAGTCACGACTCATTGATTGTGACTCGACTCGAGTCATTCTGTGAAAAACATGACTCGACTCGAGTCACAGTTTTTCTCAACGTGACTCTAGTCGAGTCCTAGTCACCAAAAATCGTGACTCGATCCGAGTCATTGCTCGAGTCAAGCTATCACTGGTGCCATTTGCCGGTGACCACTTTATTTACATGTGGCGCCATCTTCAAGCCGCCACACTGCTTTAAAGAAAACATTATGTATAAAATCTAGAATCAAAATTGCTAGAACAATATTGGGCACGTTTTCCGAGCTTGTTGGGCGCCATTTCATAACTTGTTGGACAACATTTTGCAGCAAAAAAGAAAAATGTTAAATTTCATTTGACTCGACATTGACTCTAGCTTTCAAACCAATGCTTCGAAGTGACTCAACAGTTCTTGTGACTCGACTCTGACCCAACTCGAAAAAATTTTAGATGACTCTTGACTCGACTCTTACTTAGGCATCCATACGTCCCGTTTTAGCCGGGACAGTCCCGGTTTCAAGGCTTTGTCCCGGTCAGTCAACCAAAAAGTCCCGGTTAAGCATTCAGCCAGCCATCATGCATAACATGTGGTCACTAGCGTACGGAGGGGGGAGACACTGTGCCATGGCCATCCCCTCAGACCCTAAAAATAAAAAAATGTAAAAACAGTAATGTCTAAAACTTGCTTCCAGAATGCACAAAAATGCGTATTTTTAGGTGTAATTTTGCAAAATTTTCCCGGGGGTATGCCCTCGGACCCTCATAGAATTGTCGTGCCTTCGGCACTTCCCCTAAAGTTGATTTGTGACATCACACGATTGTAAAGAAACCTGCCCCCCACTCAGAAATTTTCTGCGTACGCCACTGCATGTGGTCTGTTTTTTTCTCATATGTGATCTGACAACAGAAGCAGAAAGCTGTAGAGGAATGTGAAAGCCTTTTTCACCTGTAAAATTAATACTGACTTTTGCTGCTGTGATTTTTACGAGAAAAATAAAATCGAACAAAGACTTCTTGAAGAAAGTATTTTCTAAAGAAAAGTATAATTGGGCGAATGTGTAAATTTACAAATGCTTGAACATTGTTTTGTTTGTTAGTGAAATGCATTATTTTCGTTTTTCTTAGTGTCTTCAGCAGAGGGATTCAAAACAGCTTACTCCAAGTCAGATAGGAAGCACATTCATCTGATAAGGCTCGTTGTTCTGAAGAGTCCCGGTTTTCAATCACAAAAATATGGTATGCCTACACTTACTCGAAGGGCTTGTGACTCTGACTCGACAAATATGATTCGGGCACATGACTGGTTTTTGGTGAAACCAGTTTCCATTTTATTTCTTTCCTTCACTCTCAGTCATTTCCAAAAGTCTAGCCCAAGCTTGCTGCAAGAAATATACCTCCTTGTCCTTCACATGCCCAAAAAATGACCAGAGATGAACATGCACTTGGATTTGGATTTAATGTGTGATATGGACCACGCGTCTGTAATAAATGAATCTGTAATAAATAATAAATTATTATTATTATTATTAAATCTCGTTTTATTCTGGTATTTTGATGGATTTGGATATTATAATTTCTACTTAACCAGATTTGGATTGGATTTAATCAAACTGCTTTGAACGTCTTCGCAATTTCGCCCGAGTTTCGTAACTGCAGATTACTGTATTAAAAAGTTTGGTTGAGTGGAGATTCTTTAATCGGCAGAGATTTTACATTGGATTTGTTTAAATGTTGAGCATTGACTATGACCAGCGCAAAAATCAGTTCTTTAAGGAATGATCTTATCAAAGTGACATAATTATTTTAGATTTTCAATGATCCAGTGACTTTCTTGACCCATTATGGTTATGATCTACATACAAGAATGCTTATACCTCATCATCATTGTTTATATCTGCAGCCCAGTTTTGAGAGGTTTGTGTTGCAGACCTGCTTTGACATATCACACGCTGTTGTTGAGCTTAACAGAGCTTCTCATTTCATCGCTGCTAACGGAGATCACTTAGAAGTCTTTTCAGCAACTGTTTTGACGTTGTGAGCCAATGGTAATTAACTTGAATTAGTTCCAAACTGCTTATTTGTCTTTGAGCTTTTGAGCTGAATTAGATATAGGCCTAATAGCCTACCAGTGATAGGATTTTCATTTAAACAATATTTGCTTTTTGGGTTTGGATTGCATTGTGAAATACATATTTTGGATTGGATTTGGATTTGAAAAACATAAATCTTTTCATGCCTGGAATAGACTCAAAGTAAAAGCATGAGGCCGACTGCCATTATCACAATATGCAAATACATTAAACCACGATAATTTTTTTTGACCAAGCGAAATACGTTGGTGTGTGGATCACTGAAGGATGATGATGATATTCAGAGACAAGTGAAATCACTATACTGTGCAGCAAAAAACTCAGAGGCACTTTTGATCAGTGGTCTCCTGCAGTAAAAAACACTCTATTTCGTGCTTAATTACATGCCAATGTATGCTTTCGAACTTTTTTATTCGTTCGCTTCAAATGTCAGATGCTTTTTACAAATCTTCATTTTTCCTCAATTATTCAAAGCTCCTGTATGATGGAGACCAACTGCAGTAGCCTAGTTGTTGGTGCATTGTTTCGGTGTTCGCGCCTCATCAGTATGGCTTTTGTGTAGTAAAAAGAAAAAATGTGTGTGCAATGTATACAAACCAAACATAAAAATAATAAGAAGTGCTGTTAAAATGTTTTGCTCCTTTCAGTGTTAGTTGGTCTTGTACAAGCACCGATTCTGTGATGAGCTACTGTATGACTAACCATATTTTGTGTTCTTCTGAATGACAATACAGTTGTGGTGATGATAAAGTGTTTTGCTCCTCTCCATATTGGTTATGTGCAAATTGCGATACTATGTGGCCAACCATTTTTTGTGCTTGTGTCTATGATCGCGTCTGTATCGACCATGAGTATGAAATAACCCAAAATTATATTATATCATAATTTGTTGAATGTATTGTGATCTGCCGGAACCCTTCAGTGAAAAGTAAAGTCTCAGCTCTACCTCCGTGTTAGGTGTGTTGCGGCCAGTGGCCGTAACTATGTGGACAAGTACGTACGGACTGGAACCAGTGCTTTGTAATAGACTGCTCATTGAGCCATCCGGCTGGGCACAAACCGTTCACATGTTCACACAGCGTTTTACGTACCATGTGACTCAATATTCACGCTGTTCGTAGAATGCGTTCTTCTTCTCACCTTTCTGTGCATGTATTTACGATCTCGCAGAACCTTACTTGGGCTCTTTTCGTCAGTCGTGCCATGAGCGAGTTATCGTCTGCCTGATCCATTAACTGTTTTCTGCGATATGTCTGCTGCTGTATAATCGTAAAAGACAAGTCGTCGTCTGTGTTTTTGGTCGATAAATGCTGCCGTTTTGCATCATAAAAAACAGTGCAGAACTCGAGGCAATAAAGTGTACAGTGTCACCTCTCAACTCCCCTGCCTGTTTCGTGTCTCTAACAGCCGCGAGCCTGAGTAACGCCTTCATCATCGCATAGGACAGCGTGAATCAGATTCACAGCTCGTGCTTGTGTGTTACAGAGTGAGAGACACGTCAACAGGTGGAACCATAAGCGTACGGCATGGGGATGCAGGGGATGCAGTCACATCCCCAAAGCTGAAAAATTGGCCATAATTCGGGCAAAAATTTCAACATATGGGCAAAATATACAGCTACATTCACATGTGAGTGAGGTAGTGTCTATTTTCCCAATTAAGGCAAAATAATGGCCAAATCAAGGTCAAAATAAAGTTCAAAACGGCAAAATAATCTGAGACTATTTTGCCATTCTTTTTGTCCTGTGATGGCAAAATAGGCACTGCCCTGGAGTGAACTGGAATTATGTGGTAATTCCAACAGCCTTCATCAAATTGGGCCAACTAAAAAAACTCATTAAAGTTTTGGGAAAAGTTAGAAACATTTGAGTAAATTAGGAGCATTTGGGTGCGGTCCAACACCTTCAATTAAATCTGGGCAAATGAGATAAGCTTCATTCAAAGTTGGGTGAAAATATAAAAACTTTTAGATAAATAGGAAACATTTGGGTGAAGTCCCTCAGTCAAATCAAATGTTGGCAATTTGCAACAGCTTAATTCAATTGTGGGCAATTTCAAACAGTCATCATCACAGCTGGGTTGTATAAAATACCACCACAGAAATTTTAGTACATTTTGAATGTCTACGTGAAGGTGAACTGTAAGAGCTGTATTCAAATTTGGATGAAATTAGAATCACTTGGGCAAATTTTAACAATCCCAATTAAATTAGACCAAATTGGGACAACTTCATTCAAATTTGAGTGAAGTTAGAAGTGTGTCATAAATTGGAGAAATTTGGGTAAATTCCAACAGAATAAATCAACTCTGGCGAAATGGTAATAACTCCATTCAAATTTGGGCCAAGTGGAACATCTTCATGCAATTTTGGGTAACTTCAAAAAGCCTTGTTCAATTTTGGGAACTTCAAACAGCTTCATTTCAATTGGGGTAATATACAAGAACTTCATCTAAATTTGCATACAATTAGAAGCATTTGGGCAGATTCCAACAGCCGAAATCATATTTGGGTAACTGAAACAGCTGGGCACAATTGGAACCATCTGGGCAAACTGGAAGCGTTTCATGCAGATTTGCATACGAGGCATGTTATAAATATTTGGGCAAATTACAACAGCCCAAATAAAATTTGAGGCAGTTGAAACAACCTCATTCAAATCTGGGTAGAGTTAGAAACATTTTAAAATTAGGAACATGTTATGGTAAGCCACCATTCTAACTAGCCCTAATTTTTGTAAACCTCAAATTGTTGATGCTGTAAAGTGTACAACTAAAATGTAGCTGCACAATGCTTTGTAGTAGTAATGTGGTGTAGCTGTGATGTGAGTCTGTGAAGTTATCTTGTTTCAAACATGCTTGATGTTGTGAGATTTGCAAGTGTGAATCTGTTGCCGCGAATTATTCATAAACAGAATTAACTACGTAACTGCAGCGGTAATATGTTGTGTGGTAGTAATGTAGGTGTGGTTTCATACTGGTTAGGTTCTCATATTTTCCATTTGTTTCATGCAATGAATTTCATACGTTGCATCCTGCCAAATTTTAATGTTTCAATTTAATGCTGTGAAGTGAAGTTTTCATGAACAATGTAGCAACTGTACTATCTGTCGCACTGCATAATTCACTAATAGTAATGCAGTTCAGTTAAGCACTGCTATTTTTTATAAAATATTCTTGTTGAGGTTGTAAGTCATTTGTCATTGGAAATGTGCATTTTTACACATTCCTTGGTAATTTATCATATAGGCTGCAGTATTTGCCTGCATCAGTCCCATATTGCTATTTTTTCTTAGCATATTGTGTTCAGTACACATTTACTGCAATTAGCTTTTTTAACCAATAAACATTACCATTGTTCACATGTGGCTATGCAGAATATTGATTGCTAGTTGAAGGCGTACGGCTTTGAATCCCGGTAGTGGGTAATTAGGCATGCAGACACCTTGATTTGTTTACAATGGTACGTTTTGGTCTTAACATTAAGACTTGCTGTTTATGCATTGTTTGGGAAAAACAAGATCAAATTTGGCCAAAAATTTTTTGCATCCTCAAAAAATGCACTCCCGTACACCTATGGGTGGAACAATTGATCCTTAAAATGCAGCATAACACAACTAGGAGACACAGTCAAAACAGAAAATGTACGCTAATATTCATCATCACTGAAGCCAAGAAAGCTAACTGTTTGTGTGCAAACAAACTGGGTTTGTCAATCAGATGTTTGGAGGTTTTGTAAAAACAACTCTGACTCGAGTCACTGATTGTGACTCGAGTCGAATCGAGTAATTCGGTAAAAAACGTGATTCGAGTCGATTCACCATCGTTTCTCGATGTGACTCGAGTCACGCTATCATTGTTTTTAGAGGGGTCGAACTGCTCTTTAGCTCTATCGGGCAGCATGTTATGACTGAACAAATACGTACGAGCCACTGTAGTGTCTTTGAGGTTCTTAAAGTTAGGAAAAACCGCAAAAACGTGTATGCAGTTGGAGCAGCAGCCATGGTCGGATGATACAAAGGTTTTATTCACAGATTGAACGAAAAAGACTATGTTGTAACTTGTAGTTACGTACTGCATTCTGCAGTGAAAGGGTGTGACTACAAAGACTTGCTAGCAATCTAGCTTCTGTACTTGATACTGTGATGAGCACTATAATTTTGCCGATAGAAGATCTCGAAAACGCCATATATTTGTATCTTTATTCGAGAAAATAGGAGCAAAACATACAGGTTTGTTGCTTTGCACCGGTCAGATATAGGAGAAGGTGGGGTGCAGTCGACACTTTGTTGCATTTTCAACCACTGCTACTTTATTTCAAGTCCAAACAAGCTCAAAAGTTGTCACACAATAAAGCAACTCTATATAAAAAATATCATGCCAAAACATGAAAACAACGCCCTTCAGAAAAAAATTTACAATCAATTTAAAAAGAGTACTTTTTCTTTCAGCATGGGGTACACCTGACCGGTCAATAAAAAGCTGGGTTGCATGCGTTGCATAGTGTTCACGTGATATCCCATGTAAAACAGGCACTTGCTGACTCCCATTCCACTTTTTTCACATTCTAATTACCCAGTATCACTGCATGGCAAAACAATTTGTATGATTACCAAACATCAAATGAAACCAATGCAGTATGTTGAAATTCATGCCTTACCATACAAATATAATGTGCCTAAAAGCACATAATCAACCTAAAAATGCTCATAGATTAGAATTATTCTGTAGTAAATTCCAATACAACCTCTCAAGTTTTACCTTGTTAAGAGTGACCTAGTGGCCATATGTCGAGTGTGCCCCATTTTTTTGTCAGATGTGCCCCATGCACATCCAAAAAACAAAATGAAGAAGTACCAACTCAACTTAAAAAGAATTTAATATCTGGCATTATCGAATGATGTAGCACTGCCCTGACTACAACGTCACAAAAACTCAGAACAAAAGCTGTTGATTAACGTGGGAAAAACCCAAATCTAAATGCGATTTTATAAATTACTTTTGGGTTGCAAAAACGCAACTTGCTCTGTAACTCATAACAACGGCTGCCTAACAAGGAAAAATTCACTTGAGTACTACGGGTGGTATGAGACTAAATCACCATGGAAACTCTAAAGTTCAACGTTTTCAACTTTTTGAATGAATCAAAAAAGACGACTGTGCCCCTAGTCCCACTGTGCCCCACCTTCCCCTACCCACTACCACTGCATGGCAAAACAATTTGTATGATAACCAAATATTGAATGAAACCAATGCAGTATGCTGAAATTCATGCCTTACCATACAAATATAACGTGCCTTTAAGCACATAATATACCTAAAAATGTTCATAGATTAGAATTATTCTGTACTGCATTCAAATATAACCCCTCAAGCTTTACCTTGTTTACACTGACCTAGTGGCAATGTGTTGAGTGTGCCCCATTTTTTTGGTCAGATGTGCCCCATGCATATCTAAAAAATAAAATGAAGAAGTACCAACTCAACTTAAACAGAATTTAATATCTGGCATCATCAAATAATGTTGCACTCCCCTGAATACAACGTCACAAAAACTCAGAACAGAAGATGTTGATTAATGTGGGAAAAAAACAAATCCAAATGCGATTTTATAAATTAATTTTGGATAGCAAAAACGCAACATGCTCCGTAACTCGTAACAACGGCTGCCTATCAAGGAAAAATTCACTTTAGTACTACGGCTGGCATGAGACTAAATCACCATGGAAACTTTAAAGTTCAACTTTTCCAACTTTAGAATAAATCAAAAAAGACAATTGTGCCGCTAGTCCCACCGTGCCCCACCTTCCCCTAGTTGTCACAATTAAAGTCTTAGCTTGTGTTTATGAACTGGGAAATGAACAAAAAGCATTTTTGACTAACAGTGCTGTGAAAGTGTTTTGCTCATCTCAAGGTTGGTCATGTGCAAACACCGTTTCTGTAATGTGCGCTGATGTATAGCTAACCACTTTTTGCGCTCTTGTGTCTGTGATATGGGTCATGAGTCCGCAATAAAATATTATTATTATTGAACTAAGCCTACTCGCAAAAACTAAGTGATGTAAGGCAGGGGTGTGCAACCATGCAACACTGCCGGGCCAATGCACATAGCCGTATGTGTTAAGCTCTGCGAAGTAGACAACTCCCTGGCCACCCATAGAAGATTGGCAATACCCTTTTAAAATCTGGACCATTCCGAGGGCCACAAAACTTCAGCTCCCGGGTTGCACACCCCTGGTGTAAGAGATTGGCATAGCCTACATTGCTGACATATTTAAATGAAATGAACCCACGAATGCAAGGCAGAGATGAAAATCTGCTAAAAAGCACAGTCAAACTGAATAAATTTCGTTCAAGGGTGTAGTTTTCACAACATGAGAAAATTATTTTCTTTGACATGTTCACACTCAGCAAGAAATGCTTAGGTAAAGTGAATACTGCTTCTCTCTGCCACAAACAGCGGTTCCTAACCGGGGGTTTCCGGACACCTGGGCGTCCAAAACAAGATTTTCGGGGGTACGAAATGCGATTTTTAATGGTGAGAGTTTGTATGTTCCTGGATGAACTTTTTTTTAGTGAAACGAGATTTATGAAAAGTTGCAAGTGCTATTACAGTCAGGCTTCGATATCCGAACTACGAACAACCGGAACACCCGCTATCCGACACAAAACTTGTAGGAACGGATTCCTCCCAACGCATTTCACCCCTTCAATCCGGAAACCCCGATGTCCAACTCCAACATGGGAACTTAAGAACGGTTATGTCAAATCAATAGAAGAAAACACTAAACCAGATTACGCCAATTGTTATTTATTGATTTGTTAAATCACAATGGAAGTGTGAAGTCAAATTCTACGCACAATAACAGTGGCAGAACTTGCAGGACGCAGTTAGATCTCTTGTACAATTCTTTTTAGCGTTTAATCCCATTCTGAATGCATACTAGCTTAAATACATCGATCGGATCTGCTAACAAACAAAAAAAACTATTGTTTCATTTAGTCATGATCCACATGCAGTCTACATATTGGCTTTAAGTTGACAGTTCGTCTGAGTCCACAGTTTTCTTCTGTTCCCCTTTGAGCGTCCGCTCAGGCGTGTTCTGCTGTACTGCACATCGTCACCTTTGTTTACAGTGTTGGCATTTGCTCTGGAAATAATTTCGCTCTTTATACTTTGTAATCCGATCATCCGGATACATCGCTAAACCGACGTTACTTGACGAAACAAAGTTGTCCGGATAAACGAGGTCTGACTGTATCTAAATGAACATTATCCAGCTGACGTTCCTAATTTTACATTCCAAATTGCTGAATGCGCACATTGCTGTTTCTGCTTCACACTGCGGTTACCACGCTGATGATGCGATCGTACGCACATTGTGACGTTGAAATGTCCATGGTGCAATCATAACGAGAGTGTTGTTTGATGTTACTCTAGGCTGCTCCGAAGTTTCTATTCTAGTGCCCTTTGCAACAAAATATTTGTGTGAATATAGATTTTCTTCTTTAATCCATTTGAAAAATAAGTATCGGAATCATTTGAACCAGGGCGGCAAGCAGCCGATATTTTCAGGGGATGGCAAAGTGATTGCAACTTACTGTTGCACAGTGGTGTAGGAGGCGGGAGTGCAAATTCACCCCCAAAAGTTCTGCTTTGTCAAAAATCCGGGCAAAATCTGACTAAAATCTCTTAATGTCCGGGCAAAAATGGCGCCCAACGTTTGCAGAAAAACACACGAAGACCATTTTTTGTAGGTCATACCAAAAAAAGCTGTTCATGATCTTTGGGGAAGAAAATAGTCGCACAAAAACTTTTCGGGCAAGATTGGGGAAATTCGGGAAAAAAACCTTCGCACCTTCAAGAATCTGCCTGCTCCTACACCTATGCTGTTGTACTATGTTCCGGAAGGCAAACTGATTGCGACTTGCACCTATCAGTAAACATGTTTTCGAAATTTTCTAACGCCCACGACTGCGTGTTTTCTGTTTATGTATTACGAGCAGCAATTTCATCATTGAAGTCACTACAAAATAGGACTCTTTTCATGGTTTCCACACTTTAAAAAACGAGGGGGTGCGAGCGTCACTTCGTTTTCATGGAAGGGTGTCAGCTTCAAAACAGATTGGGAACCTGTCCGTAGATGATCACAAGGCTAATGCCAAACAAATGCGATCTCCAAGTCTGAATCACAGCAGCATACTTCTAGTTTCAACAAAACGCGTGACGTATCGTCACGTTTTGTACCGTCACAAAACGCGCGACACGTCACAAAGGAATTATATTCCGGTTCCACGAAATCAACGCAGACCTCGTCGTCGTGAACGACAAACGAGAAAATGGGGGGACGCGGTCAGTGTTTCTTCTTTTTCTTGTTACTCTTAGACTTTTTAGAAGCAGGATGGGGGGCGGCACAAGGTTCAAATGTCATGGGAATGCGGAAGTTGCTCTTCTGCCACGGGAGCTGCTTGATGGGGTCAAGTGGGACCCACGGCACGCTGCTGGGGCTCGAATGGACCAGACGACCTGGGTGAACGTATTCGCGCTCGAGGTCGTAGATGACTCTGTCGAAAAAAAAGTCGGGAAATATCGAATCGTTAAAAAAATCGCTAGTTTGCGCAAAAACCACCAGACTTAGCCAGGAAGTTTGCCCAGCAACAATCTTTGCAGATGAAACAGGCAGATTAAAAGAAAATGAAAATGTCGACAAAGCGGGAACGACAGTGGAGAATGGTCAAATTGGAAAGTTGGAATAACCCAAATTACCCCTTGTTTACCAGGGACGCCGTAGAGCGGGGCCAATACCCCACGACCTTTCAAATGAGGGGCAACGGGGGCGGAGGTACCTTTTCATAACAGTTTTATTTTATAGACAATATCATGGTTTATCAAGATCGACCTGAAACAAATTTAGTGCAGCTTTTCGCGCACCCACAAAATTCAGAATGGTTTTCTATAATTTCTGCTATTAATTTTGAGGTCAGCATTGCGACTGAACAGAAACGATGTTTTTGCTTCTCATAAGTTTCCATTGCACTCAACTTTTTTACCGCCCGCGCCCCCTACCGCTGCTTTGGCGTCTGCTTGTCAGCAAGAAGATGACAACAAGAAGCACAAACTTTCAGATCGAATGTTGCTGTTAAGAAACACAAACAACAACACCACTGACGTTTTCCTCGGATTTAGTCCTTTGGCTGAGCGCGTCACCAGTTCGCACGAAGTGCTTCTGTGGCACACAAGGTACGTTCCGGGGGGGTACTTCGCAGGGTCGGTGAGTTTCCCGAAGACTACCGACAATAGCTTGTTTGCTGTCAGGGAACTGGAACATAACAAATATTTTCCGCTTTTCAGGACGGGCGCCCTCACATGCCACGCAGCACGATCGACACGCCGATGTTTTCAGGTTCTGTATCATCACCATTGAACAGAAGTAGCTAACACACGGTTGAGATATCTTTTAAATGTGCTCCCAACATTTCTTCCTCGGAAAAAAAGCCGTTTCATACTCTGACTAGTTACCTGGGCGACTGGCTAGATATCTGTTCAAGTGAGGCAGAACAAGAGCTACAAAATAAAACAAATCGTTAGAAAAAACATTTAAAAATTCTTCTTCACGAACTATTTCATGCGTTTCACATATCGCGGGATTTAAAAAGTCTGGCATCTGTTTTAATAGCTGGTTGTTTTCTAATTTACTTTTACTTCAAAGCACTAACGACATTTCCGTTATTGTTTATGTCAATCAGATGACAAGCTGGAAATCGTCCACTAATATGAGAAGATTTTTACTCGCTACGGGACAGTGAAATGTGTTGCACAACTGAGCGGGTGAATTCTAGTCTGTCTGTTAAAAATAAGTTTGCTGGCTCGGATTTGGACAACTGAAAAGACAACTTCCAAACCATCGCAACTATACCTTTGATTAAACTGTAATTACTGTCGAGCATCGCAAATACCTTCGAAAATGTAAAAACGTCGACGAAGGTTCACCAGATTTCTGTGGGAGAGGGCAAAGCATATGTGCCTGGCACGAATCAAAATCATCAGAGAAAATAAACAAAATGCTTTGATCACTGACCACGACAAATCAACGTTTCCGGCATCGTAATTTAAAACTCAATATGGCACTGCGAGCTACATAACTCTGTGTTGGAGGCCTAATGTGGCCCGTGGGCGCAGGTCTTCGCTTAAGACCGGTCCAGCTGTACAAGTTTATGTCGAAAACGGTTTTACTTAAATTTGCAGTTCATTCCATTTGCCACTCATCGATTTTAGCACCTTTACCCATGTCATTAACACACTTCTGAAGCACTATTGCAAAACGAAAACTACTATATTTCAAATGCAAATAAACTTCTATACTAAGCCTTTGCACTTCCGTGAAAGATTTGAATTGAAAATTATTCCAATATGTTTCCAAAAAGCCCAGCTCATCGCATAGACATCCGGTACATAAATGTTCAGCCATTACGAGAACCGGAAAATCTCATCATCATTTTATGGCGCCCTCTGATTTCACCAAACTTCCCCCTTCCAACCTCCCTCGGCACCAAATATATTTTTCATCTCATGAATTTCTCCCGCAACAAACACGAAAGACGAGTGTCTGCATTTTTTGAATTCAAATTTTTGCATAGAATACTAAAAATTCTGGTATAGAATCCAGGTTTTTTTAAAGGTGTTTTAGGGACGCGATTCGGGTCCCTAGAATTGAAAATCGGGTCCCTGTCCATACCGGGTACCTAACATTTTCCTTAAAAAAAACCTTTATAGAATACTAAAAATTATGACATTGAACACTAAAGTTTTTGGCACAGAACACCAAATCGAAAATACTGGACATCACGTGACATGGAACGAAGTGTTCATCCGGGTAACTTTGGTAAAAACACGAACAACATGAGTTGATGGCGACCGCTCTGGACACAGCACTGCAAGTTTGTTGTAGTGAAGAGATTTTATCAATTGGCCCGGTGGCGATTGCATTCTCTCCGCGCAGTGAGATACAAATGATGTCAAAAACGTATCCAGCACCTTTCACCGGGGTTAGCAAATAACTAGGATTTCGGCACACTGCATAAAAGTTTAAGCAATATCTGTTGGACCGAGTTTCGAGTTAAGTTAATAGCTACTTTGGCACACAACTATTAGCTTGTAAATAATTTTCAAAATGTTCCAATCAACATCAAATGGAGCTTGCTTGCAATACATGTAATAAGCACGTATAAATGAAGCTTTAATATATTTCATCATTAGTTCAGCCTTCTGGCGCTACTCTCACCAAGATATGACATATATGTAGTTGCTAACGCACAGGTCAATGGCATTATTTCCACAAGATTTGCGCATCGAGCTTCCACTTGCGAAGCTTATGATGGCCAACTGATCAGTTGCTCACCATTGTTTACAAGTCACGACGTTAGCTTTGTGGTAAACTCGTCATAGCCCATTGTGCACGCTTTTTCGGAGGCAACCGTTTACAACTTTTGTGGCGACAGTTCACGACAGTAGTTGATAAGTGTACAGGTGAAGAGCAGACGCCGCTGCTGTTTTCTTTTTCGCGGAGACATTTCGGTCATTTTTTTGTTCGAAAATTTTGGGCAATGAGACATTTCCGTCATTTGTCTCACAATTGTACTAAAACTCGCCGCATCAGTGTTCATTAGCCTATATTTTCAAACATTCTGATCGAAACGACTTAATTTTTTTCGGTCATTTGAAGAATGTTTCGGTCAACGACCGAAAAAAACCTGCTGCTCCGAGCCGGCCTAGCAACATAGTACCTTCTGGAAGACAACTATCGCGCAAAAATTTGTTTGAAGAAATACTGATAAACGAAACGAAAAAAAAATAAATTTCTAAAAACAGAAGGTAACAGTAGCGCGATAAAGCTGTGTCCAAAAGTAGCTTCCATTGCTAAAATACGGATGTCAGGATGAGTACACGAAAGCATATCATGAAAACAGCGAGCAAGTCAATCCTCCCACCTGAAGCCTGACCCTGCGCTCTCCCGTTGCAGCTGTCTGAGGTCGTAGACAGGTTCGGCGCAGACCACCTTCGAAAGGAACGGATCGACCCGACCTTCAACAAACGATGATCAAGTTCATGTTTTTCTACAAGCGACGTATCCGGACGTAAAAAAAACACCGCACGCCGATACGCAACATCAACAGAGCAACACGGCGGTACAAGAGTCAAGTCGATGTCAAAACAAGTAAGAACGTAAAGGCGAATATGCAAACGAGATCACATCGTTTTGAAAACCAACAGTCGAAAGGTCAAAGGTCGTTTTGTGAATGAGACGGGTCGCGCAACGGAAACTATTCGATATTCTCCAAAACTGACAACGACACCCACAAACTTCTCAAAGTACACACTGACGCAGCCACACAAGATCTTTACACGACCTTCATAGCCACGTGGCCAATGACGGGGAAGTGAACTTACAACGCAGCACAGTTGAAGGAGATGGTTTGAAGAGCAGGTCTATCCACTCAGAGCAAGCCTCGTTCATTGTCAGTTGCTCGTAGCCGAGCGAGAGTTGATATTCCAGTTTGGTGCGAATCGACAGGAAGCTGTCGTAGAACTGGGGAGGAGACGTTTTCGCTTATTTTCACATTGGTAGACGACAAAATCGAGCTTTTGTACCACGGGAAGCATCTTCCCGGCATGACCAGTAGTGCAAAACGATATTGTGATTAAAACATTTGAAAAAAAGCACTGAAAGCAAGTCATGCTTTGTTAAAGACAGAAATTATGTAATTCTTGTGACTTGCATCCAAACACAAAAATTCTGAAAAGGGTTCAGACCGAAGAGGCCGTTCAAACCAGGGCTGTGGAGCCGGAGTCCAAGCGATGTTGAATGGCTGGAGCCGGAGCCTGAAATTTGAGCTCCCGTTCAACAGAGTTTGTGGAGCAAGCCAAGTGTACAAATAATACAATGGTTTTTAGTTTTTAATGGACCAAACCGTTCTGGAGCCGGAGCGAAAGATTTAGATGCCCGGAGCCAGAGCCCGAAATTTGACTTCAGGCTCCACTGGTTAAAACTCCTCACCTTGTCTGAAGAATGACGTGTGACTTTGGTCCTCCCGTGCAATCCTCCTCTGATCATTACTCGTTTTCCACCGATCTCCCAGAGCGAGTAAAAGCACGGCTTGCCGTCAGGTCGCTTCTCCAATCCAAGCAACAACTGGTCGAAGCTGCGCGACAGACTAGTTTGAAAAATGCGACTGGACGTTGCTACGGCAACCGCCAACCCGGACCAGTCTGGAAACCGTAACTTCGAACAGCGCAGCTACTTCTTTTTACAAGTTGTCAAAAAAAATAATTAAACCACAGCACAAAGAACCTGCAAAACTGAGCGCAAAACACAAAGAAGCTTGGGAGAACTTGGTAGTCCGTGTCAACACATATTACCGATTCTACCAACGGTTTTTGATGTTTCAAATTCACAAACATCAAAGTTACCACAAAATGACTAGCACCTACTTGCTAGCACCGCTCGAAGTGTCGGAGGTTTTAAACCAGGTGTCTCAAACACGCGCGGCCGCCATGTTTTTTGGGAATTTTCAACAACTGAAATGAACGTTGTTTGGTTTGTTCACCGATGTTCAAAAGTGCTCGGCTAGCGAGTGGACAAGTTCCTTTCAAACGAGCACAGAGACGGAGAAATGATTTGCTTGCCGGTAAAACTCACGATACCTTTCGCAGGAAATAAGATGTAACAGCTGTTTCTAGTAAAGATTGTTGCGCCAGCGTCATAACGCGACCCTCGGGTTACTTTCTAAGTCCTCGTTTGGCCCTCGGAGCAATTTGAGTTTGAGACCTCTGTTTCAAAACTTTTCGTTAAGCGCGACATCTAGCGGCGCGATAGACGTTGCGTTCAGAGCCAGTGACGCAGTCTACAAGTGAGCGTCATTTGAAATTTCTAACCAATCGCCGCAGCCACCTGATGTAACGCACCGACGCACACAACCATACGTTGTTTTCTGAGAAAAACATGACGTAACAAAATACCTCGGCTCAAGATCAACCGGAACTGACGCCACATCCGGTCTGACGTCAGCAGTTTTTGACGCCCCGCCGCGCGCAGCCGTCGGCGCGTCTTGTACTTTCAATATTTGCCCCAGGACGTCAGTGGACGTGCTCGGGCGACTCGCGTCCGAGTTTGACATGTTGACCTTTGCCACCACGGTGACCTTTGCTATCGTGCGCTGCTTCTGTTTGGCGCGGATTCGAACCGTCGGCCTCTGGGTCGCCAACGCCGTCGCAGCGACAGAGGGAAACGAGTGCGCGACTCGAGCCGAGGCGGCGGCAGAATCAGACCCCCCACCCTGCTCTGCAGGACAAGGCACAGGATCGCGCTTCTGCGCGATTGGTTGAAGTGGCGGGCTGGAGAGCTTTGTCGCAACGGCGGATTGGACGTCGGGGTTTTTTTCGGGGGCCGTTTTGCCACGGTCGCTTTCTTGGCCCTTGGCCACCGAACAAGGGGAGACGT